>Ga0065712_10001169_pt1 | contig 21315 bp, 16 predicted proteins | sample MisRhiReplicate1_FD_59099 | JGI IMG/M metagenome (GOLD analysis project Ga0065712, IMG submission 59099) | Miscanthus rhizosphere microbial communities from Kellogg Biological Station, MSU, sample Rhizosphere Soil Replicate 1: eDNA_1 v3... | ecosystem: Host-associated > Plants > Roots >...
GCGCGGCTGCTGTCGGCGGTGCGCGGGCTCTATCATTATCTGAACCGCGAAGGCCTCTGCGACCACGACCCGGCCAACGGCCTGGCGCCACCGAAAGGCGAGCGTCGGCTGCCAAAAACCCTCGACACCGACCGTGCGCTGCAACTGCTTGAGGGCGCGGTGGAAGATGATTTTCTGGCGCGTCGGGATCAGGCGATTCTGGAGCTGTTCTATTCCTCGGGTTTGCGGCTGTCGGAGCTGACCGGGCTCAATCTGGATCAGTTGGACCTGGCCGACGGCATGGTTCAAGTGCTCGGCAAGGGCAGCAAGACCCGACTGCTGCCGGTCGGCAAAAAAGCTCGCGAAGCGCTGGAGTTGTGGCTGCCGCTACGGGCCATGACCAACCCGGCGGACGACGCGGTGTTTGTCAGCCAGCAAGGCCGGCGCCTCGGCCCACGGGCGATCCAAGTGCGGGTTAAAGCCGCTGGCGAGCGCGAGCTGGGGCAGAACCTGCATCCGCACATGCTGCGGCACTCCTTCGCCAGCCATTTGCTGGAATCGTCCCAGGACCTGCGGGCGGTTCAGGAATTGCTCGGCCACTCGGACATCAAAACCACCCAGATCTACACCCACCTGGACTTCCAGCACCTGGCGACGGTTTACGACAGCGCCCATCCACGGGCCAAACGCATCAAAGGCGATGAGTCATGAGCATTCAATTGATCACCTTCGACCTCGACGACACCCTGTGGGATACCGCCCCGGTGATCGTCAGCGCCGAAGCCGTACTGCGTGAATGGCTGACCGAGCATGCACCGAATCTGGGCGCCGTGCCGGTGGAGCATTTGTGGGCGATTCGCGAGCGGATCCTGAGCAGTGAGCCGGGCCTCAAGCACCGCATCAGCGCCCTGCGCCGCCAAGTCTTGTTCCATGCGCTGGAAGAGGCCGGTTACGACCAGGGTCAGGCCTCAGACCTGGCCGATCAGAGTTTTGAAGTGTTTCTGCATGCGCGGCATCAGCTGGAAATCTTCCCGGAGGTGCAACCGACCCTCGAGACTCTGGCCAATCACTACGCCCTCGGCGTGGTCACCAATGGCAACGCCGATGTGCGCCGCTTAGGGCTGGCGGACTACTTCAAGTTTGCCTTGTGTGCCGAAGACATCGGCATCGGCAAGCCGGATGCGCGACTGTTTCATGAGGCGTTGCAACGCGGTGGTGCGACGGCCGAGACGGCCGTGCATATCGGCGATCATCCGGGTGATGACATTGCCGGCGCCCAGCAGGCGGGATTGCGGGCGATCTGGTTTAACCCGGCGGGCAAGGTGTGGGAAGCCGAGAAGGCACCGGATGCCGAGATTCGAAGCCTGAGCGAGTTGCCGGCGTTGTTGGCCCTCTGGAACGCCCAACACTGATCCTGAATTCACATATAACCCCTGTGGGAGCGGGCTTGCTCGCGAAGGGGCCGTGTCAGTCGACTCCACTTTGACTGACATACCGCTTTCGCGAGCAAGCCCGCTCCCACATTGACTCGCACCACATCCACGCGTTTTATTCACCCATGAAAAAGCCCGCAGCGACGGCGGGCTTTTTCAGCAAGCAAGCGGCGGCCTTAGATAGGCCGGCTGCCGTACTTGTTGTCAGGCTTCTTGGGCGGATCGGCGACCACATTGGCCTCCACTTCCTGCACCTTGCCGCCCTTGGCCAGGAACTCTTCCATGGCCTTGGCCAGGGCATCGCGCTCCTTGTTTTTCGCTTCGACGCTCGGCAGCTCATCGACCGATACCGCAGCCTTGGCTTTGCCTTTGGCGGTCGGAACGGGCGCTTCACCGCCATCGTCGTCAGCAACGTCTTCCGCTGCTGTTTCCAGACCTTCTTCGGTTTCGTCGTCGTCGCCTACTTCGAGGTCGTCGTTTTCCAGATCATCGTCGCTCATGTTCTACCTCATGACTTGCGAAAAGCAGATTAGTTATAGCCCAGCTTCGCCGTCTGTCGAAGGCCGCCGGAAAAAATTCTACAAACGCTGGTAACCAGCGGTTTATGCCTCTTCACCGTGCACGGTGGCGAGGACTTTACGGGCACCGCCAAAATCACGGTGCTCGCCCAGATAAACGCCTTGCCAGGTTCCCAGCGCCAGTCGGCCTGCCGAAATCGGCAAACTGAGCTGACAGCCAAGTACGCTGGCCTTGAAGTGCGCCGGGAGGTCGTCCAGGCCTTCGTCGTTATGCTCATAGCCGTCTGCTCCTTGTGGGATCAGACGATTGAAAAATCGTTCGAAGTCGCGACGTACCGCCGGATCGGCGTTCTCGTTGATGGTCAACGACGCCGAGGTATGCTGCAGCCACANATGCAACAGACCNACCCGACANGCCTTGAGTTCAGGCAGGCCGGCGAGTAACTCGTCCGTTACCAGATGAAAGCCCCGGGGCCTNGCCCGCAGGGTAATCAGAGTCTGTTGCCACATACAGTTCTCCGCACGTTCGGGGCGCATTCTAGCGCGCTCTGGGAAAAAACAAAGGCCCTAATATTCCTTCTATCATGTAAGCCATTGGCCGCAGAAAAACGCCCGTCGTAAACGCCACTAAACGTGTACGAAAAAACCTTTCAGCAGTTCCTTCACTGACAAACTTCAGACAAAAAAATGCCCGGCAAGCCGGGCAAATTTTTTGTGCGCGTGCTTACAAGTTGTAGCCGCGTTCGTTGTGGAGTGCCAGATCGATGCCGACAGCCTCTTCTTCTTCGGTGATACGCAGCCCCATGACAGCGTCCAGCACCTTGAGAATGATGAAAGTGACGATCGCGGTGTAGATCACCGTGAAGCCCACGCCTTTGCACTGAATCCAGACTTGTGCGGCGATGTCGGTGACGGTGCCGAAGCCACCCAGCGACGGTGCAGCGAAGACACCGGTCAGGATCGCACCGAGAATACCGCCGATACCGTGTACACCGAAGGCGTCCAGGGAGTCGTCATAGCCGAGTTTGCGTTTCAGGGTGGTGGCGCAGAAGAAGCACACCACGCCGGCTGCCAGACCGATGACCAGAGCCCCCATCGGGCCCACGGTGCCAGCGGCTGGAGTGATTGCAACCAGACCGGCCACAACACCCGAAGCAATACCCAAAGCACTTGGTTTGCCGTGCGTGATCCATTCGGCGAACATCCAGCCCAATGCAGCGGCGGCGGTTGCGATCTGGGTCACCAGCATCGCCATACCGGCAGTGCCGTTGGCCGCAGCAGCGGAACCGGCGTTGAAGCCGAACCAGCCGACCCACAGCATTGCAGCGCCCATCAGGGTGTAACCGAGGTTGTGCGGCGCCATCGGGGTAGTCGGGAAACCTTTGCGCTTGCCCAGTACCAGGCAGGCAATCAGACCGGCCACACCGGCGTTGATGTGCACCACGGTGCCACCGGCGAAGTCCAGCACGCCCCAGTCCCACAACAGGCCGCCGTTACCGGACCAGACCATGTGCGCGATTGGTGCATAAACCAGGGTGAACCAGACGCCCATGAAGATCAGCATGGCGGAGAACTTCATCCGCTCGGCGAAGGCACCGACGATCAGCGCGGGGGTAATGATGGCGAACGTCATCTGGAAGGTGACGAACACCGCTTCAGGGAACAACGCCGCAGGGCCGGTCAGGCTCGCTGGCGTAACACCGGCGAGGAATGCCTTGCCCATGCCACCGAAGAACGAGTTGAAGTTGATGACGCCCTGTTCCATGCCGGTGGTGTCGAACGCGACGCTGTAGCCATAAATGACCCACAGGATGCTGATCAGGCCGGTAATGGCGAAGCACTGCATCATCACGGAAAGAATGTTTTTGGAGCGAACCATGCCGCCGTAGAACAGCGCGAGACCGGGAATGGTCATGAACAGCACGAGGGCTGTCGAGGTCATCATCCAGGCAGTGTCGCCGGAGTTGAGGACTGGGGCCGCCACTTCGTCTGCCGCCATAGCCAAGCCGGGCATTACGAGGGACAACAGGGCTCCTAGCCCTGCGAATTTACGCAGAGTCATATTGTTTTCTCCTGGGGCGTTGGGTTTGTGGCGGCTTAGATTGCGTCGGTATCGGTTTCGCCGGTACGGATGCGAATCGCCTGTTCCAGATTGACCACGAAGATCTTGCCGTCACCGATCTTGCCGGTGTTGGCCGCCTTGGTTATCGCCTCGATAACCCGNTCNAGATCCTTGTCGTCAATGGCGACATCGATCTTCACCTTNGGCAGNAAATCGACCACNTATTCCGCGCCGCGATACAGCTCGGTGTGACCCTTCTGCCGACCGAAGCCTTTGACTTCAGTAACGGTAATGCCCTGCACGCCGATCTCGGACAGCGACTCGCGTACGTCGTCCAGTTTGAACGGCTTGATGATGGCAGTGACTAGCTTCATGAAAACTCTCTCCCGAATTGGTGGACTTGCCCCAGGAAAACAAACCCGACTCAAGTCTAAGCGCAGTGCCTGGCTTTGTAACGCATCGTCGGCCTTACCTGCCCGTCCGACGCCTGCTAACCACTCCGCACGAAACACTTCCCCCGTTCCGCTTGGCGCACTGCATTCGTCACAGCGACTGCATCAGTGCATGGGTTACTACTGACTAAGCAGAAAGCTTGCCATCTCCACAAAACTCTCTGTTTTCAAGCCCTTGGCAGCAGATGCCAACCACTTCGCCGCAACTGCTGCCGCGTTACGCACAACAACAGTGCGATGCCGTCCGTCCGCATGCGCGAAAAGCGTGCACAGTCAGCGGTCGGGATTGACTATAGACACTGCGTGATACACTGCCCGCCATTGTTGACAGGACATTTCCCATGCTCGCACCCAAAGACTTCCTCGATGCCCTGAGCGGCACCGCCTCGCGCCTCTTCAGCGGCGACACCCCGCTGCCGAAAAGCGAAATCGAAAGCCAGTTCAAGGCTCTGTTGCAGAGCGGCTTCAGCAAGCTGGACCTGGTGAGCCGGGAAGAGTTTGATAGCCAGATGGTTGTGCTGGCACGGACCCGGGCACGGCTGGAAAGCCTTGAGGCGAAAGTCGCAGAGCTGGAAGCAAAGCTCAATCCACCTACCGAGTAACACCACAATCCCTGTGGGAGCGGGCTTGCCCGCGAATGGAGTCGCCTCGGTCTACCAGCCATCCCACACTGGACAGACCACCCCTGTAGGAGCTGCCGAAGGCTGCGATCTTTTGATCTTCGGCCCCGCCACCATCTCGGCAACGTCCTACAAAGATCACCACCGCCGTCCGATAGCGCCGTGACGCCCAGGTTCCTAAGCTCACCCTCAGCTGAATATTCAGCCCTGGGTTTGGCGACCTGGACAGCATCCGACGCACCGTGACCACGTTCGAACCAGGGAGCTATTCCCATCTCGAATTATGGCGGCTTTGCGTGGGAGACCTTCGGGTCTGCCGGTTTTTTCCGGATGCACCGGTTCGCCAACCCGCGCAAGCTGCCACCCTTTTCGTTTGGCGACGATTAGAGGCAGTTTCCTTCATTCGCATCCGGGAGCTGCACCATGGAAGAAAACTATCTAATCCCTCACGTCTTCATCCGCCACAAACTCCACCTCCACGCCCTTTTGATCGAAAACCAGCCTTGGTTCAGCGCCCGAGACTTAGGCCGTCTGCTTCGTCTTTTCCTCGACGAACGCGCCGTCCGCAAACTCGATCCCGATCAACATCAATCCGCGCGAGTCGTCATCCACGGCACCATCGAAAACACCCTGCTGGTCAGCGAATCCGGCGTCTACGCACTACTGGTCTACCACTACTGCCCCGAATACCGGGCGCTGCGCGAATGGCTGACCCACGACGTAGTCCCCGCCCTCAGAGACGCCCAACAACCCACCTCAACCGAACGCCCGATTCTGAGCCTGCTGAGCTGGCCTGAGATGTCGCTGAGCCTGTTGCATTGGAATAATCAACCGTGGATTCGGTTGCAGGATGTTCCACATATGCTGCCGAGCGGCGAGCAGATGCAGCGTCCGGTCAACCTTCCATGGTGGAAAAAAGCTTCTCGAGCGTTGCATTCGCTTTAAGCGCTCATCCACGCTCGATTTCGGCGCTACGAAGATCGTAGCTCGATTGCAGATTCAGCCAGAATTCGGGCGTGGTATTCAAAAACATGGATAGCTTCTTCGCCAGACCAGCACTGACACCGCTCTGCTGTCTCACAACGTTGCTCACTTCAGCTTCAGGCTCCTTCAGCGAGCGAGCCAACGCCGCGGTTGTAACGCCCATTGGTTTCAGAAACTCCTCGCTGAGAATTTCACCAGGATGAATCGGGCGCATCCCAATCCGGTTCATTCATGTCTCCTACGGCTGCATTCAGCAAGATCATAACCAGCAACCTTCATACGGCAAGCCCACCCACGCTCTTTCACCGACGTCCTTCATCTATCTCGGCACGGTCCTACAAAAAGCTGCTCTCCGGACTGATTTATCACTCCGCACCCGTTGCTTTACCCTTTTCGCTCTGATCTTTTCGATAGACGAGGTATGCATGAGCCCCAAAAAGCGAAAGGCGAAGCTGTTATAACTTGCTGAGTTTCACGCCGAAGCACGTCGCTTGGCTGGGAATTTATCGGCTAATCAACGACGCTTTATTGAAGTCGCCATCGCGCGCGGCAAAGAACTTGAACCAAGTGGTTGGTTGGCTGGTGGAAGAAACTAAATACCGTTTCTTAAAAAAAAACCGTCTGAATGGCGGTTTTTTTGTGCCTCGCAACGACCCGCTCCGTGTCCGCAACATCCAGTGAAAGTTTGCCTGTACAACCACGCCCCAAATCCATCGCCCCCGTCTACCCTTCAAAAACCCGCAGGAAGCGGCCCCCGTAAAAAGCTCAAGGAACGACCATGTCCCTCTCCATCGTCCACAGCCGCGCCCAGATTGGCGTGGATGCGCCCGCCGTTACCGTAGAAGTCCATCTGGCCAACGGTTTGCCGTCATTAACGATGGTTGGTTTGCCCGAAGCGGCCGTGAAGGAAAGCAAGGACCGGGTGCGTAGCGCGATCATCAATTCAGGGCTGCAATTCCCGGCGCGGCGTATCACCTTGAATCTCGCTCCCGCTGACCTACCGAAGGATGGCGGACGATTCGATTTGGCGATTGCCCTGGGGATTCTGTCCGCCAGTGTCCAGGTGCCGACTTTGACGCTGGATGACATTGAATGCCTGGGAGAGTTGGCGCTGTCAGGCGCAGTACGTGCGGTGAGAGGCGTGTTGCCAGCTGCGCTGGCAGCACGCAAGGCCGGACGTTCGCTGATGGTACCGCGGGCGAATGCCGAGGAGGCGTGCCTGGCGTCGGGGTTGAAGGTGTTTGCCGTGGATCACCTGCTGGAAGCCGTTGCGCACTTCAACGGACATACGCCGGTGGAGCCCTACGTTTCCAACGGGTTGCTCTACGCCAGCAAGCCCTATCCGGACTTGAATGAAGTGCAGGGCCAACTTTCGGCCAAACGCGCATTGCTGATTGCGGCGGCTGGGGCTCATAACCTGTTATTTAGCGGACCGCCGGGGACCGGGAAAACACTGTTGGCGAGTCGGTTACCGGGGCTGCTTCCCCCGTTAGCCGAAAACGAGGCGCTGGAAGTCGCTGCCATACAATCCGTCACCAGTTGCGTGCCCTTGAGCCACTGGCCGCAAAGACCATTCCGCCAGCCCCACCACTCCGCCTCGGGCCCGGCGTTGGTGGGCGGTGGTTCAAAGCCGCAACCCGGTGAAATCACCCTCGCCCACCATGGCGTTCTGTTCCTTGATGAACTCCCGGAATTCGATCGCAAGGTGCTGGAAGTCTTAAGGGAGCCGCTGGAATCCGGTCACATCGTGATTTCCCGCGCCAAGGATCGCGTTAGGTTTCCGGCGCGCTTTCAATTGGTGGCCGCGATGAACCCGTGCCCCTGTGGATATCTTGGCGAACCCAGCGGCAAATGCAGTTGTACACCGGACATGGTCCAGCGTTACCGCAACAAGCTGTCGGGGCCGCTGCTGGATCGGATCGACCTACACCTGACCGTCGCGCGGGAAGCCACAGCGTTGAATCCTGCGCTCAAACCCGGTGATGACACCGCCTCTGCTGCGGTGCTGGTTGCCAACGCCCGGGAGCGGCAACATAAACGCCAAGGCTGCGCCAACGCATTCCTTGATTTGCCGGGTCTGCGCTGTCACTGCAAGTTATCCACAACCGACGAAACATGGCTGGAAACCGCCTGCGAGCGTTTGACCTTGTCACTCAGGTCAGCCCATCGCCTGCTCAAGGTCGCACGCACGCTGGCAGACCTTGAACAGGTCGATGGCATCACCCGCGAACATCTGGCTGAGGCATTGCAGTATCGGCCAAGCACAAACTGACCAGAATCACTCCTTGGTGAGATCAACCAACGGCGCCTGCCGAACTTCAGTCTCCCGCCCACCCTGAATATCACTCACCGTCTTCAACGCCTTATCCACAGCCCCTTTATCCGCCAGCAAGCTGTACCTGATCTGAAACTGCTTCTGCTCTTTAACCCCAATCATCGGCACCAAACCAATCGGCCGCTGATACCGACGGTTGTAGGAAAAGCTCGTCCCCGGTTCAAGACCCGTGACATAGCCCTGCCCTTGGGTATCCGTGTTTTTCCACAGGGAGAACACCGGCAACTGTTGAGTATTGAAACCCACCGAAACCCCAAGGCTGCCGGCCTTGTTATGCAGCACGGTCAACGTGTCACCCTTGGCATCGCCATAAGGCACCACGTTGTAAACCGTCTCGTCGTAATCCTTGGTCGGCGCGCGGTAAGTCTGCCAATCCGGCAAATCCCCTTTGGCTTTGTCATTGAACGGCGACACCTGTTTCACCGGTGCGGCAAAACGGGCGCCCTGTTCCAGGAATGGGGTGCTGAAGTTACTGTGATACAGCGCCTGATATTCCTTCGGATAATCACCGTTGTTGGTGAGGGTATCGTTGAGGGAGAACGCTGCGCTGCCAGGTTCGGTGACCAGCTCAGTCATCACCGAGAAGTCGACTTTCTTGAACGCCTGCTCTTTGAGCTCGCCGCGCAGGCTGATGGCGTAAGGCGCTTTTTCATCGATGTGCAACGTGACTTTGCTGGCCGGGATGTTGGCGGCACGGCCGTGGAGCGTCAGCAGTTCACCGTTGTCCATGCCGGGGTGACCGACCCACTCATAGCCGCAGCGGGTGACCAGTTCGTTAAAGCCCTCGAGCCAGCCCAGCCCGCCTCGACCGTTGAGTTCGATGAAGGATGGATTGACCACGTCCTTGACCGGCGAATCCCAACCCATGCGCACATTACCGACCGTCGCCTGCAGGACGTTCATGCCACGGGTCGGCACCACCGAGAGTTTCATCGTGCCGTTATCGATGTCGACGATGCTGACGCCCTCCTGCCGACCGCCGTGCAAGTTACGAAGGGTCACGGAGAAGGGTTTGTCGGTTTTTACACCGAGTTGCTGGCTGGTGACCTGCCAGTTTTGGGCAGCCTTGTCGCTGTCGAGCAGGACGTAATCCCAGGCCATGGCGTGGGAGGCGGACAGTGCGCCAAAGGCAACGACGAATTTGAGCGGAGTCATGGGGAAGCCTTTCTTGGAGTTGTGGGTTTTTTATAGCGCTGATGAAACGATTCAGCAAGCCTAAAAAACGTACACCCGAGCCTTCCCGAGCCAATTTAAATTGACCTCATGCAACCTCCGCACGCTTACGCTAGTCTCATACGGTTTTGAACCTCCGGCAGATTGACGGCGACATCATTGTGACATTAAGGTCGCCAGCTAATTGCAGGAGCAAGCGCAGACACTTTTGTCTGTCATTTTTGCGCAGCGGAACATACGGAGTTTGAATGCGCGGGGCACTATTACGCAGCGGTAAGAGCGGGTCATTCACTGCCCTGGGCGAAACAGGTCAACCGGTTTACCGGGCAGCCCTGCAATTGCGCGAAGCCATTCGCCGCAAGAACCCTGAAATGGTCGATCACCTGGCCATCCCTCAAAGCGATGAACTCGGCAACCAGATTGACTGGTACAGCGGCCTCGACGGCGATGTGATCCCGTGGAGCAGCGCGACTGAAGAAGAACGCGCCCCTGCACGCCGCCAACTCGAAGCGCTGAAGACCTCGCTCGACGAATTGAGCCAGCGTTTCCTGGGCAATGATCCAGCCGAACAGCAGCAAGGCGACAAAGCCGTGTTCGGCAAGCTGCTCAAGCGTGTGATTCATTTCCCCGATGAAAACTTCGTCTACCTGGTGCAAGGCAAGCCGGTGCTGACCTTTTGGGGCTTCGAGCATGCCGGTACCGGCAATCGCGATCCTCTGCACTGCCTCTATCAAGTTCCGCCCGCGTTTACGCTGCCCCCGGTGGTCGAAGCCGCGCCCGTGGTGGCGCCGCCCGTCGTGCCGGTGATTGCTCGTCCGTGGTGGCGGCGCTGGTGGTGGCTGTTGCTGCTGCCTTTGTTGCTGCTGCTTTTGTGGCTATTACTGGGCTTGCGCGGTTGCGTGCCGATTCCGCTGGTGGCGGTCGATCTGCTCCCCGAGGGCGTCGTGCCTGTTGAAAGGCAACNGGAAGAACCACAACTGACCGGCCATGCCACGACGCTCAATGGCGTTCCTGTGACGGGCACCGTTGTAGGCTCCACCACGGGAACCGGCACCGCTGTGACCGGAACCCAGGACGTGGAAGCGCCGGCGGTCGAGGGCAACGAAGCTGATGCAGCGCCGGCCGGCGTGACCCAAGACTCCGCCAAAGACCCGGCAGCAGACCCGACAGCCGAATCGCCAACCGCGCCACCGGAAAACAAAACTGCGCCGCCGGATATCACATCGCCCGAGGCCGAAAAATCCGCCGCCGCAAAACCCGGCCCGCCCCTGAGCATTCCGCCAGACGCCGCCGACGGTGCCGCCAAGTTCCTCGACGGTCAGTTCCGCGCCGGTGCCGGTATTCAGGATCGCCGAACCGGCAAACCCCTGCGTCTGGAATACCAGCTCAAGGACGGTAAAGGCGAAGTCATCGTACACCAGGCCGACGGCACGAAATGCAGCGGGCCGGTGAGCGCTACTATGAAAGGTGGCAGCCTGGCCATCGACAGTCAGGGCCAGGCGGTGTGTGGCGATGGCAGCACTTACGACATGCCCAAGGTCAACTGCCGCAAAGGGGCGACCACAGTCGCAGACTGCACCGGCGGTTACGGCAAAGAACAATTCCCCATGTCCATGCGGCACGTGGCCGAATAAAAACGGAATAACCCGAAATGTTGCCTGAAGTCACCCAATTCGAAGACACCGTCACGCTGGTCAGCGACACCGGCATCCAGTTCATGGATTTCGCGCTGCGTCTGGATCCTCGCAAGGAACCGGCGGGCGAGTTCGCGCCGATGATCAGCGGGCTGATCTGCCGCCTGTCGTACAACGAAGAGAAAGACTTCTTTTTCTACGAACCTGAACCGGAAAAGGTCGAGAAAGCCAAACCTGCGTTCAGCGTCGANATGAAAAGCAGCCTCGAGTTGCTGGACGGTATCTGGCTGCCGACNCCGTTTTTCCGCTTCATGCCGCCGCATCGCTTCGACGAAGGNCCGACCAACTGGTCGCGCATGCGTCTGGTGAAGCTGGCGACGCCCGACATCGACGGCAACACCCACCGCCTGACGATGGCGTTCGACAGCCGCGTGATGCCCAAGCGTGACGGCACCGCTTACCTGGCGCCCAACGAAGAAGACATCAGCTCCGGCGTGTCCTTCAAACTGGCGACGAAGGCCAGCGAAACCCGCTGGTTCCTGGCCCAGCCGTGGGTCAACGAGTGGCTGTTGGAAGTGTTCAACGAGGGCAATGCCCACCGCTCGCGCGCAGAGCTGGACACCGATATCCGCGCCAACTATCACCTGGCGCACTACCTCAATTTGCTTAGCCTGTTGAGCACACCGTCCGCCGCCCAACAGTCGACGGCCCGTGCGAAAGTTGAAATCCCTGAGCTGAAAGTAGTCGCCAACGACAGCAATGGCCTGGTCAAACCGATTCCGGTGGACCTGGTGCTGGACGTCGGCAACTCGCGCACCTGCGGCATCCTGATCGAGAACCACGGTCAGGCCGGCTCCGGGCTGAAGCAAAACTACGTGCTGGAACTGCGCGACCTGATCACCCCCGAACACACCTACAATCTGCCGTTCGAAAGCCGCGTGGAATTCGCCCAGGCGTACTTCGGCAAGGACCACTGTTCGGTCAAGAGCGGCCGGCACGATGCGTTCCAGTGGGCGACGATTGCCCGCGTCGGCAATGAGGCCAGCCGTCTGGCCAGCCGTCGTCGCGGTACCGAAGGTTCCACTGGTCTGTCCAGCCCGAAACGTTATCTGTGGGATGAAAACGCCTACGGCCACGGCTGGCGCTTCAACTGTTCGTACATCAAGACCGACAGCGAGCCGTACGCCACGGCCGCGCCGTTCTCGCACCTGATCAATGAAACCGGCGAGGCGCTTTACAGCCTCGAAGAAGACGATCGTCTGCCGGTGTTCATGCCGCGTTACTCGCGCAGCTCGCTGATGACCTTCATGCTCGCCGAAGTGCTGGCCCAGGCGCTGTCGCAAATCAACAGCCCGGCCCAGCGTTCCCGCCAGGGCCACACCCGCGTGCCGCGTCAGCTCAACAGCATCACCCTGACCGTGCCGCCGGGCATGCCGCAGGCCGAGCGCAGCATCCTCAACGAACGCATGCTGCAAGCCATCGGCCTGGTGTGGAAGAGCCTCGGCTGGCATGTCGGCGAAGAGGATCCACATCAGGATCAGGCCGTCAGCCCGCGCACGCCGATCCCGAGTATCCGCGTGGAATGGGACGAAGCCTCTTGCGGCCAGTTGGTGTACCTGTACACCGAGGTCAACGAGAACTTCGCCGGTCACCCGGAAGAGTTTTTCGACACCATCGCCCGCCCCGACAAGACCGACCGCGAACGCATCACCCTGGCAACCATCGACATCGGCGGCGGCACCACGGACCTGGTGATTACTGACTATCGCCTCGACCGCGCCGGCAACACCGGCAGCGGCAGCAACGTGCACATCGTGCCCGAGCAGCGTTTTCGCGATGGTTTCAAAGTGGCCGGCGATGACATCCTGCTGGACGTGATTCAGGACTTCATCCTGCCAAGCTTCGAAAAAGCCTTGCAGAACGCCGGTGTGAAAGCCCCGGATTCGCTGATGTCACGCCTGTGTGGCGATGAATCGGTCAGCGCGCAAGACATGATCCTGCGCCAGCAATTGAACCTGCAGGTGTTCGCCCCGCTGGGCCTGGCGCTGCTCAAGGCGTACGAGCATTACGATCCGCAAGTNCCGCAAGAAGTCACCCCGCAAAGCTACCGTCAATTGATCGGTGANAACGCGATCAGCCAGACCGTGCTCGATTACGTCAACGCCGCCGTGCGTCGCGATGTCGGCGGTCAGAGCGGTTTCGACCTGTATGATGCGCCGATCAGTTTCGACCTGCAGAAGCTTCACGCCGCGTTCCTCAACGACCAGATCAACATCACCAAGATTCTCGGGGCGCTGTGTGAAGTGGTCGCGCATTACCCGTGTGATGTCTTGCTGCTGACCGGCCGCCCTTCGCGCCTGCCCGGCATCCAGGCGTTCATTCGCAAGGTGTTGCCGCTGCCACCGGGGCGCATTCTGGCGCTGCAAAACTACCGCACTGGCGGCTGGTACCCGTTCCACAAGAACGGCCGGATCGACGACCCGAAAAGCACCGCGTCGGTGGGCGCCATGCTCTGCCTGTTGTGCGCCAACCACAGCGTGCCGAACTTCTACTTCCGTGCTTCGGCGCTCAAGCCATATTCGACGGTCAAGCACATCGGCGTGATCGACCTGAACAACGTGATCAAGGATGCCGACGTGCTGTACCGCGACATCCAGTCCGAAGACTACAAAATCAAGCTGCCGGAAATCGGCGTTGGCGATGCCGCCGACACGCCACAACTGGAAATGCGCGGCGATCTGCGCCTCGGTTTCCGTCAGTTGGCCGCCGACCGCTGGGCCGCGTCGCCGCTGTATACCTTGCGGTTCACCAAGGCCGGTCGGGAGAAGTTTTCCCGCGCGATCGGTGAAAACGGTAGCGCGCCGCTGCTCAAGGTGCGGTTCGAGGTCAAGCCGGCGGACAAGTACACACGCAAGCAGGATCTGGTCAGCGACCGCCTCTCGGTTCGCGACATCGAATCCAACAGTAACAACGTCAACTTCAACCCGCGCAGCGACCTCGAGCTGGAACTCAACACCATGCTCGACGCCGGCCTGAGCGAGACCAAGTACTGGCTCGACAGTGGAAGTGTGAAACGCAAATGAATGATCTGACCCCCGATCAAACTCAGCTCTCTGCCAGTTGGGCCGCTGTTTATAACGGTGCCGGTCAGGCGCTGGACTGGATTGCCCAGACGCGCGGCAACGCGCCACGCCTGGACAGCGAAGCCGACAACCTGAACATCCGCCTGCACCGCGCCCGCAACCTGGCTCACAGCCTCGGTCGCGTGGCCTGCACGCCGATGACCATTGGTTTTTTCGGTTTGTCCCAGGCCGGCAAGTCCTACCTGATCTCGGCCCTTGCCGCCGGTCAGAACGGCAAGCTGGAAACTGATTTCGGTGGCCAGCGCCTGGACTTCATCAAGCACATCAACCCGGTGGGTGGCGGCAAGGAAGCCACCGGCCTGGTGACGCGCTTCAGCCGTCGGGCCACGGAGAGTCAGGACAATGACTTTCCGGTAGAACTCACGCTGTTCAAGGAAATCGAGCTGGCGAAGATTCTCGCCAACTCCTGGTTCAAGGATTTCGACCTTGAGCGCATTTCCTACGAGATCGACGAAGAACGCATCCAGCGCGTACTCAAACCGTTCGAAGGCCGCGAAACCGGGCCACTGCAAACGGGCGTCAACGCCGATGATCTGGTGTCGCTGTGGGATTACCTGCGGGACAACTTCCGCAACTCGGTGAAGAAACTTGAGCACCTGTACTGGCCCAAAGCACTGCAACTGGCGCCACGCCTGAATTTCCAGGAACGGGCCGAGCTGTTTTCGATCCTCTGGGGCGAGCAAAGCGAACTGACACGCGTGTATCAGCAACTGGCCGGCGCGCTGCACAAGCTGGGCCTGCCCGAGACCGTGTTCGCACCGTTGAAGGCCTTGGTGAGTTTCGAAAACGACACCTACAGCCAGCGCGACAGCATCATGAACGTCGACATTCTCGAACGCTTCGGCAGCCCACGGGACTTGCCGATCGACGTTCGACCACTGGTTGGCGATCGCCTGCAAAACAGTCAGGCAATTCCGGTTGCACAACTGGCGGCGTTGACGGCCGAAATGACCTTCCGCCTGATCGAAGCGCCGGTGGATGACATCGTCAATCAGGTCGACCTGCTGGATTTCCCCGGTTATCGCGGGCGCCAGAAACTGCACGAGATCGCCGACTCCAACGACCCGCATTCCGCCACCAAGGACAACTCCGTTTCGCAGCTGATCCTGCGTGGCAAGGTCGCCTACCTGTTCGAACGCTACACCGACAACCAGGAAATGAATGCGCTGGTGGTTTGCACCGGTTCGACCAAGCAGAGCGACGTCAACGACGTAGGCCCGGTGTTGACCCGCTGGATCGAAAAGACCCAGGGCGCCGACTCGGCCGCTCGCAGCAAGCGCGAAACCGGTCTGATCTGGGCGCTGACCATGCTCGACCTGCGCATCACCAACTCCCTGAGCCTGACGCCTGATCAGTACGACGAGAGCTGGAACGGCATGGTCAAGCTGACCATGCTGGAGCGCTTCGGCAGCCTGAACTGGATGAGCGACTGGGCCGGCACACCGTTCCAGAACACCTACCTGGTGCGTAAACCGCGCATGGACGCGGCATTCATCGAACAAGACGCGACGGGTGCCGAAACGGGCCTCAATGCCAGCTATCAGGACCGTGTCAGCGCGCTGGGCACCAGCTTCGCCAGCAACGACCTGGTGTGCAAACACATCCACGATCCTGCCAACGCCTGGAAAGAAATGCTGCGCAACGATGACGGTGGCATCAGCCACTTCAGCGGCAGTTTCAAGGGCGTGGCCAATATCGAATTCAAATTGCAGCGCATCCGCGAGCAATTGAGCGAATGCCTCGAAGGCCTGACCACTCACGGTCTGAGCACCTGGTACCACGCCGACGACGACGGTGCTGCCGCCGCCAAGAAAGCCCTGGCGCAAAAGATTCTGACCGGCCTGGGCCGTCGCCCGGCAGTGCTCGGCGAGCTGATCGATCAACTCGACATGCCGAGCGAAGAGGTGCGCGANCTGTACCTCAGTGGTGTGTACGAAACCGATGACGAGCCGGCCGCNAANGANGAGCCAGTCGCCCCGACACCGAGCCAGAGCCTGTACGGCGACGACGCCGGTTTCGACTTCGATTTCGGTGACGACCTGAGCCACGACGCGCCGGTCAGCAGCAACACCGGCACCCCGGCGCCCGAACTGCAAAGCAACGAACACCGATTCGCCAAAGCGGCATTCAAGGCCTGGATCGCGCACCTGCGTGAACTGACCACCCGGCAAAGCCTGCTCAACCTGCTGGGGTTGGAAAAAGCATTGCTGGAAGCGGTGGTCGACGAATTGATCACCGCCGGCTATCGCCAGGACTTGCCGGGGCAACTGAGCCGTGCGGTCCTCAAACGCGCACAAAGCGGCGCACGGCGCGATCAACTGGTTGAGCGCCAGGTCCTGGAAGTGCAACGGGTACTGCGCGATTTCGTGTCCTGGTTCGGCTACCTCCAGAAACCGGTAAGCGAGCGTCCGAACAGCCGCGCCGGTGCCAAGGCGCCGCTGTTCTCGTACTACACCGACATCAGTCCGGGACAAGTGCCCGTGCTACCGGCGCAACCGGCGAATCAGGCGCAGCGGTATCTCGGCGACTGGCTCTCGGGCCTGGCCTACCTCACGCAGGACAATGCCGGCCATGGCGCCGGACGTGAAATCACCCCTGAACAGAATGAACGGCTGGGCCAAGTGCTCACAGCCTTCACAGCGAGATAAGCAATGCCAATTCGTGTCGACCTGCTCGCGTTAGAGCCCAATGTGCCTGGCCAGGCCCGCCTCACTGTGAAGAAATGGCAGGGTGGCGAGGAACAGCTGGAGTTCTCCATTCAGCGTAACCAGGACGGTTTTTACCTCCAGGACCACAAGGCCTGGAGCAACAATCCATTCTGGTTCAAGGTCTCGCGTTTCAACGTCACGGCCAGCGGCGAAGGCCTGGAAGCCCAGGTCGGCCCGGACGTGGTCGACCCGCTGCTGGAAGGCGGCGCCAACTCGCAGTTCCAGATCGAACTGCGCGAACAGAACCAAGCCCACACTGACAGAGGCGTGGTTCGGCCAGGCGTTGGCGTTTTGCCGTCCACGGCTGGCGGCCAGACGCGCTCGACTTACGGCGGCGCCGAACTGACGGCGCCGAGTGCGCCGGCACCGGCACCGGAAATCCCCGAGATCCCGGAGCTGCCTGAGCTGACCCTGTCCACCGCCGAGCCAGAACTGGAATTGGAGTCGGTGCTCACCGAGCGCGCCTACACGCCGCCTCCCGCACCGGTGAAGAAAAGCAACAAAGGCCTGATCGGCCTGTTGGTTGTCGTGTTGTTGCTGCTGGCCGCGGGCGGTGGATTCTGGTTCTACAAACGCACTCCGGTGACAGCCCCGGTGGCCACAGCCGCTGCCGCCGCACCGGCCGGCGCCGACGCTCAAGCCTGCACCCTGGAGAGCATGAACAGCCTGCCCGAATTGACCTTCGTCCAGACCTGCATCAAGGCGGCGCCCGACAGTGCCAAGTTGCTGGAGATCATCAACCAGGCCAAGGCCGGCAAACACTGCGGTGTCGCCCAGCGCCTGTACGCCAACCGTGCCCAGGCCGGTGACGCGCTGATCGCCAATGCCTATGCCCGCGAATACGACCCTAAATACCTGAAGGCCAGCGAGTGCTTCCCGGTCGCGGACAACGCCACGGCGGCCTATTGGTACGAAACCATCCTCACCCAGGACCCGAACAACGCCGAAGCCAAGCAGCGTTTCGAGGAGTTGCAGAAGTGATGCGTTCTCCCGTGAGTCGATTCCTGTTGAGCGGTGCCGCATTGTTGGCGCTGTGTATCAGCCCGCTGTCCCAGGCTGATGACAAACCGCTGATCCAGGCCGGTAAAAAGACCCTGTTCCAACGCGTACTGACCACCCCGGGCTGCAAGATCAGCCCGACAGCGGGCGGTGCCGCAGGTGACGCACAACCGGTCTTCAGCCGCTTTTATGTGTACGAGCGCGCCCAAGCGAACAACGCCGAATGGCTGAAAGTCGGCCCCGACAGCTACGGCAAAACCATTGGCTGGCTGCCGGCCGGCTGCACCACCGACTGGAAGATGCAGCTGACACTGGCCTTCACCAACCCGGCCAACCGCGACCGGTTGCTGTTCTTCAAGGACCGCGCCACCGTCGAAGGCATCCTCGATGCGCCGGACCCGGTCAGCAAAGTCGCGCCGCTGCGGGCCACGTTGAAAAAGGGCCAACAAGCACCGGGCGTCCTGGCTGAAGAACCTGAATACTTCGTCGACCTGCAAAAGCAGTTCTACCTGCTGCCGGTGCTCAGTGGCGAAGAAGTCATGACCGAAGGCGGTTTCCGCACGCGCCTGCTCAACGTCGCGTCGGTCAGCAAGCCGNATGACAAGAATGCCAAGGGCGGNGCTGCCAACAGCGCTGCCGGTNGCAAGGCNGCCGAAGACAAAAACGCCAACCAACTGAAGGANTTCAGTGCGGCGGTGGTGTTCGTCATCGACTCGACGATCTCGATGGATCCGTACATCGACCGCACCCGCGAGGCGATCCGCAAGGTTTATCAGCGGATCGAAGCGCAGAACCTCGGCAAGCAGGTCAAGTTCGGCATGGTCGCTTTCCGCTCCAACACCCAGGCGGTGCCGGGGCTGGAATACACCACCAAGATGTACGCCGACCCTACCAAAGTGAAAGACAGCGCCGACTTTTTCGCCAAGATCGCCGACCTCAAACAGGCCTCCGTGTCGAGCAGCAGCTTCGATGAAGACTCGTTTGCCGGCGTCATGGAGAGCATCGACAAGGTCGACTGGAGCCAGTTCGGCGCGCGCTACGTGGTGTTGATCACCGACGCGGGCGCCATCGAAGGTGACGACAAACTGTCCAAGACCGGTTTGAGCGCCGCGCAGGTGCGCATCGAAGCCGCCAATCCGGGCGTGGCGATTTACACCCTGCACTTGAAAACCCCGGCCGGGGCCAAGGACCACGCCAAGGCCGAGGCGCAGTACCAGAACCTGTCGACCTACCCGGGCACCAACACCTCGCTGTATTACCCGGTGAACGCTGGCGATATTCATGAATTCGGGCGCAAGGTCGACGCACTGGCCGCCGCGATCACCTCTCAGGTGAAAGCCGCCTACATGGGCGAAGACGCCATCGGCAGTGCGGCGAATGCCAAGCAGGACCCGGCCGAGAAGAAAATGCTCGAAGACGCGGCGCTGATCGGCCACGCCATGCAACTCGCCTACCTCGGCGAGAAGACCAACAGCAAGGCCCCGCCGGTGTTCAAGGCGTGGATCAGCGACCGTGACCTGATCAAGCAGAACATCCCGACCACCGATGTGCGGGTGCTGCTGACCAAATCCCAGCTCAGCGACTTGAGCGACGTGATGAAGAAGATTCTCGATGCGGCCAACGAAGGCCTGATTTCACCGACGGAAATGTTCGATCGCCTGCGTTCGGTGGCGGCGACCATGGGCGCCGATCCCAATCAGCTCAAACAGAACAGCAACGCCAAACTGGCGGACATGGGCGTGCTCGGCGAGTACCTCGAAGACCTGCCCTATCAGAGCGAAGTGCTGAACCTGGATGAAGAGACCTGGAAGAGCTGGGACGGTCTGGCGCAAGAGAAATTCATCCGCACGCTGAACACCAAACTGCGGCATTACCAGCGTTACAACGCGGATGTCGACCGTTGGGTCGCTTTAGCCAAGGACAGTGATGCACGGGACAACGTGTATCCCGTGCCACTGGAAATGATGCCTTAACGAGACGCCGATGCTCGATATCAAGAACCTGCTGGTGCGCCGTGGTGAAGGCGCACAGGCTCATCATGTGCGACTGCCGCACTTGCAGGTCGGCGCCGGAGAAATCCTCGCCATCACCGGCGAGAGCGGCAGCGGCAAAAGCACGTTGCTCGAAGCCATCGGCCTGTTACTCGCGCCGGTGGAACTCGAGCGCTTTCGCCTGGGCGCGGCGCACGCTCAAGACATTGCCCAATTGCTCGCCACTGATGACCAGCCGGCGCTTGCAGCGGTGCGTTCACGGCACTTGGGGTTCATTTTGCAGAGCGGCGGCTTGCTGCCGTTCCTGAGCGTACGTGACAACATCAGCCTGCCGCGCCGTTTGCTCGGGATGTCGGTGAAGAGCGAGCACATCGACCACGCCGTTGACGTGCTGCGCCTGCAAGGGTTGCTGGATAAACAACCGCAGGCCTTGTCGATCGGCGAGCGCCAGCGCGTTGCCTGTGTGCGCGCCATTGCCCATGAGCCGCTGCTGCTGTTGGCCGACGAGCCGACCGCCGCGCTCGACCCTCACAGCGCCCGGCGTTTGTTCGAGTTGCTGCTGAGCCTGGTGTCGAGCATGGGTTTAAGCGCGCTCGTTGTATCCCATGACTGGGCCTTGCTGAAAGATTTCGGCTTGCCGCGGCTCGGCGCTATCAGCCGTCAGGGAGAAACACTGTTTGAACCGATGGACTGATCGCTTGCGCCTGCTGGGCTCCCTGGCGCTGCAAGACCTCTGGCACGACCGCAAGGTCTCGCTGTGCATCGCCGCGTCGCTGGTGGCGGTGATTGCGCCGTTGTTGCTGCTGTTCGGGCTCAAGCACGGGGTGGTCAGCCAGTTGCAGGATGAACTGCTGCGCGACCCGCGCAACCTTGAAGTGAAGATGCTCAGCAACGGCAACTACGACACAGCCTGGATCGAGCGTTTGCGCCTGCGCCCCGAAACCGGTTTTGCCCTCGGCCAGACGCGCTCGCTCAATACCCAGGCTGACCTGTGGATCGGCATGCAACGGTTTGTCGAAGGTGCGGAAATCATCGCCACGGAACCTGGCGATCCACAACTGGATCTGCCGTCGCTCAACCCGGTCGGCAATCAAGTGATCCTCAGCGCCCGCGCCGCGCAAAGTTTGCAGGCCAAGGCCGGCGACAGCGTGCAGCTGCGGGTGTTGCGTCGTCTGGAAGGTGTCAATGAACGCGGCGAGATGACCCTGACGGTGCTGGCTGTGCTCGACGGTGCGCGCTTCGGCCGCGCGGCCGGGTTTGTCGCCCCGCCGCTGCTGCTGGATC
>Ga0065712_10067915_pt1 | contig 21152 bp, 20 predicted proteins | sample MisRhiReplicate1_FD_59099 | JGI IMG/M metagenome (GOLD analysis project Ga0065712, IMG submission 59099) | Miscanthus rhizosphere microbial communities from Kellogg Biological Station, MSU, sample Rhizosphere Soil Replicate 1: eDNA_1 v3... | ecosystem: Host-associated > Plants > Roots >...
TATCAGTGACTGTGGTGGCGCCATCGCCGGCAAGCCGCCTCCCACGGGGTATGCATTCAGCCAGTCCCTTTCGTTTTGGCCCCCGTTTTGCGCGTCTTGCGGACTTGTGTATAACGCTGAGTGCTTCGCGTGGGCATGCCGACCGTCTCGCTCTGCATCACATTTCCGAGCGACCACAGGACTTCAGTCAACCACCGAACGCCTGCGCAGCCACTCGTCCACCACCTGCCCCATGCGCTTGGGTTTGCCGTCGATGATCCAGGCCATGAAGGCGCGATCAAACCTGAACTGCGGCCCGCACTGTTCGGTCATGAAACGCCGTACGTTCTGGGTATTCCGATAGTGCGCATCTACTGCGGTGTCGCGGGTAATCAGATCGCTGTGCCAGTCGAATGCCATGTCCGATTCACTCATGTAGGAAACTCCACCCCGTTATAACGCGATTCAGAAGTGGTCACGAGTCGGCCATTGCTCGAATCAGGCCTGAAGCCCTCAGATCAGGGCCAACTCGTCAGTTTATTTCAGGCTCTTAGTAGCGAACGACAGAGAGCCCCGTGACGAAACCGGGCACACCTGCGAATACAATTCCGTACGCTAAACATCGCTCCCGAGGCACGGATACAGGCGATCCACATCCGTGCCACCTGCAGGCGATGTATCGACTCGACCATCAGCTTTCAGGTAGATATGCGTCTCAGGCCACTTGGGATCGATTCGGACACAGCCGCTGATATTCCCGCTGCCCCACCAATAAACCTCCATGAAGAAGTCCTCGTCCTGAAAAATCGCTCCGTAATCACCCGTCGTTTCGCCCGGAAGCAAACGGCGTTTGAAGGTACGGTGATGGGTATTCCAGATATGACTCAACTCGCTCGTTGCGTTTTCAGATTAATGAAGCGTCACATCTGGCGTAGATACTTGCCACACCGCGAAAGGTGAAAGCAGCATCAGGCATTTGGATCTGGCGTCCATCAGCGTGTGTGGTTCGGATTGTTGCAATCATGGGACTGAATGCCTTCGCCCCAGACCTCAGGGCTTACCGATAGGATGCTTTTCATCACTTGGCTTGCAGTAACGCCATCAGGACAGCCCGGCAGCCATACCTACATATCCGTAATGAATGTTCGACCCGATATCATGAAAATACATATGGGCACCCTGTTTATGCCGAGCACGTCCGCGATACATCTTTCTTATCGGCGGCTTGTGGTCCCAGGGTCTATTCTGGCCGACTTTTTCCGTCCACATCATCAACGCAGCAACCTTGTAGGTGTTCCCCATCACCTGTGGATTATTTGCACTTCCTACCTTGGAGTAGCAGGGTAACTCCATCCACTTCCGCGTTTCCTCTGCACCATCATAATCAAGCAGCTTCCTCATGTTCAAAACGACGGCATGGCACCGATTACGGTTGATTTATCCAGCGATATAACAGGACAAATCATTCAGCTCGTCAGGATGACTGCAAATCGCCGCGACATTAGCCGCGTCCTGATGCTTGTCTGAGGCAACCATGGCACTCGCCGCGTCCGTCTTAAGAAGCAACTCTGGATCGCTCACCAGTTCTTTCAATCGCGACTCATCCAAAGTGCCGTCGTAACGCAACATCCCAAGCCGGGAAAAGTCGACCACACCGTCACCACCCGCACTGAAGCCACCCATCACATCCGGGCTGCCGGCGACGATCATTCCGCCATGGCTGGTGGGGCTGCCCAGATGGGCCATGGGGCGGCCGTTGACCAGAATCGACGGAAAGCCCGCGACGATGACAGCGCCACAGGCACAGACGTCGCCGACCCGCGCGACGTTCATGCCGTTGGCGAGCACATCGCCGGAAGCGCTGACGATGGGTGTTGGAATGTGCCCGGGTATCGGGCAGACGTGCAGGTCGCCCTGGCGTGCGGAGGGAATCATGCGGGGTCCTTTGCTTTATCACCTGCGGGATGCAGGGGTGACGACGCTAAAGGACACGCTCGAAGTTATATGTCAGACGGTTCCGAACCTGATGCACGAAGCCTCACTATTGAGTCCTGTTCATTCCCCTGCAAATGGCACGAGCGAATCCAGCAGCCATGAACCCGCCGGACCCAGACTGCGTTGGAACGACCAGATCACATCCACTGCCGAACGACGCGGCCAGCCGGATACGTTGAGCTCCTTGAGCAACCCGCCCGAATAGCGCGACACCAGCCAGCGCGGCAACGCCGACCAGCCGAAACCGAATGCGGCCATGTCCATCAGCAGCAGGTAATTGGGCGCCGACCAGTTCCTGTGGCCGCTGGTGGGCAGGTCATCGGTGGGTATGCTTTGCTCGACCAGCGTGTTGAGGCGCAGCGCCCGATAGCGCGCCAACTGCTGATAATCGACCCGTTCCAGCGCCGCCAGCGGATGCTTGTGCGACACGAACAAACCGAAGTCGGCGCATTCATCAATGGTCGCATGGCCGATTTCGGGCGGGTAACTGGACTGCGCCGAGAGCAGACCCAGCGACGCCCTGCCCGACTGCACCAGACTGATCGCATCGCCATGCTCGGCAAACACGCATTCCATCTCCAACTCTGGGAAGCGCTGGTCCAGCTCGGCCATCAACCGCTCGAAATCGGCAAACTGATTGGCGTCCGACAGCACCAGCGTGAGCCTGGGTTCGACGCCCTCGACCAGTCTTCCTGCGGCCCGGCGCAAGCGGTCGGCAGCGCACAGCACATCGTCGACCCGGCCCAGCATCACTTTGCCCGCTTCGGTCAGCACCGGCTGACGTGACGAGCGATCGAACAGCTCCAGTCCTAGGTCGATCTCCAGTCGGGCAATCGCTTCGCTGATCGTCGACTGACTTTTGCCCAGACGGCGAGCCGCCGCACTGAACGAGCCCAGCGCGGCGATCTGGGCGAAGGCCTCTAGCGCTTCGGGTGAATAACTCATGGACAACCTCTATCGGTTTTACCGATGGTAATGATTTTCAGCTTAACGCAAAGACCGATGATAATGCTGCCATCAATGAGCACAAAGGACCGACGCGTCATGAGCCGCACTCTCACCAACACCCCTGAACAGACTCAGGTACCGAACAAATCCCTCAAGGAGCGCATCCTGCACGCCGGCCTGTTCGAGTTGGGCGGTGTGATTCTGGTCGCCCCGCTGCTGGCCTGGCTGATGAACCACTCGCTGACCATGATGGGCGCCATGACGGTCATGATCTCCACCGTCGCCATGCTCTGGAACATGGTTTACAACGCGTTGTTCGACCGTCTGCGCACCCGGTTCGGATTTGCCATGAGCCTGATGACACGTGCGCTGCATGCATTGGGTTTCGAGGGTGGTCTGATTCTGGCGGTCGTCCCGCTGGCCGCCTGGTGGCTGTCGATCAGCCTGTTCGAGGCGTTTGTGCTGGATATCGGCCTGCTCCTGATGTTCCTGCCCTACACCATGCTGTTCAACTGGGCCTATGACAAAGTGCGCGAGCGGGTTATGCAACGACGTCTTTCGAAATGCGAGGCGGTTTGAGGGCGGGTCATCCATCAGGCCCAGAGATGCACCGGATAAGGATTTCCGGTTGGATTAACGCCTCGTATCTGAAGCACACTGTCAGGCCATGACAACGGCAAAGGACCCGCAACAATGGCGACTGAAATACTCAAACTGGCTGCGTTCAGCGATGGGGATCAAGGCGGTAACCCGGCTGGGGTATGGATTGGCGATGCGTTGCCTGACGATCAGGTCATGCAGCAGATTGCCGCCGAGGTCGGTTTCTCCGAAACCGCGTTTGCCGCGCCTGTCGAAGGTGGCTGGCGAGTGCGTTATTTTTCGCCGCTGGCCGAAGTGCCATTCTGCGGTCACGCCACCATCGCCCTTGGCGCTGCACTGGCCGCTCAGCAAGGCGACGGGGTGTTTAACCTCACGCTCAATCACGCACAGATCACCGTCGAAGGTCATGCCCAGGGCTCGCTGACATCGGCAGCGCTGCAGTCGCCTGCCACGCACAGCAAGCCGGTCAGTACGGAACTGCTGGACGAAGCACTGGCACTGTTCGGTTACAGCCATGACGATCTGGACGCTCGCATTCCGCCTGCCTACATCAATGGCGGAGCGGGACATCTGATTCTGGCGTTGAACAGCCGGGCAACGCTCAAGGCCATGCAGTACGACCAGCAGGCCGGGCGCGATCTGATGGTGCGCGAGGGCTGGGCCACGATCCTGCTGGCGTATGCCGAAAGCGAGCAGTTTTTCCATACCCGTAATCCGTTTGCCTTTGGCGGCGTTTACGAAGACCCGGCAACCGGCGCGGCCACGGCGGCACTGGCGGGCTATCTGCGTGACATCGGCTGGCCACACGGCGGGATGATCGACATTCTGCAGGGCGAGGACATGGGCAGCCGTTCGCGCCTGCGCGCCGAGATACCGCAGCAGACCGGCAGTTCGATCCGCGTGTCGGGCATGGCGCGCAGGCTCTGAGGCTCAGGTCCTCAATTTGCTCCCGCCGATCGCCACGCCCAGCAGCATCACGGCGACGATCATGAAAGCGATTTCAAGGCTGCTGACATGGGCGATGAAGCCGATGGCAGCAGGCCCGATCAGAATCCCGGCGTAACCCACGGTGGTGATTGCCGGGATTGCCACGCTTTCCGGCATGCTTTTCTGCCGACCAACCGCGCTGTAACACACCGGCACGATGTTCGAGCAGCCTGCGCCGACCAGTGCATACCCCAGCAACGCCGCTTCCCAGGCCGGAATCAATGTGGCCACAGCCAGACCTGCCGCTGCGCACAATCCGCCAAGGATAATCACTCGGTTGGAACCGACCCGGCGCACGATCGCATCGCCGAACAGCCGTCCCAGCGTCATGGTCGCGGCGAACACCGCATAGCCCAGTCCGGCGTAGGAAGCCTCGACACCGCGCAACGACGTCAGGAACACCGCGCTCCAGTCCAGCATTGCGCCTTCGGCCAGAAACACCGTGAAGCACAGCAGCCCGATGAACAGCACCACGCCATGCGGAATGGCGAACGCCGGGCCGTCAGAGCGGCTGCCATACGACAACAGATTGGGGGCGGCCTTGGCCAGCGCCAGCAGCGTCAGAGCGACCACGACGAGCATCGATGCGAACGGCGAAATGCCCAGACTGAGCAGGCCACTGACACCGGCAGCCCCAACGATACCGCCCAGACTGAACAGGCCGTGAAAACCCGACATCATGGTCCTGCCGCTGGCCCGCTCGACAATCACCGCCTGCACGTTGGCCGTGCAGTCCACGCCGCCCATGCTGGCACCGAACAGAAACAGCACAGCGATCAATAACGGCAGACTCGATACGGTCGCCAGCAGCGGCAAACACAGACAGATCAATAGCGTCGAGATAACCAGCAGACGCCGACAACCAAACCGTGCGGCCAGCGCCCCGGCCAGCGGCATGGCGATGATGGAACCCACACCCAGACAAAGCAGCAACAGGCCCAGCGTGCCCTCGTCGAGCCCCATCCGTTGTTTGGCGTAAGGCACCAATGGAGCCCACGAGGCCACACTGAAACCGGCAATGAAAAACGCAATACGCGTCGAAGACTGTTCGGCCCGCGCCTTGGCATCCTGGGCTACGGTGCTGAAAGAGGTCATGCATGCTCCTTGTTGAGGCCGGATACCGTCAGCGCAGGTGACGATCCGGCAAAGCCGGGTTTACTGACGGTTTACAGCGCAAGTACAGGTCTGAAAATTATTGCCCTGCGCCCTTGAAAGTTAAAATCGTTGTTGATCATGAACCTCGATAATTGCAGACGCCTTTACATTCAGGTCCAGAGGTGCAGAGGTCCTTTGACCTGTGGCCCCGCCTTGCAATGCCGGGAACATGGATCTAGATTCAGTTTCGCACGTAATCGGTGCAAGAGTCTGCCGCAACGGCTTCGGCATAAGGCATCAGACACGCCATGGAACGCCCTGTTATTCAAGGAAAAGTGATTTATGAACCCTTGGTCACAACCACTGCCCGTCATTAATACGGGAGCCAGACCATGACCCATCCAGTCGCTACAAAGGACCGTGTACGCATCAAACAGGTCGAGGTGCTGTCGGACAACTGGTACGTATTGCGCAAGACGACCTATGACTTCCTCGGCCGCGACGGTACCTGGAGCACGCTGAGCCGTGAAACCTATGACCGCGGCAACCGCGCGACCATCCTGCTCTACAGCAGACTGAAACAGACCATCGTGCTGACTCGCCAATTCAGGTTCCCCGCGTTCGTCAACGAGCACGACGGCATGCTCATCGAAACCTGCGCAGGCCTGCTTGATCGTGATGATCCTCACACCTGTATCCGCAAGGAGACCCAGGAAGAGACCGGCTATCGCATTCAGGAAGTGCGCAAGGTGTTCGAAGCCTTCATGAGCCCGGGATCGGTCACCGAGCGACTGTATTTCTTCGTCGGAGAATATTTCGATGAAGACAAACGCAGTGCCGGCGGCGGCCTGCAGGACGAAGGCGAAGAGATTGAGGTGCTGGAACTGCCTCTGGACGAGGCGCTGGCCATGATCGACACCGGGGAAATCTGCGATGGTAAAACCATCATGTTGCTGCAGTACGCCAAACTGCATCGACTGCTGGATTAGCGTCGCCGCTGACATCAACGGCGTGATAGTCCCTCTGCACTGAAGCTTTTTATTCGCCCGCACACTAAACTGGCAGCCGTTTGCCCCAAACCGGGGCAGAGCGTCTTATTGATAGACCCAAGAGGCCGCTGTGTACAAAGGTGTCGTGCTGTCGGTTCTGGCTTCAGTGCTGTTCGGGGTCATGTATTTCTATACCTCGCTGATGAAGCCACTGGACGGCCAGGAAATCTTCGGCTGGCGAATGCTGCTGACCGTTCCCTGCGCCACGCTGTTCATGCTGATCAGTGGCGACTGGAAGCTGGTGCGTGCACTCGCCACCAGACTGCGCCAACAGCCGGCGCTGTTCTTCGGGCTGCTGCTGTCGTCGGTGCTGCTGGGTGCACAATTGCTGATCTTCATGTGGGCACCGCTGCATGGTCGCAGCCTCGAAGTCTCGCTCGGCTATTTCCTGCTGCCGCTGAGCATGATTCTCACCGGCCGCGTTGTGTACGGCGAACACCTGTCCTATCTGCAGAAGATCGCGGCAGCCTTTGCGGCGATCGGCGTCGGCCACGAGCTGTGGCGACTGGGCAGTTTCTCGTGGGAAACGCTGCTGGTCGCCGGGGGTTATCCGCTGTATTTCGTGCTACGGCGCAGGCTCAAGACCGATAATCTGGGCGGGCTGTGGTTCGACATGCTGTTCATGCTGCCCATCGGCCTGTGGTTCATCGCCAACGGGCATCCGCTCGCGATCCAGCAGACGCCCATTCTCTATCTGTTGATTCCGGTGCTGGGCATCATCAGTGCCTCGGCGCTGGTCAGTTACATCATCGCCAGTCGTCTGCTGCCGTTCAGTCTGTTCGGGCTGCTCAGCTACGTCGAGCCGGTGCTGCTGGTGGGCGTTGCGCTGCTGCTGGGCGAAAGCATCAGCCGTGACGAAATGCTCACCTACATACCCATCTGGATCGCGGTGGGCGTGCTGATTCTGGAAGGCGCCAAACACATGCTGGCCCAGCGCCGGCGGGATGCGGCCTGAGCCTCAGTGCTCGGTGAAACGCTCCAGTTGCATCTCCTGAAGGCGGCTCAGGGTGCGGCGGAACGCGAATGACAGGTAGCCTTCGGTGTACAACGCATCCATCGCCACCTGCGCTTCGACATACAACGGAATGCGCCGGTCGTAGCACTCGTCCACCAGCGCAATGAAGCGCCGCACGCCGTCGTCGTGAGGTGACAGCTGCGGCAATTCGCGGTCCCCCGCCGCCACCTGCTCAACACCATCCTCGGTGCCACGGGCGATTTTCGATTCGCGCTGCGCCGCGCTCAGGGACGGCACTTCGCTGATCAGGATCACCGAAAATCGGTCGCACAGGGCAATGAAGTCCATCGCCGCCAGCGGTTGTTCGCACAGGTCCCGATAACGGCACCACACGGCCGTGTCGGAATGCTGAACCACATTAATGCTGCGATAGCCGAGCATGACCTGGGAATCGTGGATCGGCTGACCGGCGCTGAGCGTGTCGAAAATCCCTTGCAGGGCGCTGGGACGTCCGGCTTCGGCCACCCAGTAACGCTGGTGCAACTGACCGGGATGCAGACGATGGTCCTCGCCGCCGTCGACCGCGACGACGTTCATGTATTTCTGGATCGCGACAATCGCAGGCATGAAACGCTCACGGTTATGACCGTGGCTGTACAGTTGCTCCGGCGGCTGATTTGAGGTGCAGACCAGCACCACGCCTTCTTCGAACATGACCTGCAACAGGCCGCCGAGAATCACGGCATCGCCGATGTCGGTGACGAACAGCTCGTCGAAGCACAGCACCCGCACTTCACGCGCCAGCTCCCTGGCCACCACGGTCAGCGGATGCGGTGTGCCGATCAGCTCGAACATGCGTTTGTGCACCCAGCGCATGAAGTGATGAAAATGCTGACGCCGGGCCGGAACGCTCAGGCTTTCGAAGAAACGGTCCATGAGCCAGGTCTTGCCGCGCCCGACCGGCCCCCAGAGATAAACACCCTGTGCCCGGCCACGCCGTTCAGTCAGCGCCAGGTAGCAGGCTTGAAGCTGACGGGCCGCCTGCAACTGCGCCTCATCGGGCTGAAAACCACGCTGGACCGCACGTTCGTAGGCATCCAGAGGAGACACGGCACTCATCGATCACGCACCTTCGACAACAGGAAAGACACTTAGCATATACAGGTTCAGGCGTGCTGCACGCCCGCACGTTTGAGCAGCCGTTTGCAGCGCTCGGACAGATGCACCACACGCAGATGCTTGCCCGCCTTGGCATAGCGCTCGCGCAGAGTCTTGAGCGCAGCGATGGCCGAATAGTCGACGAAGCTCAGGTGACGGCAGTCCAGCGTGACCTGCGCCGGGTCTTCGGCCGGGTTGAACTGGTCAAGAAAGGGTGTAGCCGAGGCGAAGAACAGCGTGCCGTGCAGGTGGTAGATCTTGCTGCCGTCGGCTTCGACATGGCTGTCGGCGTATAGCTCACGAGCCTGTTGCCAGGCGAAGTTGATCGCAGCGATGACAATGCCGAACAGCACGGCCGTCGCCAGATCGGTCAGCACCGTCACGACGGTCACGGCAATGATCGCCAGCACGTCGTTCACCGGAACCTTGCGCAGCACGCGCAGCGAGGCCCAGGCGAAGGTCTGCTGGGCCACCACGAACATGACACCGACCAGCGCCGCCAAGGGAATGCGCTCGATCAGCGGCGACAGAAACAGCACGAACATCAGAATCATCATGCCCGCGACAATCCCGGACACCCTGCCCCGTCCGCCGGAGCTGAGGTTGATGACGGTCTGGCCGATCATCGCGCAGCCGCCCATGCCGCCGAACGCACCCGACACCATGTTCGCCGCGCCCAGCGCCACGCATTCGCGGTCCGGATAGCCTCGGGTTTCGGTGATTTCGTCCGTCAGGTTGAGGGTCAGCAGGGTTTCCAGCAGGCCGACCAGCGCCATCAGGATCGCGTACGGCGCGATGATGCGCAGGGTGTCCAGATTCCACGGAATGTCCGGCAGGTTGAACATCGGCAAACCACCCGCGATGTGGGCCATGTCGCCGAGCGTCCGGGTCGGCAGATCAAGGAAATACACCGCCAGGCCGACGCCGAGAATCGCGACCAGCGCAGGCGGCACGGCGCGGGTCACACGCGGCAGCACATAGACCACGGCCATGGTCAGCGCGACCAGCCCCAGCATCACGTACAGCGGCGTCCCACTCAGCCAGGCTTCGCCGACCTTGAAATGCTCCAGCTGGGCCATGGCGATGACGATGGCCAGGCCGTTGACGAAGCCGAGCATCACCGGATAGGGCACCAGCCGCACCAGCTTGCCGAGGCGCAAGACGCCGAACAGGATCATCAACAGACCGCCCAGCAATACCGTCGCCAGCAAATACTGAACGCCCTGCTGCACCACCAGCGCCACGATGACCACGGCCATCGACCCAGCAGCCCCCGAGACCATTCCCGGTCGCCCGCCGAACAGCGCCGTCAACGTGCAGATGATGAACGCGCCATACAGGCCCATCAGCGGATTGAGGTGCGCCACCAGCGCAAAGGCGATGCACTCGGGCACCAGCGCAAAGGATGTGGTGAGCCCTGCCAGGACTTCGGCGCGTAGACGGATTGTTTTCATGACTGACCTGAACGACGTCTGCGGAACAGCCCGCAGCGGTGCGAAAAAGGGGGCATGTTACGCAAACACGTCTTTATCGGCCACTGCTGCAAGGGTTCAGCCTGACCCTTCAGGCTCAGACACGTCAGGCGATTTCGATGTCCAGCAACGCAGCACCCAGCGCCTTGCCATGGGCGTCCAGTGCCAGTGACCGGGTCACTCCGCCGCGCAGCACGCCGGGGATCACGAAGTTCAGGGCATGCACATTGGGCAGCTCGTAACGCCGAATCGGCCCGGCTTGCGGGTCGAGCAACTGCGCGAAATACGCCGCTATCCGATCAACGGTCAGTGCCTGACACAGCCTCGCGTAGTCTTCTGCACGGTAAGCGATGACCGAGATGTTGGAGGTATCGCCCTTGTCGCCGGTCCGCGAGTGGGCCAGTTCTCTAAGCCTGATGGGAACACTCATACCGAATCCTCCAGATGAATCACGGGATTGACCGCTTCAGGCGGCACAAACAGCGAAGCGACCGCCACCACTTGACGCACTGCCTTGGTCGCCCCACCGCCGCCATACGGTCCGTTGGTGTACAAGGTCTCGACTTCATTGCCGACCCGAACGGCCTCGCTGCGCTCAACGCAACGCGCAGCGATGCGCAAACGCACTTCCCAGGGCTCGGCCGTGGCGCGCGAACCCAACTCGCTGCCATGCAAGGCATCGACGCCGATCAATTCGGCACGCAGGTCTTCGACAATCACGCCCGTCAGCCTCAAACGCTCCAGCACGACTTCGCGCGCCAGTTGCGCCCGCGCCAGCGCACCGGGCCCGCCGTAGGAAATCTGCCCTTCGCCGATCCAGCCATCCAGGTAGCCGACCGACACCTTCAGGGTCTCGGGCCGCGCACGGCCATCCGCTCCGGCAACCTGTACCCGGTTCTCTGCGTCTGCGTGGAAGCTGACCCCGGAAAAGTCAGCGATCACGTCGGGTGTCAGGTAAGCCGCCGGGTCATGCACTTCGTAAATCAGCTGTTCAGTGCAAGTGGCGGTGTCGATCCGTCCGCCCGAGCCTTCAATCTTGGTGATCGTCGCCTGCCCTGCTGCACTGACTTCTGCCAACGGAAAGCCCAGTCGGGCCAGGTCCGGCACGTCCTTGAAACCCGGATCGGCGAAGTACCCCCCGCTGATCTGGCCCGCACATTCGAGTAGATGACCCACCAGCGTGCCGCGTCCCAGCAAGGTCCAGTCATCGGCAGCCCAGCCGAATTCGAACATCTGCGGCGCGAGAAACAGCGACGGATCGGCCACCCGGCCGGTAATCACCACGTCGGCATCGGCTTCAAGCGCCTGCACGATGCCTTCGGCGCCCAGATAAGCGTTGGCCGAGATAAGCCGGTCTCCCAGCGAAGCCAGCGTCATGCCGTTATCCAGCAGTCTGGAAGCATCGGTCTGCAACGCAGCCAGTACGTCATCACCGGTCAGGGCCGCGACTTTGAGCCCGGACAAACCCAGTTCGGCCGCGATGCGCCGCACTTCCCGCGCTGCCGCCAAGGGGTTGGCCGCGCCCATGTTGGTGATGACCCGCAACCTGCGCGAACCGGCAGTGCGCCCGACAAAGGGCAGCACTCGGCGCATGCGCTCGCTCAGCAGTGGATCGTAACCGGCGTCGGGGTCGCTCAATCGGGCCTGCTGCGCCAGCGCAATGGTGCGCTCGGCCAGGCATTCGAAAATCAGGTAATCCAGCTCGCCGTGTTCGGCCAGCTCGACGGCGGGCTCGATGCGGTCGCCGGAGTAACCGGCGCCGGAGCCGATGCGCAGGGTTTTCATTCAGAACACTCCCAGAAGCATGGCAGTCAGGGTCATCAGGACCGAGGCTGCGAACAGGAAAGGGATGGTGAAGCGCTGGTGATCGGCCAACTCGATCTTGCACAGGCCCACCAACAAGAAGGTTGCGGGCGTCAGCGGGCTCACCGGGAAGCCGGTGGTGTGCACACCCAACAGCGACGCCTGGGCCACTTGCAACGGCTCGACGCCCAAGGCCTTGCCGACCTCGGCAATCACTGGCATCACGCCGAAATAGAACGAGTCCGGGTCGAACAACAGGCTCAGCGGCATCGAGATGAACCCCACCACCATCGGGATCAGCTTGCCGTGGCCTGCCGGAATCTGATGCACCGCCACTTCGGCCATCGCCTTGAGCATGCCGGTGCCCTGCATGATGCCGGTGAAGACCCCGGCCGCGAGCAGGATGCTGGCCATGGTCAGCGCGGTCTTGGCGTGAGCATCGATGCGGGTGCGCTGGGCATCGACGTTGGGGTAATTGAGGCACAGCGCAACGACAGTGCCGAGCATGAACATGACCACCGGATCGACGACACCGGAGATCATTACGCCCATCACGGCGATAGTCAGCAGCAGGTTGACCCAGAACAGACGCGGCCGACGCAGCAACTCTTCCTGTTCGGTCAACACCCGCTTGGGCACCACATCCACCTGCGCTCCCGCGCCGAGGCCCAGACGCCGCTCTTCACGTCGGCCCAGAAACCAGGCGCAGGCGAAGACAAAGGCGAGACCGACAATCTGCACCGGAATCAGCGGCTGAAACAGGTCAGCCACCGGCACGTGCAAGGCCGCAGACGAGCGCAGTACCGGACCGGTCCAGGGCAGAAAGTTGACTCCCGCCGCCATGGCCGTGACGCAGGCCAGAATGCGCTTGTCCATGCCCAGCCGCGTATACAGCGGCAGCATCGCCGGGATGGTCACCAGAAAGGTCACCGCGCCGGAACCGTCCAGATGCACCAGCAACGCCAGCAGGGCCGTACCCATGACTATTCGCGTGGGGCGTGTGCCGACGGCCTTGAGAATGCGGTCGATGATCGGGTCGAGCATGCCCGCATCGGTCATCACTCCGAAGAACAGGATGGCGAACACGAACATGCCCACCACTGGCGCGACGTTCTTGATGCCGGTGATGATGAAGGCGCTGGTCTGCAGACCGAAGCCGCCGATCAGGGCCGCGATGATGGGCAACGCAATAAGAGCAACGAGGGGCGAGAGACGCTTGCTCATGACAGCCGCGAGCAGGCAGAGGATGGTAATGACACCGAGGGTGGCGAGCATGGAGGCTTTCCTTGTCATCCCTGACCAATGTGCGGCGGGACGAACTGTTGTTGTTTTCAACGAGTATCGAAACGGGGTTATGCTTTGTAAATTGAAATGTTCAGCACCTCTCATTGCAAAAAACAGAACATTGATCGCGAGCATCGCCAGCCCATGAAGAATTCGATCCAGCACATCCGGGCGTTCCTGGCCGTCGCTCACAGCGGCAGCTTTACCAAGGCTGCGGTGGAGCTGAACCTCTCGCCGTCCGCGCTGACCGTTCAGATCCAGCAACTGGAAGAGTGGCTGGGCGTTGCGCTGCTGGAACGCAGCCCACGCCACGTCAGCCTGACGGCGGCGGGACAGAACAATTTGCAACCCATGGAAAAGCTGCTGTTGGATCTGGACAACATCGTCAGCGGTTCGCGGGACCTGGCGGCGTTGCGCCGGGGCGTAGTAACTCTCGCCGCCCTGCCCTCGATGTGCTCCAGCTCGCTGCCGATCATCCTGCGCGAATTCCGCACCCGGTTTCCCGGCATCGAAGTGCGCCTGCGCGATGTTGTGGCGCAACGTATCGACGCGCTGGTGCGTGAAGGCGAAGTCGATTTCGGGCTCGGCGTTCGCGCCCGGATGAGCCACGGGCTGGAGTTCGAAGGCCTGATGGTGGACCGACTGCGGCTGTTCGTTCCCGCCGCTCACCCGCTGGCCACACGAGCGTCAGTCAGCCTGGCCGATCTGGCGGGCCAGCCGATTATTCTGACCGGACGCGACAGCAGCGTGCGCGAGCGGGTCGAGCAACTGTTCGCCGACGAAGGACTTGCCCTGGTGCCCGGCCTTGAGGCCAACTACATGTCGACCGTTCTGGCGCTGGTGCGCCAGGGGCTGGGCATGACCCTGCTCCCGGAGTCGGCCAACGAAGGCCGGTCCGACACCGTTCAGGTGCCCATCGACCACCCTGGCGTCAGCCGGGAAATCGGCCTGATCACCCGTACCGAACAGACCCTGAGCCCCGCAGCGAATCGGTTCGTGGAGATGATGAGAGAGGTTTTGACTAGCGAGGCCTGTTGAGTCGCGTCCTGCCAAACACCACATTGTGGTGGCACCTCCCACAAATACGGGGTTTCTTCAGTACGTCGCAAACAACAGACTTACCCCTAAAAACAAGGAATGCTTTCATGCAATGGAATCAAAAGCGGTCATTGCAGACCCTGCTGCTGACCAGCCTCACGCTTACCTCTTCGCTCGCACTTGCCCAGGAACAGAACCCGAAACTGGATGACTACGTGCGGGAAACCGCCAGCAAAGTCATGCAGGAAAACGGCATCGCAGGTCTGTCGATCGCCATCACCCAAAACGGCAAGCGACAGTTCTATACCTACGGCAAGGCGTTGAAAGATACCGTTCAAGCCGTCACCCCGGACACGCTGTTCGAACTGGGCTCGATCAGCAAGACCTTCACCGCGACGCTGGCCACCTGGGCGCAGGCCAACGGGCAGTTATCGCTGACCAAGCGCATCGATACCTACGTGCCGCAATTGCGTGACACGCGCTTGGGCAAGGTGCCGATTTTCCATCTTGGCACCCACACGGCGGGCGGCTTCCCGCTGCAGTTTCCCGACAGGGTCCAGACCACCGGACAGATGATGGCCTACTTCAAGGCCTGGCAACCCGAGTACCTGCCCGGCACTCACCGCAGCTACGCCAACCCCAGCGTCGGCCTGCTGGGGTTGGTCGCAGCACGCAGCATGCAAGTGCCTTTCGAAAACGCCATGCAGCAAGGACTGTTTCCGGCATTGGGCCTGAAGAACACCTTCCTCACCGTGCCCGAAGAGCAGATGTCGCGCTACGCACAGGGTTACAACAAGCTTGATGAGCCGGTCAGGGTCAACCCGGGCGTGCTGGCATCCGAAGCTTACGGCGTGAAGTCCAGCAGCCGCGATGTGCTGACCTTTATCGAGGCCAACATGGGCCGGGGCCAGTACGACGCGCCTTTGCAACAAGCGCTCAAGGACACCCGGACCGGTTACTTCAAAGTCGGCGGCATGACTCAGGACCTGATCTGGGAGCAGTACCCGATGCCGGTGAAGCTCGACACCCTGCTTGAAGGCAATGCCAGCAACATGGCTCTACAAACTCAGAAAGCCGAGCCGATCACACCGCCCCTTGCCGCGCAATCCAACACTTGGGTCAACAAGACCGGTTCCACCAACGGCTTTGGCGGCTACGTCGCGTTCATCCCCGAGCAGCAACTGGGCATCGTGATCCTGGCCAACCGAAACTACCCGAACGAGGAACGCGTGAAACTGGCGTACCGGATTCTGAATCAGGTGCAGTGCTTCGACTGCAAACCCTAGGCTTCAGGAACCTGCTCACCAGCCGCGAAGTCGAGCGGCACACGCCACAGATACCACGCCGCAACGGTTCGAAATGGCGCGAACCGTTCGGCGAGAGCGGTCATGGCCTTCGGTGTGGGTTTGAGCTCCAGACCGTACAGCCGTCGATAGCCCTCGCACACGCCGAAATCACTCGCGGGCATCACGTCCAGCTTGCCCAGGCCGTAGATGAGCATCATCTCGACCGTCCAGCGGCCTACTCCCGGCAGTTCAGTGAGACGAGTGATCAGTTCCTCGTCGCTCAAAGTCAGCGCCTCAACCACGTCCGGCACCAGACCGCTGACTTTGGCAGCGGCAATCGCCTTGATCGCCCGGCTCTTGGACGCCGAGAACCCGCAGCCCCGCAACGCCTGATCATCCAGTTCAGCCAGCGCCTGCGGTTCAGGAAAGCGTGAAGCCGGAAACAGCGCACGCAGGCGCATGACCATCGCGTCACCCGCCCTGGCGTGCAACTGCTGATACGCGACACCCTTGACCAGCGCCTGATACGGGTCCTGAGCAGCAGTGACCGGATGCAGGCAAGGGCCGACATGGTCTATCAACGATTGCCAGCGCCCATCCACTGCTTTGAGCATCTCAGTGGCCTGAACATGGGCAATGGGCATTTCCGGTTCTACTGACATTCTGATAGTCCATAAAAAAGCGCAATGCGAGGCCAATCCACTGTGCAGCATCGCCCCCGGACTCTGCAAACCCGGACGTTTTAAGGGAGTTCCCACGCCTCTTCTCAAAAACCTGAACCTCGCCTGAACGACATCGCAAAAACGACTTTCGGACGAAAAACAACTTTCTCCATTCAAGAATGAGTATCATTATGTTACGCATTGTGTCCGGTCGATCCGTTTGCCGAGACTCTCGAAACAGGTGCGTCTTCAGTCTCAACCCGGTGAAATATGCTCGTTCCGTTTTTGATCATGCTGCGCGAAGGCATCGAAGCCGCGCTCATCGTTGGCATCATCGCCAGTTACCTGAAGCAGACCGGCCGTGGCGAATGGATGCCCGCCGTCTGGATCGGTGTGTTCCTGGCAGTCGCACTGTCACTGTTCGTCGGCGGCGGCCTGGAGCTGATGAGCGCCGAGTTTCCGCAGAAGCAACAGGAATTGTTCGAAGGCATCGTCGGCCTGATTGCCGTGGGCATTCTCAGTTCGATGGTGTTCTGGATGCGCAAGGTGGCGCGTTCAATCAAGCACGCGCTGCATGAATCACTGGACGCTGCCCTCACCGGCTCGAAAAACCAGACCTACGCGCTGATCGCCATGGTGTTCTTCGCCGTGGCCCGCGAAGGCCTGGAAACCGTCTTTTTCCTGCTCGCTGTGTTCCAGCAGAGCGAAGGCTCCAGCGCACCACTGGGCGCCCTGCTCGGCCTGCTGCTGGCCGTCGGCTTTGGTGTGGCGATCTACAGCGGCAGCATGCGCCTGAACCTGAGCCTGTTTTTCCGCTGGACCGGCCTGTTCATTCTGATCGTGGCAGCTGGAATCCTGGCCAACTCAGTGCAGGCCCTGCATGAAGCAGGCCTCTGGAACCACATGCAGGACGTGGTCTTCGACATCAGCGCCTGGCTGCCGATGGACGGCCCGACCGGCTCGGTGCTGGCTGGCATGTTCGGTTACCAGGACGCACCGACGGTCAGCACCCTGAGTGTCTACCTCATTTACCTGATCGGGGCGCTGGTGCTGTTTTTCCTGCCGCACGCCCCGTCCGGCCGCACACCGTTGCAGCAACCTCCATCTTCCGTGACGAACGAATAAGGGCACCCATGTCGAACCGTCCCTCAGGGCCTTCCGAGAAAGCCCGGCCTCCCCGTGTCCTGCGATTGGCAGTCGCAGGCTCCGTAATCCTGATGATCGCCGCGGGCGGGCTTTTCTACTACGCCTCGCAGGTGGCCGCCAAGAAGCGCGCCGCCAATGCCGGCACTGAAACCGTGGTCAACATTCACGCCCACAACTGCGAGCCGAATGCCCTCACCGTGGCGGCGGGCCAGAACGCTTTTCGCATCGTCAACCGCTCGGAACGCGCCGTCGAATGGGAAATTCTGGATGGCGTACTGGTGATCGAAGAACGGGAAAACATTGCGCCCGGCCTGAGCCAGGTGATCAATGCCAACCTGGCGCCTGGCGATTACGCGATCACCTGCGGTCTGCTGAGCAACCCGCGCGGCACGCTGCACGTGACGCCTACCGCCGAGTCCGACGCCAAGGCCAAGGCACGTCCCTCGATGACCGCCTTCATCGGTCCGCTGTCCGAATACCGGGTGTACCTGAGCCTGCAGGGCTCGGCGCTGATCAAGGCTGTCACTGCCTTGCAGCAGGCCATCGATGCAGGCGACCTGAGCGCCGCGCAAGCGGCCTACCTGCCAGCGCGTGCCGCTTACCAGCGCATCGCCCCCGCCGCACAGCGTCTGGCCGAGCTGGACAATGCCATCAACGCCCGCGCCGATTACTACGAAAAACGCGAGCAGGACCCGGGCTTCAGCGGTTTCCACCGTATCGAATACGCCCTGTTCGAGCAGCACAGTGTCGAGGGGCTGAGCCCGGTGGCGCAGCGTCTGCAGACCGACGTGACCCAGCTCAAGCAACAATTGCTGGCCCAGTCGTTGGCCCCGGAGCAACTCGCCGCCATCGTCACTCGCAACATGCGCAGCCTGGCCGATGTGCGCAGCAACGGTGAAGAAGAACGTTACAGCCACAGCGATCTGAATGGCTTCGCCGCCAATCTGGAAGGGACGCGCAAGGTGGTCGATCTGCTGCGCCCCTTGCTGAGCAAAAGCGCAGGCGATCAATTGCAGAAAATCGATGCGGCCATGGCTGATCTGGACACCACGCTGGACGCCTTGAAGACCGACGACGGCTATCGCCCTTACGACCAGGTCGATGCCGGACAGCGCAAACAGATCGCGACCAAGGCGGCGGCATTGGCCGACGCGCTGAACACCATCGACCCGGCGCTCGGCCTCTCCGGCCTCTGAACCGAACCGATTCCGCCCATCAGGAGCACAGCACAGCCTCATGAAAACTCCCGACGCCAACAACGCACCCGACTCGATTCAGCGCCGTCGCGTTCTGATGGGCCTCGGCGCTGCCGGGGCCGCACTGGCCGGCAGCAGCCTGAGCGGCAATGTTCTGGCCGCAGCCCCCGCGCAAGTCACCGAAGCGCCGAACAGCGACAAGACCGAGGACCGTAACGCGTTCCACGGCCTGCACCAGACCGGCATCGTCAACCCGCGCCCCGCTGCGGGTATGTTCGTGGCGTTCGACGTGCTGGCCTCGGATCGTGAAGACCTCGAGCGCCTGTTCCGCACCCTGAACGAGCGCATTGCGTTCCTGATGACTGGCGGCCCGGTGCCGGATGTCGATCCGAAACTGCCGCCGCTGGACTCCGGCATCCTCGGACCGGTTGTCACGCCCGATAACCTGACCATCACCGTGTCGGTGGGCGAATCGCTGTTCGATGAACGCTTCGGCCTCACCGACGTGAAACCCCTGCGCCTGAGCCGCATGGTCGGCTTCCCCAACGATGCGCTGGAGCCCTCCAGCTGCCATGGCGACCTGAGCATCCAGTTCTGCGCCAACACCGCCGACAGCAACATCCATGCGCTGCGCGACATCGTCAAGAACCTGCCCGACCTGCTGCTGGTGCGTTGGAAACAGGAAGGCACCGTCCCGCCTCAGGCACCGAAGAAACCCGGTCAGCCACCTGAAAGCGCCCGCAACTTTCTGGGCTTCCGGGACGGTTCGGCCAACCCGGATTCCAATAACCAGAAGACCATGAACGAGCTGGTCTGGGTGCAACCGGGCAGCGACGAACCGACCTGGGCCGCCAACGGCAGCTATCAGGCCGTACGCATCATCCGCAATTTCGTCGAGCGCTGGGACCGGACCCCCTTGCAGGAACAGGAGTCGATCTTCGGCCGCACCAAAAGCACCGGCGCGCCCATGGACGGCAAGGTCGAAACCGACGTGCCCAACTATGCCGCCGACCCGGAAGGCAAGAAGACCCGTCTGGATTCGCACATCCGCCTGGCCAACCCACGCACCGCAGAGACCCAGCGCAACCTGATCCTGCGTCGTCCATTCAACTATTCCAACGGCGTGAACAAAAATGGCCAGTTGGACATGGGGTTGCTGTTCATCTGCTATCAGGCGGACCTGGAAAAAGGCTTCATCACCGTGCAGAACCGCCTCAACGGCGAGCCTCTCGAGGAATACCTCAAGCCGGTCGGTGGTGGCTATTTCTTCACCCTGCCGGGCGTGACCGACGACAAAGACTTCATCGGACGCTCCTTGCTGGCGGCCGTATCGAAAACCCAAACCGCATGACCTTCAACCTCCTCACCCGGAAGAGCACCATGAAAAAGACGCCTCTGGCTTTGCTGCTGACCCTTGGCCTGCTCCAGACTCCGCTGGCCGCCTTCGCTGCCACGGCGCCGCTGGATCTGGTCGGCCCGGTTTCGGATTACAAGATCTACGTCACCGAGAACATCGATGAACTGGTCAGCCACACACAGAAATTCACTGACGCGGTGAAGAAAGGCGACCTGGCGACTGCCAGGAAGCTGTATGCACCGACGCGTGTGTTCTACGAATCCGTCGAGCCGATTGCCGAGCTGTTCAGTGACCTGGACGCGTCCATCGACTCACGGGTCGACGACCACGAGCAAGGCGTGACGGCTGAAGACTTCACCGGTTTCCATCGTCTGGAATACGCGCTGTTCTCGCAGAACACCACCCAGGATCAGGGCCCGATAGCCGACAAGCTGATGAGCGACGTCAAGGACCTGGAAAAGCGCGTGGCCGACCTGACCTTCCCGCCTGAGAAAGTGGTCGGCGGCGCAGCCGCGCTGCTGGAAGAAGTGGCGGCAACGAAGATTTCCGGCGAAGAAGACCGTTACAGCCACACCGACCTGTATGACTTCCAGGGCAACATCGACGGCGCGAAGAAAATCGTCGACCTGTTCCGCCCGCAGATCGAACAGCAGGACAAGGCATTCGCCGGCAAGGTCGACAAGAACTTCGCCACCGTGGAGAAGATCCTGGCCAAGTACAAGACCAAGGACGGCGGCTTTGAAACCTACGACAAGGTCAAGGAGAACGACCGCAAGGCCCTCGTCGGCCCGGTCAACACCCTGGCCGAAGACCTTTCCACCCTGCGCGGCAAACTGGGGCTGAACTGACATTCAGCTGCGGACGCGGAGCGTCCTGAGCGGCGTTACCACGCTGGCGTGGGAACGATCAGCGATCTCAAGCCCACTGATCGTGCCCATGCTCCGCGCTCATCGTTATACACAAATCCGCCTCAACACTGATCGTGCCCATCGCTCTGCGTGGGTATGCCTCCCGTGACGCTCCGCGTCACAAATGGCACAGACTGTGGATTCAGTGAGCCGAGCGCATGGCTCAGGTCACCTTTGCGCCCTTACGGCGCGCTACTTTGAGGGACCAAAGTAGCCAAAGTCCTTCGCTCCGGT
>Ga0065712_10067916_pt1 | contig 21116 bp, 41 predicted proteins | sample MisRhiReplicate1_FD_59099 | JGI IMG/M metagenome (GOLD analysis project Ga0065712, IMG submission 59099) | Miscanthus rhizosphere microbial communities from Kellogg Biological Station, MSU, sample Rhizosphere Soil Replicate 1: eDNA_1 v3... | ecosystem: Host-associated > Plants > Roots >...
ACTCGATGACCGTCGAGCGCCTCGGCAAGCGAGTCACTCTCAAGACGAGCGCGTTCACCGAGATGTCGAGCGTGACTGTAACCGGTGCTGATCCGCGCAGCGAGTCGCGCATGTCGCGCAACAACCTCGACGACGAGGCGGCCGATAAGTACTTCGCGCAGGAGCTCGAGCTCGACGTGAACATGACGCGCAGGATTCTTCACTGGCACGAGCGAGCGCGGAATCGCTGCCCGCAGTGCCTCTCGTCGCGACACGTCGGCGCACTCGGCGACGGCTACGTCGGCGAGACTGTGTACGGCTGCCTGCGATGCAACGAGCCGATGTACGACGACTTTCACCCGAGCATGATCGAGTAACCTATGTGGATATACAGTAAGCTAGGCGTGTTCAGCGTCACGCGACGACCGAGAGGGCGCAACGCGCCGGAGCGCAAGGACACCGACGCGCGTCCGTACCAGGTGCGCGCTCGGCGTCGCGAGGACCTAGAGGCGCTGCTCGAGGCTGCTCGTGTCGTGGCCGACGTCAGAACTACGCCCGACGCGGACTACCCGTTCCGGTTCTTCTGCGGCCAGGTGGCGCTCGAGATGATCACGACGACGCTCGCGAAGAGCGTCACGTACGAGAACTTCAAGGGCGAGATGAGCAAGCGACGCGATAAGAAGCTCGATCACGTGCTGCACGACGTGCATCAGATCACGCAGCGGCTTGCTATTGACAGGTGACCCGCGTTCTGGTATAATATCGGCTGCACCGCTGGATCATCACATGACACACGGAGACACGCTATGAACCCGAGAATTGAGTTAGGAACAGCACTGCGCGATCTAGCGCGCGTTGAGTCTACGATCCGCGAGGTCGCTGAGGCATTTCCTGACGCCCCAGTCGGCGCGGGAATAGCCGAACCTCTCGCAGGGCTCGAGTCGCTCGCGCGATATCTACACGATTGGTCTGAGGAGTTCCCAGCCGATTCGCGCGAAGAGAGCGCTGGTCTGAGACCGCGGCTCTCGCTCGACGAAGTGAATAATCATCTTCGCAAAGCCGAGAAGATCGTTCACCTCGAGTCGAGAATGAGCAAGACTCGCGACGGCAACTACGTCAAGACTCAGACCGGACTAGCTTCGCGAACCATCTTCGTCGGATACGCCTTCGACGAGAAGCGATTCATCTGCGAGGACGTAAGTTGATCCCGTAGTCTCTTCTCTCTTCTAACCACAGGAGGACTCAGCATGAAGTTGCGAGTCACCGTCAAATCAGGCCAGCAGACGCTGGCGCAGATCGACGGCCGCGAGGTCGACCCAGTATCTAGCGAGCTCGAGCGCGTGATCTTCCTCGAGCAGATACTCGAGCGACTCACCGGCCATCGCTGGCACTTCGATCAGGTCTCTAACGTCGCTCTCGATAGCGGCGAGCAGCAAGGAGGCGCGCGATGATCGAGACGAAGCTCATCGAGATCAGAGACAGCATGACGTTCATCCCGGCGCTCGCGACGCGCCTGGTCGCCGTAGAGACGCAGCGCGAGCGCGACTGGCGCGACGAGGACCCAGAGGAGACGTGCGGCTACGACACGGAGTGCTGGCTCCTGGGCTGCGCTGGTCTCGGGCGACTGGGCAGCTACACGGTGTTACTCGGCCACATGCAGGACAACAAGTACCGCGTCGATTCGTGCGAGTGGGGCTCGGCGCGCACCATGCGCGTGGTTCACGAGTGGCTCGAGCAACACTGGGACGAGGTCCGGTCTGGCGACGTGATCGACGTCGAGTTCATCCTGGGCGAGACCTCAGAACCCAAGCGAAGCGAGAGGCTCACATGAAGAAGCAGCTGATACAGGTCCGATACACGGTCATGGTCACCGACCGCGAGTTCGCGCGACTCGTGAAGCTCGCGCACGAATCTGGGCACGACTGGGACGACGCCGGACCGATACTAAGCGTGCGCAGACTACTCATGAGCGAGGGTGTCGACGGTGCGTTCCCCGGCGAGCACCAGATCGGTCTGGAGTTCGCGCTGCATGACGTCAAGTCGACCGATCGTACGCTGACGCTAGAGTCCTCTGAGTGGACCGCTCTCGCGAACGCCGTCGAGGGGTTCGGTCGAGCAGGCGACGCCATCGCGCAAAAGATCAGGAAGGTGCTCACGTGACGCTCGACGAGGCGATACTAGAGGCCGGCAGGGCCGTCGCGAGCACGCCGCGAGACGCAACTGTGCGCGAGTTCTACGACGTGATACCGTCGCTCGTAGTAAGGCTCGCAGATCGCGGCGACGAGGAGAACTACGCCGCGATCACGATGAGACAACATCGACTCGAGATTCACGAGGGTGCAGAGGTCCTCGTAGTGATGACGAACCGGAGCGCAGATGCCTAAGCACAGGTGCAGGGAGTGGCGCGACGGGATACGGTGTCGCTACGCGCACGCGAAGCTAGACGGGATCTTTCTTCGCGTGACCAGCGAGCGCGTCGAGACGTCGCTGCCGACTGATATAACCAGGCACGCGCCGATGATACCAGGGCTCGCGGGCGTCGATCTGCCGACCGACGTCACGGTGCTAGGCGAGCTGTACTGCCCGGGTCGACCGGCCAGCGAGGTGAAGTCGTGCCTCGCTCGCGAGCGCCACCTCGAGCTGCAGTTCAGTGCGTTCGCGATCGAGACACATCCAGAGGATCTCGAGTTAGATCGGGTCGACTGGTGGTGCCGGCGCTGGGGCATGGCGCTCGCGCCGTGGATAACCCTGCCGGGATACGTCGAGCCGAGCTTGCTCGGATACGTCGTTCCAGATCAGGAGGGTTGGGTACTCAAGAACGGCAACCTCGGCGAGTGGTACAAGTGGAAGCCAGTGATGACGTGCGACTGCGTCGTCACTGGGAGCGAGGACGGCAACGGCAAGTACCTCGGGTTGCTCGGCGCGCTGAGACTAGCCGTCTACGACGCGACCGGGCAGCTAGTCGAGGTGGCCCGCGCGTCTGGGATGAGCGACGCGGAGCGTGTCCAGATGACCGAGGACGACCTGACCGGCAGACTCGTCGGGCGCGTCTGCGAGGTGTCGTTCCAGTACGTCGGCAGTAAGGGGCGTCTTCGTCACCCGAGGTTCGTCCGCTGGCGGGACGACGAGAAGCGACCAGAGGAGTGTACGCTCGAGCAGTTATCATGACCAGATCATTCAATGAGTATCGTCCAGCCGTCGACCACGTGAATCAGCTCCTGCGCTCGCAGGGACGCAAGACGTATTCCTGGGAGACGTACTACCCAGAAGCGATACGACGCAACGCGCGCGCGTCGAAGAACGAGAAGAGCTTACAGAGCGCGGTCGCCGTGAATCAGCTCCTGTGCGAGGAGCGCTGGCTCAGGCTGCGAAGACCCTACTACAACGTGTGGCCGCGAATCGTCGGGCCGCTCTGCCGCGTCGATCTGTCGCAGGTGCTGACCGACCACGTGAGGCTCGCGCCGAAGCACTGCGCGTTCCGCTTCGCAGAGCGATCCGAGGCTCTGTCGTGCGGCGACTACTGGGCTAGGTCAGCTCTCGTTAACATGGTCGAGGACGACAGGAGCGGACACCTACATCTCGCGATCTATATCGACGTCGGCGAGGTCGACGAGCGCGGCCATGCCGTACTGTCGTATCGCTGCGTCGGACTGCAGCCAGGCTATAGCATAGCTGAGCGAATCGACGCCCTACCCGAGGACGAGGAGACGATCAATCGCGGCGCGTGGACGCGCGAGATCGGGTTGAGCCTGCTGCGCCTCGTCGTCTCGTGCTGCTTGCTCTCGCGGGATCCGAGCGACGAGCTAGTCTCGCCGGACGTGCTAACCTCAGACCGGCAGCGCTGGGACAACAAGCGCGAGCAGGCGCTGGTCGATCGCGCACATCGGCGCGGCAAGGTCGGCTGGGACATCGGCAGATATCTCGAGCAGTCGCCGCATTACCGAGTGCCGCACCTATGCACGTTCCACGTCGGCGCGGGTCGGCAGCAGACCGTGGTGAAGCTCAGAAAAGGCTCGCTGATTCATCGCGAGGTAGTCGAGCAGATCCCGAGCGGTCTCAGCGCGGCGAAGTCAGGAGAGACGACATGACTCTACAGCGACTCGAGGAGGCGATGCAAGTCATCGCAGAGTTATGCTGCGGCGGAGATCTGCCCGACGACTGGAAGATCAGTATCGAGATGGAGCGAGGTAGCGGACAGGTGATACTCACGAAGCCCGACGGCGACAACTACGAGGACGAGAACCTAGCCGAGGAGTCGTTCGCAGAGATGCTCGCGCGACTCGTGGACCACGCGCGAGTGACGGACGGCTTAGAACCCACAGGACTACTAGGAGAGACGTAATGCTAGGCGAACAGAACATACAGGACGCGAAGACGCGGCTAACAGAGGCCTATCACTCGGCGCGCGACGGTGTCGCCCTCGTGAGTGGCTCGCCGTGGGTTCGCGAGGAGCTCGAGAAACTCGTCGGAAAGATAGCTGACGTCGAGAGCGACGCGCTAGAGCTGCTACTCAGGATCAGGAGGACGGGCGCGTGAGCGAACAAGCGATGAGCGAGCGAGGCGCGCTTCTCTGGAGCGAGGACGACGTGACTGTGAGCGATCCATTACACGAGACGCTAGCTGCTGCGTATCTCAGGATCACAGGTCGCGCGCTCTTCAGAGGCGAGGCACTGCGAAGAGAGGATCACGGCGACGGCGAGCTGCTAGAGATGCCGAGCGGATACATCGTGTGGTCGTCTTATCCGGGTAACGGTGCGATCTACGAGGGAGCGAAGACATGATCCTCCTCAGCGAGATACTCGAGGTCGTGCGCCGAGGCGGCGAGGTGCTCGTCGGGCGCTGCGAAACGACGAACACGCTGTCGATCTACGTGACGCGCCTCGGGCCCGGCGTCGGCGAGAAATTAGATCGCCGCGTCGACTTCAGGTTCAGCTTCCGCGAGCTGCGATCAGAGCGCGACGCCGAGTTGCTCGTCGCGCGAAGGATTCGCGAGGCGCGAAGAGCGCTCTGGTCAGAGTGATCTATGAAGAGTGACTCATGAAGTGCAGCCGAAGCCTCAGCAGACGAGTCCTCTGCGCGGCGCGCGACTGGCCGGACGGGACGTGGTCGGCGAGAGTCATGGGCGTGGCAGGCGAGAACATGGACTACGAGATAGAGTGCGTGCTGCTGCACGGCAGCGACATGGACGAGGAGGCGGCGCGGGCGCTGTTCCCGGCGCTCGCGGACAAGACGTATAGACCATCACACTTGAAGGAGCGAGAGACATGCTAGTGCTCAGCAGACAGTGCAACGAGAGCATCATGATCGGCGAGACTATTAAGATCACGATCGTCGATATCCGCGGCGACAAGGTGCGCCTCGGCGTCGAGGCCCCGACGGAAGTACCAGTTCATCGCGAGGAGGTATATCGTGCCATCAAGCGAGAGCGGCGGGACTCTTCTCATAGCTGAGCGATTCAATTTGCTCAGGACGAACCACGCGAATCTCACCGCGGAGCTCTACGCGCTGTTACACGCGAGGGACTACGCGGCGTACTGCGAGCGGATGCTCGAGGTGAGCTGCTTCTGGGACGGCGTCGGTCGCGAGAAGTTGCTCAGCCTCGGTGCACGATGGGACGACGCGATGAACCTCGCGCCGCCCGCAGCGCAGGGCTCGCCGTGGCCGTCGGTGCTCGCCCGAGTCGTTGGCGGGTACGTCGCGACCGAGATCGCGCCGAGATACTCGCGCGTGATACTCGTCGGTCGCAACGTCGCGACGGCGCTAGGACTCCCGCGCGGGTGGCCGTTCTTCGAGCCGCGCGAGAGATATCTGGTCTGCTCGCACCCGAGTGGGTTAAATCGTTGGTGGAACGAACCGACTAACGTGGCCGACGGTCGCGCGGCCGTAGAGCGCTGGCTGGCCGGTCTGGGATTCGATCCGATCCAGCCGGACGGGGCAGGTAGTCTATCTAGTCAAGACTGGGTTCGTTCGATCTGAGAGCATCTGAGAGCATCTGATCTGGTAAACCTGGTAATCTGGATAATCTAGGAAACATACATGGCCTGGTCGAGTCAGCCGGAACCGACGCTGAGAATCGTCACAGAACTCGCCGCGAACAGCGAGTTTATCGCGCGACGCGCCACGTATCTCGACATCGGCGCGAATCATCCGACGAAGGACTCACAGACGTGGCCGCTATATCGCGGCGGATGGCGAGGCGTCGCCGTCGAACCGCTTAAGATACTGCGAGATCACAATCGCGCGCGTGTCACCGACGATAACGACGTCAAGACTCTCTGGCGAACGCACAGACCAGACGACGTACTGGTACAGGAGGCGATCGGCGCCACGCCAGGAGAGCTATCGCTGTATATGAGCGGTCGCTTAGGCGGTCTTACGTCGTACGATCCAGCGTGGCATCTCAACGCATACGACAGATACTCGCACGATCAGCGAAGAATCATCGTACCGATGACCACTATCGACGCGCTGTGTCGTAGATACCAGGAGACGCTGTCTCGCTGTGAGTTTGTCACGATCGACGTAGAGGGATACGAGAACGAGATACTCGACGGATGGAGCGAGGTATTTCGTCCGCGCTACGTCGTCATAGAGTCGTACGACAGGCGCACTAAGCGGTTCGATCAAGATTTAATAGACAGGATGAAGACACGATACGATCTCATAGAGACAGTAAAGGTGAACACCATATGGCGACGACGAGATCAGTAGCGATCTACGAGCCGGAGCCGCGCATCTGCGGACCAGATACGTGGGCCGGCGCGCTGCGCGCTGGATTCAGGCAGCTAGGACACAGATGCGACGTGGTCGCCGTCACGAGTAACGGGCACCGCGCTCCTAGGTGGGGTCGGATCGAGCGAGAGAAGGGCTCAACGATGAGCTGCTCGCTAGTACCAGATCAGGTGGTGTCCCGATACGCCGCCAGCGAGCTACTGGACGGCTACGACCTGATAGTCCTCACCGACGTGAAGACACCCGCGCACGACAAGCGGGCTACAGATAGTTGCGAGCCCTGGCCCGAGTACGTCGAGATCCTGAGCGAGACGCGGACGCCGTTCGCGAGCGCGCTGCACGGTCGCTGGTACTACGAGGAACACGAGCGCCCGGAGGGACTCTCCGGGCCGAGCGGCTCGCCGTACATAGGCGAACTCCTCGCGTCGCCCAACTTCACTGGATTTCTGCTGCGACACGCGGACGGCTTCTGCGACTACTGCGCGCGACTCCGCGCGAGCGACATACGAACAGAGCTCCTGCCGCTCCCGTATATCCCGCGAGTCAGCGACGAGCTAGCCGAGAGCGAGCGATACGCCAGGTCGCTCGGTGTGATCGGCAGGATCATCCCGACCAAGCACCGGCACGTCGTCAACGAGATGCTAGGTCGCGGTCTCTATCGCAACTCGTCGACGTACTACGGCGGGAGCTGCTCCTGCACGCACGGTCCGAGCGAGACTTTCATGATGGTCGAGCAACTAGGTCGCCTCGGCTTCGAGCACGACTGGCCGGGTGGAACGCGGCGCAACGCGGCGTTCACGGCGAGACACAGGGAGTACGGCGCGGAGGTGACGTATCGCGGGTGCTACGAGCAACCGTGGGAGGTACTCAGCGACGCGCGCGTTCACGTCGGCATAACTGACTGCGATTTCTCGGGTGGCCTGTTAGAGTTCGCCACGCTCGAGGCGATAGACTGCGGCTGCTCACCTTTAATTACGCGACCGTTCGTGCCGCACGCTCACCCTGAGCGATACGACCTAACGATCTGGGAGAGGAGTTTCAGGAAGTACGGCTTCACGCAGGCGGCTCGCGAGGGCGACGCGCTCTTCGCTGAGCTATCTGAGGTCGTAGACCAGGCGTCGCGCGGATGGACGCTAGAGCGAGCGCGAGCGAACCGGATCGCGCTGCGAGAGCTGCACGATCCGCGCAGGCACGCGCTGGCGTTACTGAGAGGGACTGGTCTCGTTACATAAGTGTCCGCGATGCCACTTAGGTATTGACAACTAGACTCGAATCTGGTATAATAGTACACATGGACAACCCTAAGCTATTCACCGGGATCACCTCGCGCGAGGTCGCTCTCGCCGTCTGGGATCTCCCTAAAATAGCACCCGTCGGAGTCACCGCTACCGTAGCGCAGGTCGGTCACGCAGACCAGCGCGGCTACGCCGGTATGTCGCTGCGCGAGCTGCGACAGTTGCTGCGAAGAGGCGACTTCTTCATACAGCGAGATCATCTTCGCCGCGAGGACCTAGCTGGTTTCACGGTCGAGGACGCGGCGTCGCTAGACGCGGCGATGATGGATCACTCAGAGGAACACTGGTACGCTCGCGCGGCGGCGATCGGTCTGCCGATAGAGGTCGGTACGGGCGAGGGCGACGATTCGCGCGAGCTGCGCTCCCGGATCAAGACAGCCGAGCGCGCAGGCGATAGGGTAGTCGCGGCGAGCTACTGGATGGGCACGAGGATGCGCGACGGAAACAACGCGCTCGAGGCGCGATCCGTCGAGTGGTCCGTGAGACTGCTAGGCGAGCTAGGCTTCGCCGGCAGAATACGCGCGCACAACTGCGACTGGCTCTCGTCGTCGCAGATCAGGCTGCTCAGGGACTACGGCGTGTCGTCGATCAACGTAGCCCCGCAGGTCGGCTGGGAGACGACTACGGCCTACTGTCGAAGAATCGGCTGGGACAGCGACGAGGTCAAGCAATGGCGCGAGGCTACGCTGGCTGACGAGCGATACAGGCGATGGGGCCCAGACTGGACCTACGGCGGGCACTACACCATCGAGACGTCGCTGGATCACCTGGCGCGGAACGAGCACCGTCACGCGGTGACCAAGCACATCGCGGATTTTCTATGCGAGGCCGCGTCATGGATGTCATGACATACAGAGACGTCGATCTGTTCGCGCCGACTGTCGGCGGGTCGCTGCCTAACTGCGTAGGTTGGGGCAGCACGCCGTTTCGCGCGCAGATGTCGCGTCAGCAGCAGATCGATTACGACGCGACGCGCGAGCTGTTCAGTTTAACGCACGGCAGCGTCGAGACGAACCACTGGCCGCTGATGAGGAGAGCTATCTCGGATCGCTTCACGTACTGTATACCGTCGCGTGGCGTCACGCTGCGCTGGTTCGCGGACGCCGAGGTCGCGCGCCAGGTCTGCGAGCGCAGCGTCCGCGCGCCGCTCGCACACTTCACCGTTCCGATGCGACAGATCGGCGCGAGAGAAGAACCGTCGCGCTGGTGCGAGTCGCAGTTCGTGCCGGGTTCTCATCCTCTCGGCGAGGCGCCGATCAAGCGAATACTGGTTAGGCTGCACGCGTCGACGCCGGCGTCGAGGGCAGACGTCGAGAGCGCCTATCGCGACCGTGTGCTGAGTCGCGTACCGCGCGAGGACCCACTGTATCCACATCTATATAGCGAGATCTCGAGCTGGTCCGGCTGGACTAGACTAGCTGAGACCCAGCACGACTTCGTCTCATGGCACGGCGACGCCACGCTAAGCAACTGTGTAGTCAGCGAGTCTGCGTCGCACGAGGCGACGCTCATAGACCACTCGCCGATAGCTAGGGGTCCTCGGGAGTACGACTACGCGAAGCTGCGTCGCTCGCTAGTTCTCAGCGACGACGGCAGGTGGCGCGACGACCCGAGGACGTGCCGCGGCGATCTGCACCTCGCAGTAGTAGTGCTCGGCATGCTCGGCTCGCACTGGCGACATAGTCCGATCTTCGAGCGACTACTCGAGTTCTGGAGGGAGATAAGAGGATGAGCGAGCCTGAGAGAGACTATCAGCGCGCCGAGGCCGCGCTGCTGGAGTGGTGCTGCGCGACGTTCAGACACTCGCCGCCTAAGGTGACGCGACTCGTGTCCTGGCAACAGGTCGACGGTATAAAACAGGTCCTTACTGAGCGCTTCGATCCCGCCGGCGCGCGGCGTCACTCAGCTCGCGAGCTACTGGGAGCTCAGCGATCGCTGGAGCAGGCGCCAGAGTCGCGCGCGATGCTCACGATCTACGAGAATCGATGTCGCAACGCGTATGACATGAGCGATGTCTCGCCGCGATTCATATACCCGCTGGGCGCGTGGTTCGTCTGGCCGACGTTCAAGGAACTGTTCTACGTCGAGACGCCGGACGTGAGCTACGACCCGGAGTCGCGGCGCCAAAGGCTGCACAGCGACTCCGGACCAGCCGTGACGTCGCTCGACGTGAGGCTCTGGTATATTCGCGGCGTGAATCTAGGTCAGGAGCACGGTGAGCAGATCGTGCTGTGCCCGGAGACGCAGACTATAGATCAGATCAACGACGAGATCAACGCTGAGATAAAGAGAATTCGCATCGAGCGCTACGGCTGGGAGCGATACCTAGCCGACAGCGACGCGATCGTGATACACGAGCGACGCAACGACGTTGAGTGCACGCTTGAGTCGCTCATGCAGACGGGTTCCACAGCCACGCCCGGTCCTCGAGTCCTGGTCTGCGCGTGTCCCAGCACCGGACGCGTGTACTGTCTCGAGGTGCCGATGGTGATTCAGACGTGCGAGCAGGCCCAGAGGTGGCTCTGGGCGGACGAGGACGGTAGGTTCAACATCATAGGGAGGGCCTGATATGAACGAGAAGTTGAGTGAGTATCTCGACGAACTCTCCGACGAGGAGAAGTGTCAACTAGCTGGCGAGATGCTAGACAGCGTCTACTCGACGCAGACTAACCTCAGGACGCTATGGGAGGCCTGTCCGAGCAACAGAGAGGAGATACTCGCGCGGTTCACGGACTGGAGCGACGACGAGGAAGAGTAGACGCGCGTTTCAAACCATCACAATGGAGAGCCTAGCCATGACTACGAAGACGAAGACAGCGGTGGAGTCCCTGGGCGCGGTGCGCGAGCACGCGGAGAGCATCAGAAACGACGAGCACGCGATAGTCGGCGACATGTCGACGAACGACGCGTACGCCCAGGGCGACGTGTTGATCGTCAAAGTGAGCGACGAGCTGCCGCGGGACTGGGAGCGACTCGAGCAGCAGCCCGAGACGATGCAACTGGCGCCCGGCGACACGCAGGGCTCGCGGCATATCGCGACGGGTCCAGTCGAGATCTACGCGTCCGATCCGGCGGCTGCGCACGACGAGCTGATAGGACCGCGCCTGTTCGCGACGGGCGAGTGGTGTCTCACGCACCCGGAGCACGGCGATCGTACGTTCCAGCGCGGCGCGTACGAGGTCCGATACCAGCGTCGCATGAGCGACGAGCAACAGCGGCGTCGCGCGCTGGACTAAGAGAGAGATAGGGAGCGTAGACTAGACGGTAAGTCAGTCGCGTAGGCATGCGCGACAGTCGCAGGTTCGATCACTGCCGCTCCCATTTCACTGGATATCATCGATATGACCAAGTTCAAGCGAGACGGCGCGCTGCGCGAGTCACCAGAGACTGTGAGAATCTGCAGGGAGCTCACCGCTCGCGGCTGCAAGGTGATAGCCGTCGTCGGCAGCATGCGCCAGGAGGAGGGCCTGCCGGACAGGATCGTCTGGCACCGGCGCTGGCAGGGCTTCGTCGAGTTCAAGGCGCACGACGGAAAGTTGTCCGCGATACAGCGGGCGCAGATGACGCAGCTCAACGCGAGGCGACCCGGCAGCGCCTGGGTGTGTCGCATGGGCGCGACGAACGAAGGGCGCTGGCAGCTCGAGGACGAGGACGGGCGACTGCTCGCGACGTTCCCGGGAACCGGCGAGGCGCTGCTCGAGGCGCTGGTGGGCTGTACGGAAGAACTGAGGAAGACGTGAAGCGGATCACACGCGACTGCTTTAAGTTCGACTGCACAGGTCGTAAGTTCTACGCCAACCTCGGCACTATCGGACTAGATCCCGACGAAGCTAAGACGCCTCACGAGGGCTACGACGGTAGCCTACACGAGACGCTCGGAGAGATATCATCGGCGGAGCGTGAGGAGCTCGCGTGGCGCATGATCCAAGCGTGGGCGGAGTACGGCGGTGTGCAGTTCGCGGCGCTGCGCTGATACAAAGAGCGTACCTTCTACGCTGATCGAAACGGAGTATCATCCATGAGCTACGACGAGAACATAGGAGCCGAGCTAGTCTGGGACGGCGGCGACGAGGTGCGGATTCCCGCGCGACTCATGCCGCGCGACGGCGCTACTATGAGAGCCGACCAGATGCAAGGTAGCGCCCGGGAGAGACTCGGCGAACTCGCCGGACGATGCTGCTACGATTCATTAGGTACCGGGCGCAGCAGCACCGAGTATCACTCGCACATCCTGCAAGTCCAGAACACGAGCGTCTACGAGCACTGCGCGTTCACGCTGGAGTTCCGGCGACCTCGTCACTCGGGCTCGGGCCCGTTCGCGCAGGACCTGTGCAGATGGCTCTTCAACAGGCCGGAACTCTACGTAGACGTCGACGACGAGTTCAACTGCGCGCGCTTGACTATGAACATACGCCACGCGCTCGAGTGGTGCGGGAAGAAGCCCGGGTACCAGTGCGATCCGTTCTACGAGAGCGTGCTGCAAGAGCTCGCCGGGGTAGCTCCTGGGATACGCGCGCTGCACCGCGCGGCGGTCAACAGTCCGAGCAACGTCTACGTAGGTCGCGTAGTCGAGCCGCGCGACGATCACGAGCGCTGGATCTCGATGTTTCTGTACGGGTCGCGCGGGATGTCGCACGAGCAGGTGCGGCACGGCGACTGGACGGCGATATCGCAGCGCAGCACGCGCTACGTCGACGAGTCTGAATCCGCGTGGGTAGAGCATCCGCTGGTGAGCGAGTTCAGGCGAGAGTATCCTAACCAGGCGTTCGATCACGACGACAACAGCGACGACAACGTCGCTGACGCTATAGATCGCTGTCGAGAAGTGTATCGATCCGTGACGAGCACTCTCCAGGAATACCTCGCGCACAGAGGGGTAGATCGAGTCACTGCCAGGAAGCAGGCTCGCGGGGCTGCCCGCGGCTACCTGGGCAACGCGCTGTACACCGAGATGATCTTCTCGGCTAGTGTGGCGCAGTGGCGATGGATGCTCAAGCAGCGGCTCAGCGCCGCGGCCGACGCGGAGATACGCGTCATGTACTCGAGCGTGCTCAGGGAACTCAGGAAGAGTCGATACGCGGAGAGCCTCAGCGACATGGAGACGCGACCGTCGCCTGACGGCATCGGGGAGGTCTTAGCATGAAGAGTGTTCGCTGCCACGGAGTCATAGTCTTTCCCGACGGTTCGGAGCGCGGATGCCGGCACATGACCTATCACCTGAGCGGCTACTGCTGGCTGCACCGCGAGAAGCCGCACCGGACGTATCCGACCCACAACGAGAGGCGCGGCGATGCGCGCTGAAGAGATCCTAGCTAACAAGGCCGCGCGCGACGCGCTCGAGCTCATCGAGAGCGAGTCGCTGCAGATCGCTGATCCCGCGACGCGAGACGCGTTCTGGGTTCGCCTTAGGGAACTCGTGGGCTGCAAGACTACGCCGCCTGTGCGCGCCGCTAGGGCTGCCCGACTAGAGCCTATGAGCGACGAGGAGGCCCGCGCCTTCGAGAGGCGAGCCGTGCCGCTCGGGAAGCACTGGGGTCGCGAGACAGGCGTCGCGTACGACGACGATCCCGGGTGGTTTCGTCTCGTCGCCTGCGGCGAGTATTTCGAGGATCTGCGTCGCTACGTCGCTTTTCGCGAGCGCGTCGACGACATACTGCCGGATTTCATGCTCGGTGACATGGGAGAAACTGAGGTTTCCTGATCTTAGACTTAACTAGTATGGACCTAAGTGTCGAAGTGCATGGGAATCTGCCGATTTGGGAATCTGCTACCCGGTGCAATGCTTACCTTGCTTGCCTTGATCTACTTTTGCGCTCTAAACATAAACCACCTATACGTATAGACTTAGAGACATACAAGTGTACAGATGTTCAGGGAAGGTGCACGGCGGTTCGGCCGGATTATCCTAAGTCTTCGGACGACAGATACACTTGGACACTTAGGTACATACTAGTTAACGTCGTTGGCAAGAACTCGCTCGATGCGCACACGGGCGCTCCGAAACTGGCACCTCGTTGCACACTATGACGTACGAAGCTGCAGGACTAACGACCAGAGATCTGCGCGTAGCTATCGACGCGAAGCGTCGCGCGGATCGAGAATCCCTTTACGCAGACGACGAGCGAATCGTCAGTGCCTCGGCGAGACGGGCTACGCAGCGCGCCGCGGCTCGCGAGAGGTTACTCGCGACTCGCCTACCTAAGGACATGCGCTGCCCTGGATGCGGCAGGGTGAGGATCAACTCTCGCGACTGGGTGGTAGTACGGTACTGGGAACCTCGCTGTCGCAGGTGTTGGCACCGCGGTCTGCGCGCGCGCGAGGACCGGGGCGCTGAGTCTCTTCCGCCTGTCGCGAGAAAACTACCGCGATCGCGTACGCAGCACTACGCCGAGGGGCGAAAGAGACTGCTCGCTGAACGACTCCCGCAGGATATGCGCTGCGTCGGGTGCGATAAGATCAAGATTAAGTCTCGTCAGTGGGTCGTGATATCAGGATGGCAGCCTCGCTGTCGCTCGTGCTGGAACAAGGGTTTACGGGAGCGCGCATGATACACGTAGAGCTAGAGCTAGCGCGGTCGCTCGGGTGGGCTGACCTGCGAGTAGAGCTCGTCGTAGATGCGTATAAGGTAGTCGGCAGGCCTCCCGACGGTCCGCGTCGCCGACAGGTGTTCGTCTGGGGCGACGTCGCGCGGCGTCACTCAGCTCGCGAGCTACTGCTTACGCACGTAGACGCGCGCCTGTTGCGCAGCGAGTTAGACTGCGCGTTAGCGGAGTTCTGCGACCTCGCGGATCAGTTGTTCTTCGAGGAGGCGTATCTTTCAGAGGATGACGCACCTATGAGCGACGAGGCGCTCTCGCTGCTCGAGAGACGATACATTCACCTGCGCAGTGTCATCGCGCGCGACGCGATCGATAGATTTCGCCTATGCGTGGAGAATCAGAGATGCAGCTATTAGATGAGCTCGTAGCGACCGTTTATGAGACAGTGATGCGTCCCCTAATGAAGATATCGGGCATCGTTCGTCGCTGCGGCGAGTGTGGCACGGACTTCCCGGTCTGGAGCGTCAGTAGCTGTTCGGTGTGCGATTGGCGGGATGAGAAAAAGGAGTTGCGTGCCCGCTGCGAAGCTGCGGAGCGTGATGTTCAGGAACTAAAGAGACAGAACATCGGAAAGGACAAGAGAATTAGCAGCGTGCAAGTCGAGCTCGCGGCCACCCGCGAGAAGCTGGCGGAAGTGCGAGTCGAGAGAGCCCTCGCCGAAAAGCATGACGCCTTCAAAGCCGAACTGCTGGCGGGCTACGAGAAGCAGTTAGGTATTGATCCCCTGTCCGGCGACAACACGATTGGAGCCACAATCGAAGAACTCCAGTGGAAGCTGGCCGCTGCGGAGAAAGAGCTCGCGCAACGGCACGATAGCTGGCGAGTCAAGACCAGAGTCGACGGTAGCATAGCCGTGTGTTCAGGTTGTCACGGCGCGGCCCCTTGCCTGTGGCGCAAGTACGTACCGAAAGAACAATTATGAGCGACGAAGACGATAACCCGTACGCGTCACCGCAGACGCCGTCGCCTCCCTGGCGCGCGAACAAGCGAGCGACCGACGCTATAGCTCGTCACGTGAAGCTCGCGGAGGCAGCGCTCTACGCCATAGGATCAGCATGCTTCGCGACGCTCGCAGTGATACAGACTGAGCTATACTTTGAGACGCTGTATCTCGGAGCTAGCCACGCACTGAAGACAGCTCGTCAGTAATACTAACGTCACACGCACGTTAAAACGTACGTATACGTATACGTAGCACACACGCATGACGCGCGAAGACAACGACAAGAGACAAGACGGCTTCGAGTACGTCACACAGAACTGGGACGAGCTGCGCTCGTACGTGAGGAGGCTATGCAGCAGTAGGCTGCGCGACATGCCGCGCGACGCCGCGGAGGCACTGCTCGACGAGATGATGAGCGACGTCGTCGTCGACAAGATACCGCGGGCGGTCGAGCGCTTCGAGTACTGGCGCGAGGTGCCGCTCGATTACTGGGTGAAGGGTACCATAAGACGATTCCTGGCGAAGTGGTTCAGGACTCGAAGAGACAGATACTCGCGTCAACCGCGAAGAAGCGACGTCTCGCGCGAGGATAAACACTCGCGTCGCTCGGAGGTACCTGACACTAGAAGCACCAGAGACAGCGAGGACCTAGAGCTGCAGCAGAGCGACGCTATGGAGTCGCTCGAGGTCGCGCTGAGAGATCTGAGCTACGAGGACAGGGCGGTGCTAGTCATGCGCTTCGTCGCCGGATATCGCCTAGAGGACGTGGCCGTCGCGCTAGGCTGCAGCAAGGGCAAGGCGCACAGCGTGATACAGAGAGCGCTGCAGCGAGCGCGGGACGCGAACGACGTATCATGATTTCACGATAGCGCAGCATGACGAGAACACGAGAACAGGTCCTGGCGAACGAGCTCAAGCACTGGGAGGCGCGCGAGAGGGCGACTCAGGAGCGCGCAGACACGGTTGCGCGCCGGCAGGCGGCGGAGGGTCGCGTCCCGCGCCACTATCGCGGTTTTCACGAGTCGCTCGAGCGCGTCGTCGCGGAGGAGATCGAGCAGGCCGAGGTTCCCGAGGCCGTGAATCTGCTCGAGGAGCTAGCCGTCATGCGCGCGTTCGCGCAGCGCGCCGTCGACGTACACCGCGTAGCCTGGAACAGCGAGACGGCTACCGAGCAGGCGCGGGTTGTCGCCGACGCTCTCCTAGTAGATAGCATGCAGCAGGTCGCCGCGATGTGCGAGAAGACCGCTAAGGTCTTCTCGCTAACCAGCGACAGGTTCACCGTCGCGTCGCTGAGGGGGATCCTAGTCCAGGTCGTCGCCTGCGTGACGCGGGTCTACGGCGCGGACGAGCGCGTAGACGAGCTAGTCGCGGAGCTGCGAGGGATCAGACTCCAGCGCGGCAGCGAGGTGCTGCTGGGCGACTTGAGCGAGGACCTGGTCGGCGACGCAGCCCGCGCGACTATGATCGCGCCCAACGGCGAGGCGATCATAGACGCGGAGGTCGTCGGAATGGACGCTACCATCCCGGATAACCCGGAGACTACTCCGGAGAACACGTGAGTGCAAGTCGACGCGCAGTACCTATATCTAGTCATAGCTTCGCTCGCGAGCGTTATAGTGGTCTTGTTCAAGATCAATCGTAAGCGCGACAGGATGACCGAGGAGCTCATCATATCGCGGCTCAAGTCGTGCGAGGCGGACAGGGACGATCTCTGGAACATGAACCTGACGGTGCTGAGCACGCTCCAGGACTTCCTGACCGGCAAGGCCGACGTGAAGGAGCTGCGCCGCGCGACGAAGTTCGCGCAAGAGAAGGTAGACAAGAAAAAGGAGAGGCCTCCGTCCAGCGACCCACCCAGCGAGCTCGCGTACGAGGCCAGACGATGAGCGACGAGACTAAGCCACACGAGCGCGCGCCGTGTCTCCCGGACCCCGTCATCGACGCGGCGACCGTGGCTAAGCGCTTCGTCCTGGATCACTGGGTCATAGTCATAGTCTTCATCATAGTCTGCCTGTCTCAGGCGGCGTGGTTGAACAGCGTCGCGATGCGCGTGCAGCAGATCGAGGCGGAGAAGCGCGCGGCTCACGAGTCGATGGAACGACGCCTAGACATCCTCGAGACGTTCAGGGACACCGGCGTCACGCCCGGCGAGGCGAAGGCACGCATCGACGCGATGCAGCGGGAGATAGACTCGCTCAAGGGCGAGATCCTTCGCGCCGAGATTCGCCGCAACAATAACAGCAAGCAAGATAACGATGAGTGACTCCCCATCCTGGGCCGGCGCGGCGACGGCGGCGTTCGTGGCGATCGGGTTTTTGGCGCAGATATGCCTCACGCTCGTGCAGTCGCGAGTCGCGGCGCGCAAGGTCGCCGAGGTAAAATCCGACCTGAAGATCTCCGACGCGCGAACGGCCACGAAGCTCGACGACATTCACACTCTCGTCAACGCTAACATGGGAGCGCAGCTCAAGATATCGTCGGTGGCCCTTCGGCGCGTAGCGGACCTGACTGAGCATCCCGAGGACGAGGCTGCGGCAGTCGTAGCCGAGAGGTTGCTCGCCGAGCACGAGAACAAGCAGGCCGTCGTAGACTCTAGCGCGAGGGCTCAGACGTGAGGGTCTACTTTCGCGTGGAGCGCCGCGCGCTGTCCGGTAAACCTAGCAATCGCTGGGTGAGAGACGGCTTCACGCGCTACGGCGAGCTCGAGGAAGCTCAGGAGTGGGTCAACGAGCAGGATCGGCCGGGAGTCGAGTATCGGATCGTCAAGGTGACGGAGGAAGTGGTTCAGTGAAATGCCCCTGTCCATGCGGCTGCGGTGTCTGGTACGAGTGCCGTGACACCATGAAAGGAATGCCAATGATTGCGACGAAAACGCCGGCCCACTGGAAGAGTCCCATTCGAGTTCAGTGGTTGCCAAATCTGATCCGCGAGGAGCGGCGTATCTGCTTGACCCGCGTTCGCTGGGAACATGGCACGCCGGGCGACGGCGTTGGCCACTCGAACAAGGTCTCTGTCTCGCTCTGTGCGTCGTTTCGGTTTGGCATCGAGCGTGGTTATGAGCGGTGGATTTATCGAATCGGCCCGCTCCGCATCCATTGGCTGCGGGCGTGGGGAGGCATCATTCCGTGATCTTCCTGTGCAACATCGCCGCCGCCCTGCCTGGGTCGATGCTGGTGCTTGGGGCGTATGTGGCGCTGTTGGAGTTGGGGGCGTGGATGAAGAGGACGTTCTGGTGAAATGCTTCGGAGACACTGAAGCCGTGAATCTCTCGACAGGAGAGCGATGGCAACGCGCGTCCGGCGACGGGGAGTCCCTATTGTTTGCCTCACGCGGGCCGATCGACGTTGCAAAGCTTGGCCCTTGCCGGGACGTGGTATTCGGTCCAGCCGAATGCGAGCCGACAACTGACGAGATCGTTCGGCACGCAAAAAAGATTCTCGAACAAGGAAAGACCATCATGCACTACCGCAACGGACGTGAAGCGAAGAACGGGGACAAGCTTGTCAAGCTTTCCATCTATGAGCCGTGCAGGATCGAGGCTGTCGGCATCTTGTTCGATGCGACGCCCGGCAACGACTATTGCAATGGCAGCATCGCACCATTGCTTGGCGGGCCGGTCGTCGGAGCCTGCATGTGCGACTGTCTCCACATGGACGACGTTGTCGCGATGCTGAAAGAGAAGGGACTCGACAAGCGGCCCGAGGGGAAGTAGTTGAGGCGTTGATTAAACGCAAGGTGTGGTGATGAAGAGCTACACGGATGCGGAAGTCGATCGAATGCTCGTCGCAAGATGGGGCGATGGATATCTGGCCGGCAGCGGCAGATGGTGGGATGGATTTTTGGCGGGGTTATTCATCGGTGCAGTCGCTGGTGCCGCGGTGCTTGAAATCTCATTGAGCGTCCTATGAACCAAGACAACCCCTACGCTGCCCCACTCTCGATGAGCGAGCGAAAGCCGTTCCTAAGCGAGCCGCCGCCGTTGTGGTTGGTTGCCTTCAGTTTTTGGTTCGGCTTCGCGGTTTTGATGGCGATGTTTTCATACAGCTACTACCGCGAAATCGTCGTGATTCGCCCATTGCCGCTGCTCTATGACTTGCACGGCGTTGTGCTGGGAATCGCGACGCTCTTCACCGGAGCCGTGTACGTGCACCGGAGTTTTTGCGAATGACCCGCTTCCTGCTATCCGCCGTACTCGCTTTGCTCCCCGCTCTGGCCCTTGCGTACGATCGACGTCAGTCGTTAGCGAGGTGAGTGATGGCCTCGCAGTTCGCTTTCCTGGGCAGCGTCACGGCGGGCAGCGCCGGGCAGGCGGGTCCTGTGACGACGGGCTCGGCGGACACCTCTACCGCGGATCTCTTCGTCGCGTGGGTCTCCTCGTTCGGCGTCGTTCCTAGCGCCGTCAGCGACTCTAAGAGCAACACCTGGGCAGCGAAGACGGCGTATCCCGCCGCGCCCAGCGGAACGTGCATCCGCGCCTTCGTGTGCGAGCAGCCCGGCAGCGTGGGCACCGGACACACGTTCACGGGAACCGCGCTGAACGGCTATCCGGCTATCACAGTGTTCTTCTTCTCAGGTTGCGCGAAGTCGCTGGCGTTCGACCAGGAGAGCGGCGCGAACACCGCTTCGCCGGGCAGCGTCACGCCGCGCGCGGCTAACTCGCTGGTGCTCAGCGCGATCAGCTACTACCCGGGCAACACGCTCACCATCGACGGCACCGGATGGAGTACGCCGGTGCGCACCGACTACGCGGCCGGCGCTCACATGGGCATCGGCGCCGCGTACAAGATCCAAGGATCAGCGACCGCCGAGAACCGCACGTGGACCGCGGGAACTGGATTCACTGATCGCTCAACGACCGTCCTCACGCTCTTCGACGCCGACGTCGTCGTTATGCGTCCCGACGGAGACAGCGCGGTCGGTTCCTGGACTACGGACTCAGGCGGCACGACGAACCTCTACCAGAAGATCGACGAGGGCGTCATCGCCGCTACTGATACTACTGACTACGTCAAGGCGAACAACGACGTAAACAACAGCGACTACAAGGTCACGCTGCCGAACATGCCGAGCAACTGGTCGGCGATGGCGAGCGTGACGATCAACGTGCGCTACGCCCTGAGCGGCGCACCTCCCGGCAGCAGCAAGGACACCTACGGGATATCCGCGCGCGTCGTGAACGGCGCGACGATACTCGCCGCAAGCGACTCCGGGGGCACCTTCCAGAGCCTCGTCAGTACTACGACGATGAGCACGGCGTTCAGTAACACCGGCGACGTGGCGTTCACGTACGTGAATACGTCTGCGAGCAGCGCGACGTGGAACGGCGCCGTATTAGAGATCAGGCAGACGTACACGCAGAGCGGTAGCAAGGACGCGCACGCCGTCGAGGTCAGCGTCGCGGAGCTCATCGGTGTGTACACCGTCAGCGTTCCGCCTCAGACTATCGACGTCACCGGAACGGTGTGCAGCAGCACGAGCAGCGCGACGGCGCCCAGCCAGGTGATCACTAACTCGCAGGTTCCCGCGGCGACGAGCTCGCAGTCCAGCGCGACGGCGCCGTCCCAGACG
>Ga0065712_10067917_pt1 | contig 21098 bp, 18 predicted proteins | sample MisRhiReplicate1_FD_59099 | JGI IMG/M metagenome (GOLD analysis project Ga0065712, IMG submission 59099) | Miscanthus rhizosphere microbial communities from Kellogg Biological Station, MSU, sample Rhizosphere Soil Replicate 1: eDNA_1 v3... | ecosystem: Host-associated > Plants > Roots >...
TGACCGGTGCCGACGCGTAGTTGATGGCCGGATCGTCAGTCGAGCCGCGGAATGCTCCGGCGCGCTGCGCATCGATCGGCGATGACACGACGGCAACGGCGAACACGCCTACGCCAAGAGCGAGAAGAGATCTGGCGCGCATCGGGCTCCCAGATCCTACAATCGTTCCGCAGGTCCGGCTAAAGGCGGACACTACATATGTTCTTCACGCATCTCGAGTGCTCACGTCGCTGCGGCGCACCCCTGCTCGACCCGCACCAGCGCCATCATCTCTGCCGGTGTGGGGCTCCGCTGCTGGCCCGCTACGATCTCGATGCCGCTCGAGGCTGGTCACGTGACAGCGTGAAGGGTCGCGCGCCCGACATGTGGCGGTATCGCGAGCTGATGCCGCTGCTGCCTGGTGAAGAACCGGTCACGCTCGGCGAAGGGTTTACGCCGCTGATTCACGCGACCCGTCTGGGCGCGAAGGTCGGTCTGGACAGGCTGTACGTCAAAGACGAGTCGCTCAACCCGACGAACTCGTTCAAGGCACGCGGCCAGGCGGCTGCGATTACGCGCGCGCGCGGGCTTGGCGTCACGACCGTAGCGGTGCCGTCTGCCGGGAATGCCGGCAATGCGATGGCGGCGTACGCCGCGAAAGCCGGGCTTGTCGCGAAAGTGTTTCTGCCGCGCGACGTGAAGACACCGTTCATCCGTGAATGCCGTTTGTACGGAGCAGATGTGACACTTGTGGACGGCGTCATCACCGATGCCGCGCGCGCCGCGTCGGAAGCAGGAGCGTCACTAGGCTGGTACGACGTCTCCACACTCAAAGAGCCGTATCGCATCGAGGGAAAGAAAACGATGGCGTACGAACTCGCTGAGCAGATGGAGTGGCAGTGGCCCGACTGGATCGTGTATCCCACTGGCGGCGGCACCGGCATGGTGGGGATGTGGAAGGCGTTCGACGAGATCGAGCATATCGGGTGGGTGCCCCGCGGGCGACGACCGCGCATGATCTCGGTGCAAGCGACAGGCTGCGCGCCCATCGTCCGCGCCTTCGAGCAAGGCACTGAGCACGCCGTCCCGTGGGAGAACCCGGCCACTGTCGCCGACGGTCTTCGTGTCCCGAGAGCGATCGGCGACTTCTTGATCCTCCGCGCGGTGCGCGACAGCGGCGGCACTGCAATCGCAGTTCCGGATACGGCGATGATCGACGGCATGCTGGAGCTCGGGAGCACCGAGGGAATCAGCGCCGCGCCGGAAGGCGGAGCAGCCCTGGCCGCGATTCGATCGCTTGTCGCTGACGGCAGCATTCGCTCGAGTGACCGCGTGGTCCTTTTCAACACGGGCGGTGCGCTCAAATATCTCGATGCGCTGCCCGCGTAGCGAGAGAAGCGAGGGCGGATCATGGTAGCCTTGGCCCTCGTAATCCTCCCCCAACAGAACACGACTCGTCGTTGATCACCACCGCTGTACGCGCACGTGGTTGAGTAGTCGTTTACCGCGATTGGCTGGTCTTTCAAATGGCCACAATCCGTAAGGCCATTCCGCCGAACGTGGTGGGCAGCTGGGGTGTTGACGCGGGCTCAGACGCAAGGGCTTCGAAAAATTGGCCGCAAACTCATCGGGGCAGTTCACTGAACAGGCGGTTTGGAAATTGCAGAGCGCCGCTGATATGGCCGTGCTCCCGAGCCCGAGGGTACCCACCTCCGAACGCCGCGACCCTGCCCTGACCACAGCGGTCCTCACCGATGAAAATGCGTTCGGCCGGCTTGCGGGGGAGTGGGACGAGCTCGTCGAGAACAGCGACCAGCGTGTGTTCTTTCTGCGCCAGAGATGGAACCAACTCTGGTGGAAATATTTCGCACCGCCACAAAGCCGGCTGGAGCTGATCACGTGCCGCGATCGCTCACAGCGTCTGGTGGGTCTGGCGCCCTTATACCGACGGTCCTATCGCACACTCGGTGTGACCTTCGCGGATGAGTTGTTGTTTCTGGGCATGGGCGTGCCGCGCAAGACGAGCGAGTGTCTGGATGTCATCGCCCGGCGCGGCGCAGAACAAGATGTTGCGCGCGCGGTGATCGGTGCGCTCAGTCGCTCGACGTGGGATCGCCTCAGGCTCTTTCCAGTTCCCGATCGCTCCACGATGCTGCCGCATCTGTCGGCAGGGCTCGGGGCTCGTGCGCGCATCGACGTGTGCGACCGTGCGCCCTATATCGACACGTCTACGAATTGGAACACATTCAAGTCCGGCCTCAGTCGGTCGATGCGCCGCAATGTCGAGTACTACGACCGTCGGTTATTCAGGGCCTATCCAGGTTGCCAGTTCGAGCGGGTGACATCGGCGGATGCGCTCGAGACCGGCATGAATGCCCTCGCCGAACTGCACCAGGCACGGTGGAACGCGAAGGGCGAGCCCGGTGCATTCTCTCCTCGCTTCCGGGCGTTTCTCCAGGAGGCGACGCGCGACGCGTTTTGTTCCTCACGCCTGGCGCTCTGGACGCTCAAGATTCAGGGACGCATCGAGGCGGCTCTCGTTGGCTTCGTCGATAACGGCGTCCTGCACTTCTTTCAGAAGGGCTTCAACCCGGCGTTTGCCAAGTACCACCCCGGGTTCGTGATGTTGGCGCTGTGCCTGCGAGACTGTTTCGAGGATCCGGCGATACGGAGCTTCGACTTCATGGGTGGCGGTGCGGCGTACAAATACCTCTGGGCCTCGCACTCACACGCGAACGTAGTTCTGGAAGTGATGCGTCCGACGTTCGGGGCCGCGCTATTCGATGCATGCGCGCGAGCCGAGGACGCCGCCAGCGCAGCGTGGCGAGGCATCGAACCCACCAGCCTGCGCACGTTTCGCAAGGAATGGCTTCGCCGGCGCCGCTGTCGCGATCTCGACGATGAATTTCAAGAGACCGACTGAGTAGAGCGCCTCCGCTCTACCGAGAATGAGCGCAGCAGGACGCCGGCCACGATGATCGCGAACAGCACCCACAACTCGGTCGACTTGCGTGTGGCGATCAGCGACAACGAGAACGCTACTCCTACGACGGCGATGAATGTGCCGCCCGGCAGCTGAAACGCAGGCGCTGGCGCGTCTTGTCGTTTTAGCGCAATCAGGGCCGCACATGTCGAGGCGAACACGAGCAACCGCGAGATTGCGGCAAACGTCGCCGCTTGTGCAAACGAGCTGTAGAGCGCCATCCCCAAGGCGGCGATCGTGCCGACAATGACGGCGACGTATGGTGTGCGAAATCGCGGGTGCACCCGGCCGAAGACAGCTGGCAACTCATGATGCGTCGCCATCGAATACAACACGCGAGGGAGCATCAATGTGAAGCCGGTCAGCCATCCGTACACGGACACGACGACGGCCGCGGTTCCGACCGCTGCCCCGCCATTGCCGAGGATCACGCCCAGCGCTGATGCGACCGGCGTCGTCACGCGACCCGCCTCAGGCAGGACCCCCACGATGACGACCTGGAGCAGGCAATAGATCATCATCACCACGATGCCGGCGACGATGAGCGCGAACGCGGTGTCCTTTCGGGGATCGCGAGCTTCGCTCCCGGCGATGACATTCTGCTCGAATCCGCCAAAGGCAAACACCAGCAATAGAACCGACTCACGCCACTGTGGTTGAATGACGGCCTGCGATGCGAAGACCTCGGTCCGAACAAACGGCAACCCGATCACGATGAGCAGCACGAGCGGGACCAGCTTCGCGACGGTGAACACATTCGTCGTCCACGCAGCCATCTTGACGCCCCTGACGTTGACTGCCGTTGTCAGAGCCATCGCGCCGATCATCGTCGCCGCGCGTCCGCCCGGGGTCGCAACCGCAGGCACGACCGGCGTCAAATAATCGACCAGGATGTTCAACGCGGCGGCGCAACCGAGGAGTCGTGTTGCGACCAGGAGCCAGCCAATCTGGAATCCGACGATCGGTCCGAACGCCTCGCGTGCATAGAGATACGGACCGCCGGCCTGGTCGAAGCGGCTGCCGACTTCGGCAAAGCAGAGGAGGACGAGAAAGATGCACGCGCCGGCGAGGAGCACGGCCAGCGGACTCCACGCGCCGGTCAGCGCGGCGACCGCCGACGGCAGTCCAAAGATGCCGCTGCCGATCACACCGTTCACGATGGCCGCGGTCAGACTCCAGCGGCCGATGACCCGAACGAGCGAAGGTTGAGTCGCCAGCTTATGGCCGCCCGGCGCATAGAATTCCTTTCATGGCGCCTTCGGGGAGCGAGGGTACACGAAAACGTCCGCTGAAAACGTTGGAACGTGTGCTCTCGAAGGCGGGCATCGGATCTCGTGTCGAGGCGCGCAGCTGGATCCATGCCGGACGCGTGAAAGTGAACGGGACGCTGATTCGGAATCCCGATCACTGGGTCGACATGAAGAGCGACCGGGTTCAGTTCGATGGCAAGCCGCTCGCAGCACGCGAGCGGATCTATCTGTTGCTCTACAAACCCACGGGGTATCTGACGACCTACAAGGACCCGCAAGGACGCGCGACGGTGTACGACCTCATCGCCGATGTCGGCACCTTTCTCTCACCCGTCGGTCGTCTCGATCTCGACACGTCAGGTCTGTTGTTGATGACCAACGACAACCAGTTTGCCGAGCGAGTAACCAATCCGCAATCGCACGTGCCGAAGACGTATCTCGTCAAGGCCTCCATACTGCTGAGCGATGCGCAGCTGGATCGGTTGCGCGATGGTGTTGAGCTAGCCGACGGTCCCACACGTCCGGCGGTGGTTACCCGCGTGCGCAACTCTGCCAAGTACACGCACTTCGAGATCACACTGACGGAAGGGCGCAACCGTCAGGTTCGCCGCATGGTCGAAGTCCTTGGCGCCCGCGTACTCAAACTGGTACGTATGCGGGTGGGCCGCATTGGCATTGGCAAATTGCCAATCGGCAAGTGGCGGCTGCTGACGCGATCTGAAGTGTCCTCACTCTTCAACGGCTGACCTTCACAGGGCACGATTCTCGCTTGCTGCGCCCCTGGAAAAGCGCAATCGGGGACCGAGCAGTTCCGAAAGAGACTCTGTGGACAACATCATCGTCCGTCGAATGTTGGACGTCATCGAACGCGACTACGCCGACGTCGTCACGCTGCGAACGCTCTCGTCAAGCGTCGGTCGTCAGCCCGCGTATATCGGCCGGCTGTTTCGGCAGGAAGTGGGCTCGACCGCGCGCGACTACCTGACACAGGTGCGGCTCGAACATGCGGCATCGCTGATTCGTGACGGCGTCAAGATCGAGGCCGTCGCACTCAGTGTGGGCTATCGCAGCAAGAAGAACTTTTATCAGCAGTTCAGAAGGCACTTCGGCACAACGCCGTTGCTCTTCCGAACCGATTCGGCGGGAACTGAGCCGTCTTCGGCCGAAGCGCCAGCGACGATGGACGAGTCGGCACCGGCTTCAGACAACGGTGCGGCGGTGGCGCCGCCGCGCACGCTCGCCGCGATCATTCGCGCGTCGAATCGCGCGTGGCGACTCGCGATTCGAGCGCAACAGGTCATGGTCGACCACTTCCACCGGTTCCGCGTCGCGATGCTCCTGACAGACGACGAGGGTCGATACGTCGCCGCGAACCGGACGGCAGTGGCCGTGACTGGGTACTCCTCAGCCGAGTTGCATGCGCTGCCGCCGTCGGCACTCTTCGTCGAGCCATCCGCGACTGATGTGCGATGCGTCTGGCAGTTACTGACGGTGCGGCACACGCGACCGGGCTACCTGCCGAACGCCACGCTTCGTACCAAAACCGGCCAGGCGATTGCCGTACATGTGGTCACACTGCGCAACTTCCTGTGGGGACGCCGTGAGCTGGCGAGGATCCTGGACTACGCGACCGTCCCCGGATGACGTAGGGCACATCGATCGAAGAGACCACGGGAGGGTGTGATGGCAAAGGTAATCGGCATCGATCTGGGAACCACGAATTCGGTCGTCTCGGTGATGGAAGGTGGCGACCCGCTCGTGATTCCCAATCAGGAAGGCAGCCGCGTCACGCCGTCGGTGGTTGGGTTCACGAAAGATGGCGAGATTCTCGTCGGACAGGTGGCCAAGCGGCAGGCCGTCACCAATCCTGAGAACACGGTCTTCTCAATCAAGCGCTTCATGGGACGTCGCTACGATGAGGTCCTCGAGGAGATCAAGCTGGTTCCGTACAAGGTCGTGAAGGCCGCGAACGGTGATGCGCGCGTCGAGATCCGCGGCAAGCAGTACTCTCCACCTGAGATCTCCGCGATGATCCTTCGCAAGCTGAAGGAAGCGGCCGAGGCTCACCTGGGTGAGACCGTCACCCAGGCCGTCATCACCGTTCCTGCCTATTTCAACGATAGTCAGCGCCAGGCGACGAAGGACGCCGGCTCAATCGCCGGTCTCGAGGTGCTACGGATCATCAACGAGCCGACTGCGGCATCACTCGCCTACGGCCTCGACAAGAAGAACGACGAACAGATCGCCGTGTACGACCTCGGCGGCGGCACGTTCGATATCTCGATTCTCGAAATGGGCGATGGCGTCTTCGAGGTGAAGGCGACGAATGGCGATACGCACCTCGGCGGCGACAACTTCGACCAGCGCATCGTCGACTGGATTGCTGAGGAGTTCAAACGCGATAACGGCATCGACCTTCGCAACGATCGCATGGCCCTTCAGCGGCTGCGCGAGGCGGCAGAGAAAGCCAAGATCGAGTTGAGCTCGACGCTGCAGACCGACATCAATCTGCCATTCATCACCGCCGACGCGACTGGACCCAAGCACCTGGTGATGACGTTGACGCGGGCCAAGCTCGAGGCGCTCGTGGCCGACCTCGTCGAACGCACCGTTGGTCCGTGTCAGAACGCTATGAAGGACGCCGGCGTCACCGCGAAGGACATCGACGAGGTTGTGCTGGTCGGTGGTCAGACGCGCATGCCCAAGGCGCAGGAGCAGGTCACGCAACTGTTCGGGAAGGAACCGCACAAGGGCGTCAACCCGGACGAGGTCGTTGCTGTGGGTGCCGCGATTCAGGGAGCGGTGTTGACCGGCGACGTCAAAGGGGTCGTCCTGCTCGACGTGACCCCGTTGTCACTCGGCGTTGAGACACTGGGTGGAGCAGCGACACCGCTCGTCACACGCAACACCACCATTCCGGCCCGGAAGAGCGAGCTCTTCAGCACGGCCGCCGACAATCAAGACTCAGTCGAGATCCACGTGGTCCAGGGCGAGCGACCACTGGCACGCGACAATCGGACGCTTGGCCGCTTCCATCTGACCGGCATCGCACCGGCGCCGCGGGGGATGCCGCAGATCGAAGTGTCGTTCGACATCGACGCTAACGGCATCCTCACCGTCTCCGCGAAAGATCAGGCGACCGGCAAGCAGCAGCAGATTGTCATCACCGCGTCCTCGGGCCTGTCGAAACAGGATGTGGACCGCATGGTGAAAGAGGCCGAGTCGAACGCGGCCGACGATGCACGGCGTCGAGAGGAGATTGAGCTGCGCAATCAGGTCGATACGGTCCTGTATCAGACCGAGCGTGAACTCAATGAGCGTGGCGCGCACTTGACCGACGAGGAGCGCCGCACGATTCAGCAGCAGATCGCAGAGGCACGCGAGGCGATGAGGGGTGACGATCAGGGTCGTTTGACACGTGCGCGGGATGGACTGACGCAGGCAGCGCGCACGCTGAGCGAGGCCGCGTCACGACAAGCGACTGGCGGCGGTCCCTCGTCATCGCAACCGGGCTCGTCCACGCCGCCCGGCGTCGTCGACGCCGAGCTCGTGGACTCTGACGACCGCAAAACGTAGGAATCAGGAATCGGGATCCAGGAATCAGCTTGGGAACCAGGACGCAGGAATCTGATTCCCGATTCCTGAGTCCTGCTAGATGTCGAGCGGCGCGGTGCTGTCGCCGATCTTGTCGACCCGCGCGCCCATCTTGAGGAGCATGGCGAGCAGCAGGTTCGACATCGGCGTGTGCGGCGCGTGCCGCAGATGACGATCGCCTTGCAGCTGTCCTGATGCGCCGCCGGCGAGCACGACAGGCAGCGGATCGAAGTTGTGCTCGTTGCCGTCGCTCAGGCTGCTGCCGTAGAGGATCATCGAGTGATCGAGCAGGTTGCCGTCGCCGTCGGGCGTCGCCTTCAACCGCTCGAGGAAGTAGCCCAGCATCTTGATGTGATACCGGTTGATCACCGCGAACTGATCCATGTTCTTGCGTTCGTTCGAGTGATGCGAGGCATTGTGGAAGCCGTCGCGGACACCGGTCGAAGGATAGACGGCGTTGCTGTTCTCGCGGGCGAGCATCAGCGTGGAGATGCGGGTGATCTCTGACTTATAGGCCAGCACCTGCAGGTCGAACATCAACTTGAGATGCGACTCGAAGTCGGCCGGTATGCCGACTGGCGCATCCGGCAGATCCAGATCGCGCGAGAGCGTCGCATCGACCTGCTTCACGCGGCGCTCGATCTCGCGCACTTCGTCGAGATACTCACGCAGGCGGCGGCGATCGCCGGCCGGCAAGTCTTTCTCGAGCGTCGGCACCTGATCGCGAATCGAGTCGAGCAGGCTGCGCGCCTGGTTGCGTCGCTCTTGCCGCTGCGCGTCGGTGCTGCCGTCGCCGAACAACCGCTCGAAGACGATCTGCGGGTTGTTCTCCATTGGCAGTGGCAGCGTCGCCGACTTCCACGACAGCGTGTTGCGATAGGCGCAGGTAAAGCCTGCATCGCCGCAGGTGAGGTTCAGCGGCTCCATCGACATCTCGACCGACGGGAGCGGCGTGTCCTGGCCAACGTGCTGCGCCGCGATCTGATCGACGGTTGCGCCGACATACGCTTCGTTCTTCTTCACCGGATGCGCGCCGCTGAGGAAGACGGCCGCAGCGCGCACGTGATTCTCGGCGCCGCCAGTGTCTTCGCCGCTCCACGGGGCGACCGGCTGATGCGCGAGATCGCTGATCACGTTGACGCGATCGCGGAACGCCTCGAGCGGCTGCAGAATCTCGGAGAACTGAAAGCCTTTCCCCGTCTGCGCCGGCGTCCACTTATCCATCGTCGCGCCGTGCGGGATGTAGATGCAGCCCATGCGCGTCTTCGGGGCGGCTGCCGACTGCGCCAGCGCCGTGGCGGCAGGCACCATCGAGTCGAGCAGCGGCAGCGCGAGCGTGACGCCAGCGCCACGAAGGAATGTTCGCCGGGAGAGGTGCTTCTTGGTGATGAACATGGCTATCGATCCATGCAATTCAAAATGCAAAAGTCAAAATGCAAAAACCGATCGTGCGTTCCTTTTTGCATTTGTCATTGTGCATCTTGCATTACTCAGCTCTCTTCATCTGAAACGGGACGCTCTTCACGATCCCGGTGATGAGCGACGAGAAGCGGTAGTCCTGACGAGCCGCGTCGCGAACAACGGTGCGTACGGCGGGCATATCGAAGTAATCCACCCGCCGGCCCAAGGCGTAGGTTAGCAGCTTTTCGGTGGCGGTCGAGGCGACCGCGCCACGCCGGTCGAGCAGCGCTTTGCGCAGGCTGGCCGGGCCGTTGAGAGTCGTACCGTCGGCCAGTTTTCCGGTCGCGTTGACCGGACTGCCACCGTCTTCATCGCGATACTCGCCGATGAGATCGAAGTTCTCTAGCGAGAAGCCAACGGGATCCATCACCGCGTGACACGCGGCACAGGTCGGGCTGGCACGATGTTGCTCGAGCCGCTGACGAACCGATGTCGGCGCTGCGCCTGGTGCGACCGCGAGGTTGGTTTCAACGCCGGGTGGTGGCTGAGGCACGGGCGCACCGAGCAGGTTTTCAAGAATCCACTTGCCACGCTTGACCGGGGAGGTGCGATTGCCCGCCGACGTCACCGTCAGGAGGCTGCCATGTCCCAGTAATCCGCGCCGAGCGCCCTCGTCCAATGTGACCCGACGGAAACGGCTGCCACGAACGTTGGGGATGCCGTAGTGACGGGCAAGTCGCTCGTCAACGAAGGTGTAGTCGGCGTCGATGAGGTCAAGGATGCTGCGATCTTCGCGGACGATCGTTTCGAACAGCAACTCGGTTTCGCGGCGGAAGGCGTAACGGAGGTTGCCGTCGAACTCCTTGGTGACCGGTGCGATGTCGTCAAGCTGACGCAACGTCAACCACTGACCGGCGAGGCTGTTGACGAGCGCGCGTGACCGCTCGTCGGCGAGCATGCGTCTGGTCTGCTGCTCGAGCACCGCGGGATCGTCCAACTTGCCGGATGCCGCGACGCGAATCAGCTCTTCATCGGGAATGCTGCTCCACAGGAAGAACGACAACCGCGAGGCGAGCTCGAGATCGCTGATGCGATAGGCCGCGCCGGCCTTCACCGTCGCGGGGGCGCGTTCGAAGCGATAGATGAACTGAGGATCGACGAGCAGTCGCGCCAGGGCGTACTGGATTCCAGCCTCGAAGCCGCGCAGCGTGCGGCCCGATTCGAAGAATCCCATCAGCATCGTGATCGTGGCATCGCGTTCGGTGACCGGCCGTCGCAGCGCTCGTGTCGCGAGCTTCGCGAGGATCGTGCGCGCGCAGGACTCTTCACTGACGCCCGGACTCGGAGTACAGACGAAGATCTTGCGTCGGCTCGGTGTATCGCCTGGACCCGTCGGATTGAGCGGCCCGTTGATCACCAGGTTCGTGACACCGGCGCTCGCGGCGTGTTCTGAGAACAGATCATCGACGCCACGTGCGTTGGCTTTGCGAACGACCGCGACACCGATCGTCTGCGGACCTGCCGGAATCTTGAGCCGCAGTGGACCGCGCGCATTCCGATCGAGTACGCGTATGCGTTCGCCGTTGAGCGTGACCTCGACCGAGTCGTCAGTCCCGACTGGAGGCAGGCCAAACAGCCCGCCGCCTGCGCGACCGATTCTGAATTCGTATTCGGCGTCGAGCGGAAAGACGTGCCGCACCAGCAGCCCGCCGCGAGTGCCGAGCGGCAGCCCTTCGCGATGTTCAGCCTGCGACAGGTTGCGCGGCGCCACGTAAGTCGTGATGTCGGGGCTGGTCGTCGGATCGCCAACCGCGAGCCGGCTGATCTTCGCAGCCGCCGTGACGTAGGCCTGCATCAAGGCCGGCGACACGCCCAGCACGCTGGCCTGATTGTCGAACCCTTCGCTCGAGTCGTCACCAGGCAGGAGCGCCGCAGCATCGATAGGAAGCTCGAGGAGATCGCGTACGGCGTTGCCGTACTCGGTCCGATTGAGTCGGTGGAGTGCGGGAGCTCCAGGGTTCGGCGCAGCCGCCGCGGCGCGGTCGATCGTGGTCTCGACAGCGGCGGCAAGGCCGTCGAGCGTGGCGCGATCGGGACGTGGTACGCCGGCCGGCGGCATCATGCCCGTGCGCACCTTGCGAATCACCTTCTCCCACGTTTGGGGTTCACTGGCGGCATTGGCAGCGGCCAGTCCGTCGAGCACGAGTCCGCCCGCTTTCATGCGCGGGTTGTGGCACGTCACGCAGTAGCGATCGATCGTGCCCTGAGCCGTGCCCTGAGCCGTGCCCTGAGCCGTGCCCTGAGCCGTGCCCTGGGCCGTGCCCTGGGCCGAACCGGCAACCACAACTAGCAGCACCGCTGCCGCGGACAGAATTAGCGCCTTCATTTCTTCTTAGACTCGGCAATCAGGCGTTCGAGCAGCGCGATCGTCGCTGGCTTCCGCTCTGCGCCAACCGCGGCGAGGAACACGCCTTCCGCCCAGCGCAGCGGCGTTCGGCCTTCCTTGTCCTTGATATCCAGGCGCGCGCCCCGCTGCACGAGGAACTCGATGATGTCGTTCGATCCGCGATTCACGGCGCCGAGGAGCGGCGTCAGTCCCATGGAGTTGCTGGCATTCACGTCGGCACCGAGATCGAGACAGAGCTTCACGGCGTCGAGCCGTGCCTGCACGGACTCGGTATAGGTCTGCGCGACGACCCAGTTCACGCCCGCAGCCGCCATGAGCGGCGTTGTGCCGGCAAGCGTCGGGAGGTTCGGGTCCGCGCCATGTTCGACGAGCAAGCGCATCGTCGCCGTATCGGCGGACAGCGCAGCGCGGAGGAACGGCGTCTGTCCGGTGAAGTCCACCCACGAGACTTCGTTCAATGAGTAGAGCCATCGCCGGACCGGCGCCAGCTCGCGCGTGCGCGCGTTCACGTTTGCGCCCGCGTCGATCAGTTCCTTGATCATCACCAGGACCGGCGCGCGATCGACGCCGTTGTCGGTCGGGCTGTCCTGGTCGTTGTTGTTCATGTCGAGATTGCGATACTCGACCGCCGCCCACAGCGGTGTGCGGCCCCAGAAGTCGTCGGCGTTGACGTTGGCGCGTTTCGACAGCAACAGCCGCGCGACCTCGAGATTGTTGTTGAGCAACGACATGAGCAGCGGCCGGATGCTGTTGCCGTCGCCCAGCTCGAGATCGGCGCCCGCGTCGATCAGCCGCCGGGCGGCAGAGACGTTGCCGTCGCGCGCGGCGTAGAGCAGCGGTGTCATGCCGCCCTTGATCTCAGCGCGTCGGCCGCGATCGGGCACGCCACCGCGATTGATGCCGACGCCTTCCGATCCGCAGCCGGTGCCTTTGCAGGGCGGAACGAACGCGGGCGTGGGTCCCTTGCGCGTCTGCGCGTTTGGCGACGCACCAGCCTCGAGCAGAATCTGTACGGCGGCGTCGTTGCCCTCGCGAACCGCAATCATCAGTGCAGTCTGTCGAAACTCCGGCTCTTTCGCATCGACTGTTGCACCGCGTTCGAGCAGCACACGCAGTGCGGCCGGCGACCCGGTGCGCGCGGCGGTCATCAACGCCGTCTCGCCGCCAGGATCGGCGGCATTCGGATCGACACCGGCGTCGAGCAAGCGTCGAATCAGGTCGGCATTGCCGTTGACGGCCGCGAGGTAGAGCGGTGTCACACCGTAGCGATCCGCGGCCGCCGCTTTCGCACCCGCACGCAGCAGCGCGTCCGCGATGTCCAGACGATCGGCATGCACGGCGGCATGCAACGCGGTCATGCCGTCGATGCGCGGCGCGTTGACGTCGATCTTCTTTCCGATGAGCGCGCGTACAGCCGTAAGGTCGCCGCGAGCAGACGCGTCAACGAGCGGCGCCGCCGGTTCGGCCGCAGTTGCCGGTGCGGCCAGTAGCAGCACGGCGAGGCCTGCCGTGCCGAGGAGTCGCAGAAACATCAGCGCATTTTATCGCCAAGCGCGCGGGCTGGGACCGTGCCACTCATACGCCACTTCGATAACATTCGTGCAGGTGTATGCGACAGAAACCCGTTCACCGCAGGCCTCACAACAGGCCGCAGATCGCGGCGGAATTCGAGGAACACCGCGACGTCTACTGGCGCCGCGAGGGCGCCCGCACCGTCTCGACTGTGCTCGAGGCGGAGCACTTCGTCGAGCAGGTGGGCTTCGCCGCGTGCATGACCGATTCGCGGCGGCCCGGTCCGTCGTTGTACGTCGCCGTGTGCGGCCGTCGCGATGCGGTGCTGCCTCGCAACGTCCAGAAGGATCCTGAATCGTCTCTTGCGTGGAACCTGAAGGACCAGCTCGTCCGCCGCGGCAAGGTCTATTACGCGAAGCTCGCGCGCGGCAAGGCGACGTTCATTGCCCCGCGCATGGTGCCGCACTTCCACGCGTTATGGGGCATGCGACGTGGCGAGGAGGCGAAACGCCTGAGCCGCAACGCGCGCGCCGTGCTCAAGGTGCTGCGCAAGGAATGGGAGATGGCCACGTCGGATTTGCGCGTCGAGTCGGGCGTCACCGATCGCGTGGCCTTTACGCGTGCAATCGACGAACTGCAGGCGGCGATGATCGTCATCCCCAGTGAAGTCGTCTACCTGCCGAAGTTCACGTATATCTGGACGCTGGGCGTCGGTCGATTTCCCGACGCGCTGATGCGTCGCGTGAATCGTCAGACCGCTCTCCGCGAGATCGCGCGCTGCTTCCTTGCCGGAGCAGGCATGACGATCCCCGGCGAGCTCGCGCGCGTCACCGGTCTCTCCCGTCCTGACGCCGGCCTTGGCAATCGCGCGCTCGTTGCGGAAGGTGTGGCGACTCTGGTCGCGAGAGGCACGTACCAGTTGGCATCAGTGGTTCCTGGAGAGAGCGGAGATCTCGGAGCGAACGGATTTACACGGAGCAACGGAGAAACGGAGGATCTCTTTTAAGGAGTTCTCTATACCGCCTGGGGCTCACCCCGAACTCGTTGCGGAAGGCGCGAGTGAAGTTTGAGATGTCGCCGAACCCGCAGTCGAGTGCGAGATCAAGGATGCCGCCCGATTCACGCACCAGACGCACGGCGGCGTGACGCAAGCGTGCGCGCAGGACGTACTGATGCGGCGTGACGCCAGTGATGCGATCGAACGTGCGCAGGAAGTGGTACAGGCTCAGGCCCGATACGTTTGCCAGTCGATTCAACGTCCACGCGCTCGCCGGATAGCGATCGATCGTGCGGACAGCGTGCACGACACGCGCGTCAGCATTGAGCGGCGATGAACGCCGATCGGACGACGATAGGCCTGCTGAGACTCTCAAGGTGGTTCCCGCCACCATCACGCTGAGTTCATCCCAAGGCATTTCGTCCGGCGCGCTGACGCCGAGCACCGCTCGCGTCACCATCGGCGAGAGCGCGCGGATAGGCGGCAGGCGTGGCACGGTGAAGCGCGCCGCGCCGCGACGAACGCCGGCGTCAGCCGAGAGCCGTTCGAAATGATCCGCCGCATACCAGAAAGACACGCATCGATCGCCTTCGCCGTGCGCGTGGCCGCACTCGAAGCACTGTCCACTGTTACCGAGCATCAGCGAGCCGGGCGTCATCAACGCAGCACCGAGCGGTGAGCGGCACTGAAAGCTGCCGGCGACCACGACCGCAATAGCGAACTGCGAGTGCTGCTCCTCGAAGGGACGATCGTCAGGGCCCGACGTGCAGATCACATCGGCAACCGTCCAGCCCTCTCCGCCAGCGATGACCTGAGGTGTTGTCGATCCAGGCGTGCCGAGCCGTCGTCGTCGCGCCAGCGCGCGGTCGAGGTCGCGCCATTGCTGTGCATCACGCGACAGACGGGGCGCAATTTTTGCCAAGACACTCATGGGCGGTTGGTGGTTAGTAGTTGGTGGTTAGTAGTTAACCACGAACCATGAACTCAACCACCAACCACCAACCACGAACCGGAGGAGGATCCATGGCGGCGTATTACATCGGAACCTACGACATCGTTGACCCGAAGGAGTTCCAGAAGTACCCACCTGTGGTGATGTCGCTGCTGCCCAAGTACGGTGGCGAAGTGCTGGCCTCTGATACCTCGGCGTTGCTTGTCGAAGGCACGGCCCGCACGATGAACGCGATCATCCGCTTCCCATCGAAAGAGGCAGCGCTGGGGCTCTACAACGATCCTGCATATCAGGAGGCCAAGCGCATACGACAGGCGTCCACACGGAACGTCAGCATGGTCGTGGTGGACGAGTTCGACGCGCACTGACCTCACCGATTACTGCGACACCCCCAAAGGAAACCGCGTTTGGCGTTCGCGTTCCAGTACGGCTGGTATCTGATCGCCATATGGCACACGCGACGAAGCAACGTGGGATTGATGTCGAGCGGTTCAGGCAACGTCTGCTGCAGCTGGAGCAGGAGAAGACACGAAAGATTGACCGGGACATTGAGTCGGCGCGCGAGTCGGCCGACGATCAGCCCGACGCGGTCGATCAGGCGGTCGTTGACGAGTTGCGCGATGAGCACCTGGTACTCGCGCAGACCGATACCGAGGTGCTTGCCCAGATTCAAGCAGCCCTCGAACGAATCGAGAACGGGACGTACGGCCGTTGCGTCGTCGACAGCGAGCCGATCGAACCCGCGCGGCTGGAAGCGGTTCCCTGGGCGCCCTACTGCGCGAGACATCAGCGGGAAGCCGAGGCTCGCGCCGGTGTGCGCACGCCGCGCGCGTGAGGAGCCGTGAACGATGGCGACGTCCACGCGATCTGACCGTCGAACTGCGGTCGCAACCGAGCCCCGCACCCAACACCTGTTCGAGCCGTTTCAGCTCGGACCTCACAAGCTGCGAAATCGCATCATCATGGCTCCGCTCACGCGATCTCGCGCGCGGCAGCCGGGTAACGTGCCGACTCCGCTCAACGCGTGTTATTACTCGCAACGCGCGTCGGCGGGCCTCATCATCTCGGAAGCCACACAGGTGTCGCAGCAGGGACAGGGCTATGCCTGGACGCCGGGCATTCACACGCGAGAACAGATCGATGGCTGGCAACGCGTGACCGATGCGGTGCACAAGGCCGGTGGCCTGATGTTCATTCAGCTCTGGCACGTCGGCCGTATTTCTCATCCCAGGTTGCAGCCCGATCACATGCCGCCGGTTGCTCCGTCGCCGGTGAAGCCCGAAGGGCAGGCGTTCATCGAGAACGAACGTGGCGAGGGACAGTTGGTACCATTCGTCACGCCGCGAGCCCTGCAGCTCGAGGAGATGCCATACATCGTCGAACAGTACGTCCGCGGCGCGCGCAACGCGCAGGAAGCAGGCTTCGACGGCGTGGAAATCCACAGTGCGAACGGCTACTTGCTCGATCAGTTCATCGAATCGAGTACCAACCATCGCACCGACCGGTACGGCGGAAGCGTCGACAACCGCTCGCGCCTGTTGATGGAGGTTGTTGAAGGTGTGGCTGGCGTGTGGGGCAGCGATCGCGTCGGCGTTCGACTCTCCCCGATGGGCCGTGCGAACGACATCAGCGACGAGGACCCGGCGGCGACATTCGGCTACGTGGCCGAGCGCCTCAGCGATCGAAAACTCGCGTACCTACATTTGGTCAATCCACTTCTGGCGACGATGCAGGACGGAACCGAGCCTGATTCGCGCCCGATCGACCTGCTCAAGAGAATCCGAGAGAAGTATCGTGGAGCACTGATGCTCGCTGGCGGCTTCGATCAGGACACCGCCGAAGGCTGGATCGAGCAAGGCCGCGCCGACTTAATCGCGTTTGGACGAAAGTTCATCGCCAACCCCGATCTGCCCGATCGCTTCCGTCAGCGTCAGCCGCTGAACAGCGACGATCCGACGACTTACTACGGCGGTGGCGAGCGGGGCTACACCGACTATCCGACGTTGGCGCACGAGCGAGGCGAGCAACCCAAGCCGTGTGTTGACGTCCGCTGGCGCTAGCTCAGAGGATTGGGCGGCGCGAGACGCACCAGCGCCGGCGCCGGAATGCGCGCGCCCGTATAGGCGGGCACCTCGCCAAATGTGCGGTGTGCTTCCCAGTCGTTCCGCGCCTCGCGAATCTCTTCGGGCGTTCGTGCGACGAAGTTCCACCACATGAGAATTGTTTCTGGGAACGGCACGCCGCCGATCAAGAGGAGACGAGCGCCGCTGCCGCTTCTGAGACACATCTCTGAGCGTTGCGTTCCGAGATAGTAAAGAACGCGTTCCTCGAGACGCTGTCCTTCGAGCGCGCACTCACCGGAGAGGACCAGCAGCGCATGCTCATGTTGTGACTCGAGTGGAATTGCGAGCTCGTGACGCGGGTGGACCTGAAGGTCAGCGCCGACGAGCGGTGAGAAGTGTTCGGCCGATGACGTGGTGCCGCCAAGCGCGCCTGAGAACACCTGCACGATGCCCCCCGCCTCTTCGACACGCGGCACGTCCACCAGATGCTGAAACGACGGCATGCGATGGCGATCGCGATCGGGAAGCGCCGTCCAGAGCTGCACACCGTTCAGACGGCCGGTGTTGTCGTGAGGCGTGCGCTCGGCGTGAGCGATAGCACGCCCAGACGTCATGATGTTCACGCCGCCGGGACGAAGAAGCGCCTCCTGTTCGAGGCTGTCGTCGTGCACGATCTCGCCGTCGAGCAGCCACGTGACAGTCTGCAACCCGATGTGCGGGTGTGGCGCGACGTCCATGCCGCCACCCTGCGCAAACGTCGCCGGTCCGAAGCGATCGAGGAAGCACCACGGTCCGATCAGACGTTTGCCTTTGACCGGCAGCGCCCGAACGACCGCGAGATGTCCGAGCGTGACCTCGCGTGCCGGGTACGCATCGAACTGTTGATGTGCGGAAGCGATCGCCTCGCAGGCTTCGGCGGCAACAGTGGAGTCGGAGTCGCTCACGAGCGGTTCCCGTCTCGTCGTGTATACCGCACCATCATGACCACAGCAACCAGCCCCACCATCAGTCCGCCTGATGCGAAGCGGGCCTGTGCCATTCCGACGGAATAGTCGATCGTCAGCTCGCGCTGATCGACCGTCCGACGTTGACCGATTACCGAGACGCGCGAGCTCGCCGGAACCAGCGCGTTGGCGAGATACGCACTCTGCCCCGCATGGTGACCGTTGCTGAAGAACAGTTGATGCTGTCCGTTCCGCAACGCGGAATGGCTGGCGTCGAGTTGTATGCGGATCGTTCCGTTACCCTGGCGAATGTCGTCAACGGTTGGAAACGAGACGCCGCGTAGTCGTAGTGGCAGCCGCGCACCGTCGAGTGTGGCGGTCAGCCGACTGAGTACGTCTTGCGCATATGCGTCTTGCTCATCCGCGGTCACGACGCCGTTGCTGTTGCGATCGATCGTGGCCACGATCGCATCGGCGATATCCGCGCCGGGCGTCAGCGCGAGATCGATCGACACGCCGTTCTCACGCAGGTCGATTCGCGCCGCTTGCAGAAACTCGTCCAGCCGATGCGCAGAGACACGAACACCAGCGGCGACGGCGATCGCGACAACGAGCACCGGAATCAGGACGTTACTTGCGCGCAAAGGCCGCTCCGTAGTCATTGGTTGGATCGCGGTAGATCGTGTGTATGTGGTCGATGTCGCGCTGCGGTGCGTATTCGATGACGAGCGTCGGCCCCTGGATGCGAAAATAGATCACGCTTCCGGGTGAGGTTGGTCCACTCCAGCCGAAGTAGGTCTGCGGCAGGTTGGCGCGGATCTCCGCCATCCGCGGTGCGGCATACGCATCGTTCGCGATGCCCGCCCACTCGCGCACGATCTCCATCAGCGCCGTCTGTTGCGCCGCCGACAACGCGGATACACGCAGGCCTTCCGGCTGGATTGTTCTGCCGTCCTGCCCTGGCCCGAGGACGAGATCCGAAACCGCGTAAGGAAAGATTGCTTGCTTCTGCTGTTCAGGACTCAAGCTCGCCATCAGCGCGAACGCGCGATCGTTCTCCTGGCCGAGCGGACGGACGGTGCGGCCTTCGATTGTGTAGGTGGCTGGCTGCGCACCGGTCAGCGTCGGCGCGAGCGTGGCGCGCGCCCCGGCAAACGTCATGTTGACGGCCAGATGATGCCCACCGAACTGCAGGATCCATGGCGTCGTCACCGAAGGCGGGCCGACGAAGGCGAGGTAGTACTCGTCTGAGCCGAATGCCGGGCCACGCCCGCCGCGTGCGGCCCCACCGCCGCGCGGCCCACCTCGGCCCGCGCCGCCGAGGAGCATATCGTCGCCGCGCATGATCTCGGTGACCTTGCGGTAGCCTGACGCGCTGAACGCGGTCTCGAGCAAGGACATCACCGCGGTACGTTGCGGCGGGGTGAGATCTCCGAGTCGCACGCCGTCGCGTGCGAAAATGCCCGTCGGCAGGTTCGACCAGCGGGTTCTTTGCTCGCCGTCGAACGGAAACTGAACCTTCGCGCGTCGGGTGTCATCGAGCGTACTCAGTACCTTCTGCGCCGCTCCGACGATGCGGGTTGTGGCGTCGGTGCTGGCGGATGGCGATGGCGCTGCGGCACGTTGAGCGGGAAGGGTGGCGACGACCGCAACGAACATCGCAAACACGACGAGGCTGGCTCCAGCCGCGACACGCATAGACGACCTCCAGTTCACCAACTGTACGACCGTACGGCGCATGGGCACGAACTTCCCACGCACGGGGTAGCGACGCCTCGCGATCGTTGAGCTTTAGGCCTTCGGCTTTTGGCTATGGGCGAGTTCACCAGAGAACTCCGGCCAAGAGCCTCAAGCCGAGAGCCCAACGCCTCCGGCGAAAGCCGGGCACGACCGTTGCTCTCTGTCGTCGCGAGGTTCACGTGGAAGTTCGCGATGGGTTCATCGTTGGCATCTTCAACTACTGCGATCGCTGGTGCGAAACGTGCGCATTCACGTCCCGATGCCATGTGTTTGCCGATGTGGCAGAAACGCGAGCCGCGCTCGATCCGAATTTGAAACCAGTCGTCGATGCCCCTGTGCTGCCGGAGGAGGCGCCACCACCGCCGCCGCGATGGTTGCAGGAAATGATCGTTGAGATGAACGAGGCGGCCACGAGGATCGGAGCGGGTGAGTTCGAGGAGATGCCGCGTCGCCCGCCTCCGGCCGAGCACAGAGCGATTGAGACGCGGGCAAAGGATTACTGCTTCCGTGTTTATCCCTGGCTGCAGAAGTTTGATGACGCGGTGCTGGATCCTGCGAATCCCCTCGCGGTGATCGCGTGGTTCCACACGATGATTCCGCCGAAGGTGAATCGCGCCATCACGGGTCTCGCCGAGGAATGTTCCGAAGGTCGCGACTGGCCGCCCGATCACGACGGCTCGGCGAAGGTGGCCTTGCTCGGCATCGACCGGTCGCATGCGGCGTGGCTCGAGCTCGTCGAGCGAGGCGTCATCTCTGATGCCGAGGCGGCTCCGTTCGTCGCCGACCTGGTTTGGTTGGGAGAGGCGCTCGAGCAGGTGTTTCCCAGAGCGCGGGCATTCGTGCGCCCGGCGTTCGATGAACCCGATGCGGTGGCGATGTTGCTCGCGCAGGAGCGTCGCGTTGGGTAGAGAGCGAAGGCAGAGGGCCGAGGTAGATCGGAGGAACTGATCGAAGTCTAATGGGAGTGTGTGGAAGCGAATTCCGATCGTCGGCAGCGCTCTGGTGGCCACCGCAACGCTGTGGGCGGCGCAGGGATCAGATGACGCGCTCGTAGCAAAGGCGCGCGCGATTCACGGGCGCGTACTGACGATCGACACGCACATCGATTTCGAGCCTGCGCACTTCACAGCGGAGTGCAACTACACCCGTCGTCTTGTGACGCAGGCGAACCTGCCGAAGATGCGCGACGGCGGTCTCGACGTCGCCTTCTTCGTGGTTCAGGTGCCGCAAGGGCCGTTGACGCCAGCCGGCTATGCCGACGCCTATCGGCAGGCGG
>Ga0065712_10000196_pt1 | contig 21097 bp, 14 predicted proteins | sample MisRhiReplicate1_FD_59099 | JGI IMG/M metagenome (GOLD analysis project Ga0065712, IMG submission 59099) | Miscanthus rhizosphere microbial communities from Kellogg Biological Station, MSU, sample Rhizosphere Soil Replicate 1: eDNA_1 v3... | ecosystem: Host-associated > Plants > Roots >...
GTCGATTCGAGCCTGCCGAGGTGAAAATCGGCAAGAAGTATGACGGCTACTACGAAGTTCTCGCGGGACTTTCGCCCGGAGAGCGAATCGTCGCGAGCGCGAGTTTTCTCTTAGATTCGGAAAGCCGATTGAAGGAGGCGATGGGCGCCATGGCGGGGATGCCGGGGATGGACATGGGCAACATGCAAACGGCTGCGGCACAGACGACGGAGAAGAAAGTAGGTGATCTGGTCCTCTCTCTTGAGACTCAGCCGTCCAAGTCGCAAGTGGGTGAAAATGTCCTTCGAGTGAGAATCCGCGATGCAAAAGGAAATCCGGTACCCGACGCGACAGTGAGCTTGCTAGCGGTAATGAACATGCCCGGCATGGCTCCGGCAAAAGCAAACTCAAAGCACACGAAGGACGGAATTTATGAAGCCCCAGTTAATTTCGCCATGGCGGGAACATGGGACATTACTGTTTCAGTTCAACGTCCGGGTCAAAAAGCGGTGCACGAAAAGTTTACGATCACGGCCAAATAAAGAGTTGAGGGGGGGTATCGACACCGAATCAGATCGGCGCTGCCATAGTTCAGCGAATGCCGGAAGCGAGTAAGTGAATGATCGAAAGAATTATCGAAGGCAGCGCTCGGAATAGATTCCTCATTTTTCTCATGGTGATTGTCTTGAGTGCCATGGGAGTCTGGGCGCTAAAAAATACCCCTCTGGATGCAGTGCCGGATCTGTCAGACGTCCAGGTCATCGTCTATACGCCATGGATGGGACGAAACCCTACCATCATCGAAGATCAGGTTACGTACCCGATCGTCACGACGATGATCTCCGCCCCTAAGGTGAAATTCGTCAGGGGCTTTTCTGACTTCGGCTTCTCTTATGTTTACATCATTTTTGAAGACGGCACTGACATTTACTGGGCGAGAAGCCGAGTCCTCGAGTATCTCAATCAAGTGAGTGGCAGGTTGCCGAAGGGCGTTGCGCCCGCATTGGGACCGGATGCCTCCGGCGTGGGCTGGGTATTTCAATATGCGTTAATCGACCAGACCGGCAAATATGATCTGGCACAATTGCGTAGCCTGCAAGACTGGTATCTTCGCTATCAGATCGCGAGCGTGGAAGGAGTCGCTGAAGTTGCGAGCCTCGGCGGTTTTGTGCGCCAGTATCAAGTCAATATTGATCCCAACCGCTTAGCCGCTTATCGCCTCTCGCCGAAGACCGTGGTCGATGCCGTTCGCATGGGCAACAACGAGGTCGGTGGCCGTTCGATAGAATTGAGCGGCGCCGAATATATGATCCGCGGCCGAGGTTACATCAGATCCGTCAAGGACATCGAAGCGATTGCCGTGGGCGGGGACCGTGGCACACCGGTGCTCATCCGGGACATCGGCTCGGTAACGCTGGGACCTGACATGCGGCGAGGGATAGCGGAACTGAACGGCCAAGGTGAAGTCGTTAGCGGCATTGTCGTGATGCGCCACGGCGAGAATGCGCTGAATCTGATCGATCGAGTCAAACAGAAAATTAAGGAGATTGAGCCGTCTCTCCCGAAGGGGATAAGGATCGTTACTACTTACGATCGCTCCGACCTTATCCTGCGTTCGATCGCCACTCTCAAAGAAAAACTGATCGAAGAAGGTCTGATTGTAAGCGTAGTCATCATCGTTTTTCTCTTCCATATTCCGAGCGCGCTTGTGGTTATCATTACCCTGCCCGTCGCCATCATCATCTCTTTCATTTTAATGTACTACCTGAACCTGACTTCCAACATCATGTCGCTCGGCGGGATCGCGATCGCAATCGGCGCGATGGTGGATGCGGCGATCATCATGGTGGAGAATGCACACAAGCGGCTAGAGCATTGGGAAGAGTGCGGACGACCCGGCAGCCGAACCGAGGTTCTCATCGACGCTGCAAAAGAAGTCGGCAAGCCTCTGTTCTTCTCGCTTCTGATTATCACCGTTTCGTTCTTGCCGATTTTCACGTTGGAAGGACAAGAAGGACGGCTTTTCAAACCGTTGGCGTTTACAAAGACCTTTGCCATGTTCTTTGCCTCCTTTCTCTCCATTACGCTGGCTCCGGTTTTAATGCTGCTGCTTATTCGTGGCCGCATACGACCGGAAGCGAACAACCCGGTCAACCGGTTTTTGATTGCTGTATATATGCCAGTGATTCACAGCGTGCTGCGCTTCAGGTTAATTACAATTGCTCTCGCGATTCTGGCGCTGATCCTTACGATTCCCGCTTTTATGCGGCTCGGCTCCGAGTTCATGCCGCCACTCAACGAGGGCATGATTTTTTACATGCCAACGACGTTGCCCGGAATTTCAGTGACACAATCTTCGAGATTGCTGCAGATGCAAGACCGCATCTTAAAGACCTTTCCAGAGGTTCAGTGGGTTCTTGGTAAAGCCGGGAGGGCTGAAACATCGACGGACCCGGCGCCTTTTAGCATGGGCGAGACGACCGTCATGCTTAAGCCTGAATCACAATGGCGTGTGGGCATGACCTGGGACAAGCTTGTCGCCGAGATGGATATGCAGATGAGACTTCCCGGCGTCGCAAACGCCTGGACCATGCCCATCAAGAACCGGATCGATATGTTATCTACCGGAATCCGTACGCCAATCGGGATAAAAATCTTCGGGCCTGATCTGCGCCAAATTGAAGAGATCGGAAAGAAGCTCGAGGCGATCCTTCAAATGATTCCAGGCACTCGAAGTGCTTTTGCCGAAAGAGTCACTGGCGGTTATTACCTGGATTTTGAACTGAAGCGAGATGAGATTGCCAGATACGGTTTAGCGATCGATGAAGTGCAGATGCTCGTCGAATCGGTTATCGGGGGCGAGAGCATCACGACAACCGTGGAGGGAAGAGAGCGCTATCCAGTGAGCGTGAGATATGCCCGAGAGCTTCGCGATGACCCCGAGCGCCTAAAGCGGATTCTCGTGCCCGGAATGAACGGAGTTCAAATACCTCTGGGCCAACTCGCTGACCTTCGGTTAGCCTCGGGTCCGGCGATGATCCGGGATGAAGATGGACAGCTCTCCGGGTACGTTTACGTCGATATGACTGGCCGGGATATTGGCGGGTATGTGGAAGAGGCGAAGAAAAAGGTCGCCGAACAGGTCCAGCTGCCGGCGGGATATACACTCTCGTGGAGCGGTCAGTACGAATACATGGAACGTGCTAAACAGCGCTTGGTTTATGTAGTGCCGCTGACGCTCTTGGTTATTTTTCTGCTGTTGTACATCAATTTCAAATCAGTAGGACGCTGTGTGATCGTTTTGCTCGCGGTACCGTTCTCCATGATCGGCGCGGTCTGGTTACTCTATTTGCTCGGCTACAACCTCAGCGTAGCGGTTTGGGTCGGCATTATCGCGCTAGCGGGTGTCGATGCTGAAACCGGTGTGATCATGCTCCTCTATCTCGAGCACGCCTACGAAAAATGGCGCGCCGAAGGACGGATGCACTCGATCGCAGACCTCCATGAGGCGATTATCGAAGGGGCAGTGAAGCGCATTCGACCGAAGGTCATGACGATCATGGCAATTCTGATGGGATTACTGCCGATCATGTGGAGTCACGGCGCGGGCGCCGATGTTATGAAGCGCATCGCCGCGCCTATGATTGGCGGCGTTATCACTTCCTTTCTCCTCGAGTTGCTCGTCTACCCCGCAATCTTCGATCTTTGGAGAGGGTGGAAGATGCGGCGAGCAATTCAGCAGCTATGAAGTCGAACGCGTGAAAGTCGTGCGTGGCGCATGTGAAGCCGAAATTGTTAGATCAATGGGAGATTGCAACCATTTCGATCGGCGGTCTTGCATCGGCATCGTTGAGAGAAAGAATATGAAGAGGGGTGTCAATGGCTATTGATCCGATTTGCGGAATGAGTGTGGATCCCGCGCGCGCCGCCGGCAAGCATGAACACAACGGCGAAGTATTTTATTTCTGTAGCCAGCACTGCCTAACAAAATTCAAAGAAGCTCCGGAGAAATTTCTTAGGGCACCGACGCAGGATCATGCTCATCACCAGTCGAACGTGGAAGATGCATTAACTCCCACCGACCCAGTATGCGGCATGAAGGTCGAGGCAAACAAGGCTGCGGGGAAGCACGAGCATAAGGGTCAGACTTATTATTTCTGCAGCGCACACTGCTTGACCAAGTTTAAGGAAGATCCAGAGAAATTCCTGAAGTCGCCTGCCGCGCAAAATGCTGTGCCCGCTGAGAAGGCAACCGGTGTGTCTTACGTCTGTCCGATGGATCCCGAGGTGCGTGAGTCCAAACCGGGTGCATGCCCGAAGTGCGGTATGGCGTTGGAACCGGAAGCGCCGGCCGCGCCATTGGTCAAGACCGAATACGTCTGTCCGATGCATCCGGAGATCGTGCGTCCCGAGCCGGGCTTCTGCCCGATCTGTGGCATGGCACTCGAACCTCGTACGGTGACGTTAGAGGAAGAGGCCAATCCCGAGTTGGTCGATATGACGCGGCGCTTCTGGGTTAGCGTCGTCCTAAGCGTGCCGATTGTCTTTTTCGCCATGTCCGAGATGATCCCCGGTCAGCCGGTACAGCGCAGTATCTCTCCTCACGTGCTCAGTTGGATTCAGCTTCTTCTCGCGACGCCGGTGGTGCTTTGGGGTGGCTGGCCATTTTTCGAGCGCGGTTGGAATTCCATCATTAACCGCAGTCTCAACATGTTCACACTCATCGCGATCGGCGTCGGCACTGCGTTCGTTTACAGCGTGGCGGCGACACTTTTTCCCGATGCCTTTCCGCCATCGTTCCGCGGCCACGGCGGCGAGGTCGGCGTTTACTTCGACGCCGCTGCGACGATCACCACGTTGGTGTTGCTCGGTCAGGTTTTGGAGCTGCGCGCGCGCAGTAAAACCAGCAGGGCGATCAAAGCGTTGCTGGGTCTGGCTGCCAAGACCGCGCGCCTGGTGCAAGACGATGGCACGGAAACGGATGTGCCGCTTGAGCGGGTCCAAGTCGGCGATCGTTTGCGCGTTCGCCCGGGCGAAAAAATTCCGGTCGACGGCATTGTGCTGGAAGGGACGACTTCCGTCGATGAATCGATGATCACCGGCGAGCCGATTCCGGTGGAAAAGATCAAAGGCAGTCGAGTGACCGGTGGGACGGTCAACGGCACCGGAAGTTTTATTATGCGCGCCGAGCGTGTCGGCAGCGATACGCTGCTGGCGCAGATCGTACGCATGGTCGCGGAAGCGCAGCGGAGCCGCGCGCCGATCCAGAAATTGGCGGACATCGTTGCTAGCTATTTCGTACCCGCGGTGGTGTCGGTCGCTGTCATCACATTTATCGTCTGGGCGCTGGTCGGACCGGAGCCGGCAATGGCTTACGCGCTGCTCAATGCGGTGGCGGTGTTGATTATTGCCTGCCCATGCGCGCTCGGCCTCGCAACTCCCATGTCGATCATGGTCGGGACTGGACGCGGCGCAACCGCTGGGGTTTTGATTAAGAACGCCGAAGCACTGGAAATTCTGGAAAAAGTCGACACGCTGGTGGCGGACAAAACCGGAACACTGACCGAAGGCAAGCCGCACCTGGAGACAGTGGTTGCGACGTCTGGAACAGGCGAGGACGAAATTTTGTATCTGGCGGCAAGTCTGGAGCGGGGCAGCGAGCATCCCCTTGCGGCGGCGATCGTTAACGGGGCGGAGAAGAGAGGAGTGAAGCTTGCCGATGCGCGCGACTTTCGCTCGGTAACGGGGAAGGGTGTCATTGGCAGTGTCGATGGTAGACAGGTTGCTCTTGGTAACCGCCGCTTGCTCGAGGAATTGGGCCTTGCCGCAAACGAGATCGCGTCGCGGCCGGAGGAGCTGAGAAAAGAAGGGCAGACCGTGATGTTTGTTGTGGTGGATGGAACGATCGCGGGATTGATTGGCATTGCCGATCCGGTCAAACCGTCGACTCCTGAAGCGATTCGCCTGCTGCACGAAGACGGTGTAAGAATTGTCATGTTGACTGGGGATAATCGCACCACTGCCGAAGCGGTGGCAAAGAAACTCGGCATTGATGAAATCCAAGCCGAAGTATTGCCCGAGCAAAAAGGCCAGATCGTAAAACGGCTCCAGTCGGAAGGCCGAATCGTCGCCATGGCGGGTGACGGCGTTAACGATGCACCGGCGTTGGCACAGGCTCACGTTGGAATTGCGATGGGTACCGGCACGGACGTCGCCATGGAAAGCGCTGGGGTGACTTTAGTGAAAGGTGACTTGCGCGGCATTGCCAAAGCACGCCGATTAAGCCGTGGCACAATGAGAAACATCCGCCAGAACCTTTTCTTTGCGTTCATTTATAACGTGCTCGGAATTCCACTCGCAGCGGGCGTGCTTTACCCCTTTTTTGGCGTGCTGTTGAGTCCGGTGATCGCCAGCGTCGCAATGACGTTCAGTTCGGTTTCGGTGATCAGCAATGCATTGAGACTTAGCCGAATGAAACTTTAACTATGGACGCTGTGCCTGCCGCGCCAGAGCCGCAGCCCCAGAAAACGCAGGAATGTCACCGCGAGACGCGACGGACACAAAGGCTTTCGTAGAGTCCGTATAGAACTGCCCGCGCTCGGTTACCGCGAGATTCATTAAGGAGGCTCCCATGGCGATTTTCGAATCCTTGGCAAATTCATTGAAGCTATTGGCAGTAGGCGACCGCGTCAAAGTTACGCTTCGCCCGGAGACCGGGCGATTTCCGAACCCGACGGAAGGTAAGATTACGCAAAAAGACGATGCGGGAAATTTTTCCCTCCAAACGGGGCAGGGCATCATCCAGATCGCTGCGGGCGACATTCTTTCCGTCACCCGGCTTAGTTCCTAACGGGTTCTTTCTCCATTGATTCGCACGGCGCGGCGGCAATTTGCGGCCGCACTGCCGCTAGTGCTCTCAACTGGGATGTGCTAGGTTACGGCAATTTTGGCATAGGGAAGGCGACAGCAGCTGTGCGCAAATGTGAAACATGGCGAAGAATCACTCTTCTATTCGGGCTCATACTCTCGCCGTTAGCTTTGATCGCGTGCTCGACACGAGCGACTATTCCCACCGTCTCTGATGACGCGGTCGAATCCTTGATCCGAACCGAGGCGGCGCGGATTATCTCGGTCAGCGAGGACAAGCAGCACCTGTCGGAATATCAGATCTTTCTTTCCGATTTTCCGCGGAAAGACGTGCTCGGCATGAGCATTGGTAATCGCCGCATCTACATCAGCCACGAACTCGCAAAACTTGCATCGAGACGACCGTTTCACCTTTGGCTGCTGCGTCAAACATTGGCGCACGAGATCGCCCATGAAACTGCCGGGCATGCGCGGCAAAGCAGCAGTGCGGCGCTTGCGCTTGGTCCGTTCGCCCGCACGGTGTCGAACACGGATATTGGCCTTCCGGCCAATGTCACATTACGCAACTATTCCGCCGAAAAAGAACTCGAAGCCGACGCAAAGGGGTTGCAATACTGGGCGAAGCTGGGTTGGGACTGCCGGATTTGGGTCCGTATACTGCAAAACTTTGAAAAGCAAAATTATACCGGCGATACTCTTCATCGGACCGACGAACGCCTGCGGCGAGCCAAGGCGGTTTGCCCGACGGACGATGCGGCGTGATTTTATTAAATTACGCCATCGGTCATTTGCTGCCTTCGTCGACTTTCCTTGATATCTTGTTAATTCGTGAACGCCTGCGCTCATGCCAATCTGGAGCTTTTGCCAATCAGGAAGCGGACGGTGCGCTGCCGCCATTGCCATTTAACAATGGACCGGGAGGACTTAGGCGAGGGTTGTTGTCCGGAATGCCTGGAGAAATTCGGTAACAGGCATTACGATTTCGACGAGTTGCAAAGTGCCAGCAGCACCAGCGTCCGGTACCGTTGCGAGAATTGCGGCGCGATTATCGAGAGCGCATAATCTCATCTATCAAGATTCCCGTACTGTCCGATCGCCGCTCTGGGGGTGATTCATGGTGCCGCGGCACACCGCAGTCACGGAGAGATTCTTCGCTCTCGCTGGAAATGTTATCGGCGGGTTATCTCAACAGGCAACTCATATAGCCGAAACCGGTCGCCGTCTCCTTTCGATCGTCGTCACCAAGCTCGCTCCATTGCTTGCAANATTCGCTTACGAGTGCCGACGCCGTCGAGACTTAGCGATTCCAGGGGCNCGNGGCAAATGTGCTCGTAGAACGCAATCGCAGCTTGATGGATGATCATTGCTNTGCCGTTCATGCCAACATGGCCGGTGAGCCGGCCATGGCGCAGGAAAACCGTCTCCTCTGGATAGTAGATCAAATCATAAAATCGCACGTGGGTGGGGATGGCGTTAGCCAAACGAAATGAAAGCTCGTGATTGGTCTCGATATCAGGGCGGGCGGCTTGCAGCCACGCGTCATCAAAATTGGCTTTGTCGAGTTCGGACAGTGGAAATACTGGCGGGTGCGCAGGCGCAAGAGCGGAATAGGGCTCGAGATTGGTAACTCTGCCGCCCGACAATTTGCGCACGCCGCCTTGTCCTTTGCTTGTGCTGTTAATGATCAGCCCGACATCGAGTACGTGCTCGTCAATGTGAGCCTCACTGATCGCCAAAGCCTGGTGTCCGTGCTGTTGCAGGATATCCGCCAGAGCAAGCGCTGCTGCGCTCGTACGATTGCAAATCAGCAGCTTTCCGCCATCGAGAAGATCCGCGATATGAAATGCGACGGCGCGCGCTGAGCCTCCCGCGCCAATCAGCAGCACGTTCATACCCGCCAGAGAGGAAACAAAGGACTCGGAGCGATCCGCCGTAGGTTGGAGAAGGCTCTGGACGAAGCCGGCGCCATCGGTATTGTAGCCGATCAGCCGTCCGGCTTCGGTTCGCACGATCGTGTTGACGGCGTTGATTCGACGTGCACCGGGATCGATCTCATCGAGATATTCCATGATGCGCAACTTATGCGGGAGGGTTATGTTAGCGCCCCAAAAACGTTCGGATTGCCTCAACACAGTGAGCAGATGCGGCAGCTGATCAGCGCTGACATCAAACGGCAGATAAACCGCTTTGATCCCAAGCTCAGCAAATGCCGCATTCCATAAGCTTGGACTTCTCGAGTAGTGGGACGGTGCATCCCCGAGCACTCCGGTGATCGTTCTCTCACCCAGAGCGAATTTGCCCAGGGAGTTCGATATGCATTCTTGGATTGCTGAAAGATCATCGGATCGGGTCATAGCCGTCTCTCAGCTCACTAGTCGCACGGCATGACCGGTTTGGCAAATCAAGACAAATATTTCAGGTGGGCTTTTTGATCGAGAATTTGCCGTCGACGAAATTCAAGAGCGCGCGTTGACCGTCGAGAAGGGTCTCCATGGCGATGCCTCTTCCCCAAAGTTGGTGCAGGTAGCGCAGGCTTTTTTCGGCATATTCGAGTTGCAGATCGCGACCATCATGGTCGTGCTTGAGCAAAAGTACACGGTTATTGTTGTAATCGGCATCTTCTACTTTGATTACGGGAATGGTGCCGGTGCCGACATTCTGAATCAAGGTTTCCTTGATCTGGCGCCAGTTCTCTTCGTCGGCGACCCGGCTCACCACCTGCTCATTGCCGCGAGTCTTGTACTCGAACAGGTTGAGCTCGCGAATCAACTCTTCGGTCAAGTAGCGGCGCAGAAATGAGGCATCGCGCTCGACCTCGCGCACCTCGAATAGTTTTTCCCGGCCGGTTTTTTTGCGCGGCCCAAAGTTCTCGACGTCTTCGGCGCTCGGGTGATCCCAGCGCTGTTCGACATCTTCCCAGATTTTCATTCCCACATGGTAAGGATTCAAGCTGCCGGGAGAGGGTCGCAGCACCTGGGTATGGCGGACGAGAAATTCCAAGTGCAGTTCCTGCGGCAGCTCCAAGGTCTCGAGAATTCTTTTGTGCCAGAAACTGGCCCAGCCTTCGTTCATGATCTTGGTTTCGATCTGGGGCACAAAATATCGCGCTTGCTCATGGACGATGGTCAGAAGATCTTTCTCCCACTCAGCCAGCTGGCGGTTATGATCGCGGATAAAAAGCAGAAGGTCTTCGTCCGGGTATAGAGGCTCCTTGTTCAAATCGGGGGCGGGTCGCTCCTGACGGCGGTGGATCGCACCGAAAGGATCGGCGCGGGGAGTGGCCTCGTAAACTTTCATTTCACGTTCTTCAGCGACGCTGGGCTTCTTGATCGCGAGATTGCGCCGGCATTGCAGGGAAAGCGCGTGCGCCGCGTCGAGAATCGCTTCGACTCTCTCCAGCCCGATGCTCGGGTCTTCGATGTACTGACGCACCCGATTGGCGTGACCTTTGAACGTTTCAACGGTGTACTCCGCCCGGGTCGAGCGAAAGGTGAAATTGTTCTTGAAGAAATCGTTGTGGCCGTAAACGTGCGCGATGGTGAGGACCTGCAGAGCCAGAGTGTTGTCGCGCATGAGATAGGCGATGGACGGATTGGAATTGATCACCATCTCGTACGGAAGCCCGCTCACCCCGTATTCGTAGAGCGTCTTGAGCTTTTCGAAATTCTTACCGAAGGACCAATGGGGATAATGCGACGGCATGCCCGAATACACCATGTACGAGAGCATGTCCTCGTGATCACATACCTCGAATTCCTGCGGAAACGGATCGAGGCCAAATCGTTGCACGAGCTCGACGATTCGATCGTTCCAACGTTCGAGATCGGCGATGATATATTCGGTCGTCATCGAAACGGATTACGCGGCGTCTTCGCGTGCGCGGTCTTTGCTCAAGAAGGTTTTGAACGAGGCCCAGATGTCTTCCTTTTTTTGAATCTGCACGGTTTGGAAGTTCGCTGCCTGAATCTGCGAGAAGAAAGTGATCATGCTGCTGCCGTAATAACCGGAGCCTAGCGGCTTGATTTCTCCATAGCCGAACAGATTCGCCGTTTGAGTCAGTTCCTGCGCCGCCTTCAGAGCGGCTTCGTTGTCCGACTCGAAGTTGTCGCCATCCGAACAGTGGAACACGTAAACGTTCCACAGGGCCGGATGATAGCGCTCGTTGATGATCTCCAGCGCCTTGTTGTATCCGGACGAGATGAATGTTCCGCCGGATTCGCCCTTATGAAAAAATTCTTCCTCGGTCACCTCGCGGGCTTCGGTATGATGCGCGATGAAGACGATCTCGACATTTTGATAACGGGTGCAAAGGAACTGATACAGCAGAAAGAAGAAGCTCCGGGCGAGATACTTCTTCATGGTATCCATGGAGCCGGACGTGTCCATGATGCAGAGCACGACGGCGTTGGATTCGTTGCGCGTATCCGTGACGGTGTGATGATAGCGCAAATCATCGACGTGAAACGGGAAACGGTTCGGCACTGGGTCGCCGACATGATGCTTAATTGACGCCTTTTTTCGCTTGACCCGAGAGCGCGCCGTGCGCTTTTTGTCCAGACGCACACGAATCCCTTTACGGCGGAACCCCTTATGACGGAACTGCCGCTCGACTTCGATCTGACGCAAACGTTTGCGCTCGATATCCGGCAGCTCCAGATCTTCAAACATTAAGTCAATCAACTCATCGAGACTGACGTCGGTCTCGTAGTAATCGATGCCTGGCCGGTCGCCGGCTTGTTGCGTCCCTTTGCCGTCCTTTCCTTCTCCAACCACATCGCCGGGCTTCGGTTCTCCATCTCCGCCCTGACCCACGCCGGCTGCATTATCTCCATAGATGAACCGGTATTCTTTGACGCCGCGAATGGGGACTTTGATGATGCGGTTTTTATCTTTGCCGATGATGGATTCCTCGGCAATGATGTCGGCGATGTTGTTGCGAATCGCCTCGCGCACCTTTTGCCGGTGCCGCAGGCGGTCTCCCGCACTGCGGTCGGAGCGTTGGCCGGACGAAGAATTGTAGGGACGAAAGATGGTCGCCACAGGATTACCTGGAAGGCTCAATATTTTTATTTAAGCCGCGGCCCTAGTCTTTCCAGAGGTTATTCGCCGCATACTTCAGCACCACGTCCACACAACTGGGGCAATAACCGTGCTCAAGGAGATTTTTGACCATGGCATCATACTTTTCCGACTGTTCTTCGTCGCGCATGCGCGCTTTGGTAATGACACGGCTCAAATCGCGCACCGAGCTGATGAGCTTCTTTTCGATGGCTTCCTTCAATGGTTCATAGCTTCGATAATCGATCTTCTCGCCGCGCCGATTTGCCGCCCAGAGATAGGCAATGACTTCCTGGCGAAACCCATCCGCCGCCGAACCGATAATTGCGATCTGCTCCTCGATGGATTTCATGAAGCCTTCGTCCGGTGTCAGCTCCTCTTTGGTGTTGCGGTCTTTGACTTTGCTTTTGTTCACATAAGCTTCGGCGTGATCGAGATAATTCTGAAACAGCGCCTCGGCTTGTTCCTGGTACGAATACACGAAAGCGCGGGTGATCTCTTTCTCGAGAATTTCGAGGTACTCCTTGTGCAAAGTATCCTGTAGGAATTCCAAATACTGCTTGCGGGTGTCGTCCGGCAGGTCCGCTTCCTTGACCATGTTGATCAAGGCTTCGCGCACGTTGATCGGGTTGATGCAATTGCCGGCGTGATTGTCCGAAAGCGCGTTATCGAGCGCCTTCATGATGAACCGCGTAGAAATCCCCGACATGCCTTCGCGCTTGCTGCTATCCCGGAGTTCTTGCACGTCGACTTTCTTGGTCCGGCCTTTCTCGATCACCTCTTCGCCGTTATAAAGTTTGAGCTTGGTCATCAGGTCGCACTTGTTCGTCGGTTCCAGGCGCGAGAGAATCGCAAACATGGACGCGACTTCCAGCGTGTGGGGCGACACATGAGCGCGGAAGTCCGAGTTGCGAATGATCTTCTGGTAGATCTTTACTTCCTCGGAGAGCCGCAGGTTGTAGGGGACCCGAACTACGACGATGCGATCGAGAATCGCTTCGTTGGTGTGATCGGCCTTGAATTTTTGCCACTCCGCCTCGTTGGAATGGGCGACGATCACGGTATCGACGTAGACCAGGCCGTGTCGCCCCGGAGCGGGCACCACCTTTTCCTGGGTGGCGGTAATCATGCAGTGCAAGTACTCGATCTCGTTCTTGAAGACCTCGATAAACTCCACAACGCCGCGATTGCCGATATTGAGGGCGCCGTTCAACTCCAAGACGCGCGGATCGCCTTCGGAATAAAGATCCAGCTTGGAGATGTCTTCGCTGCCGATCAGCACCGACGTGTCCTGATTGTTCGGATCGACGGGAGGCACGACGCCGATGCCGACGCGCGAGCGCTTGGAAAATTCCGCGGTGTAGACCGGAAACTCTTCATACTTACCGCCGTACTCGTGGATCAATTTGTAGCGGCAGACCGGACAGAGATCGCCTTCGATGTGGACGCCGAGCATCTTCTCGAATTCCTTGCGCAGATGGCGTGGAATAAGATGGAGAGGCTCCTCGAACATCGGGCAGCCTTCGATGGCGTAGAAGGGCTGGCTTTCTTCAAGGCCGCGATGGAGTTTTTCCACCAGCGAGCTTTTGCCTGAGCCCACCGGACCCATCAGGTAGAGAACCTGGCGGCTCTCTTCGCCTTTGAGCGATGCGGCATGGAAGTACCGGACAATCTGTGACACGGTTTTTTCGATACCGAAAAACTCGTCGGTGAAAAAATCGTACAGCTTGATGGATTCGTCTTTATAGAGGCGCTTAACGTGGGCGTCGCTATTCTCGTGAATATCACGCACCCCGGGCTTCATAATCGTGTCGTATAGACGTGCGTGAGCGAGTTTGGGGACCGTCGGATCGGCTTTCACCTTCTCGAGATAACCGAGTAAATTGCCGCGCCACGAGCGCGCTTGGTGCTGGTCGCGATCTTTCTTGATGAGATTCTCAAATTCCATATTGTGGTCCATTCCAACAGCCTCCCTTATTCAGCTCGCTAGGGGCGAGATTGGCGTGATCCTGCCCGGACCCGTGGGTTCATGGGCGGAAACAGTCGCAAACAAACAGTAGACGCGTTCGAAATTAGGCGAAACGGGCGCAGACAGTATGTTGAGCTCGTGCATCACGTTGAGTAAGAAGTTGGACGGGAAGAAGACCCGAGAGCGGGAATCAATTGGCCGGAGAACCGGGTGTGCCGTTCGGCTTGCATGCGACCTCCTTCGGATCGTCGGGTCGGTCAAGCGCCTGTTCGCTTTTTAGACGAAAAACATCAACCTCATCTTCAATTGACAGCCACCACGGCCTCATTGCACCGCAAATTCCCGCCGAAGTCAAGAAATTTCGCCGCTCGCCAAGTACGGTCCGCGAATAAAGACAGACGCCAGTTAATATCCGACGATTTGTCTGTTACACTGCGGCCGTCATCAGAGTTCGCATGCACAAAGCGCGCGGGAGTCGCACGAATGTCAAGGGCACAAGAAGCACTGCAAATCGAACCGGGTTTAAAATGGTACGCGATCCAGAGCAAGCCCAATCGTGAGAGAGATGTCGAGAAGCGCCTGACCGATCTCCGGCTCGAAGTGTTTCTGCCGTGGATGCGCACGCGGCGGCGCATCGGCAGTCGGTTTCAATGGGTTATGGTGCCGCTATTTCCGGGCTACGTGTTTTGTCGTCTCGATATGGTGCTGTCGGGCAAGGCCGCTCGCTATTCGCCCGGCGTTAAGGATTTTTTGAGCTTCGGCAGCCGGTTGGCGGAAGTCGGCGACGACATTATTCTGGTGTTGCGCGAACGTTGTCCAGACGGCGTGGCGCAGATTGATCCGGTCTCCGCGCAGCCGGGGGATGTCGTGCGCATCACCGAGGGACCATTCTCAGGCTTGGAAGCGGTTTTCGAGCAAAAGCTCAAAGGCAGTGAACGAGTTGCGGTACTGCTGGAGATTCTCGGGCGGCAAACGCGCCTCGTGCTGCCGAGCGAAACCATCGCTAAAGTCTAGGTCAGCTGTTATTTCCTGAAGCTGTGAAAACCTCGTCCCGCTAGCGCCTCATATTTTACGAGAAGCTGAAGCATTTTTGCGCGTCCTCCGGCGGTTTTATCTCGCCGGAAAGAATCTTACGGGAAATACCGGGTTACCCATAGTATTGCTCGTTGACTTCAAGCGCGTGGCGATGACCGCCCTCTCCGGCGAAACACCGGCAAAAATGCCAGGTGGCGCAATAATCTTCACGACCGGCACAGTTGAAACCCAGGCTCCATAGATCTACCGACACGATCCACGGTAGTATATTACTGGTCCAAACCAGGACGGACAGATCAGCGAAGCTGGCCTCAACCTAATTTTCTGATGAACTCCGATTTGCCGGCGCAACCGACATGGCGCAAATTACGCTTCGACTTGTTCGGTGAGCGTCTGGCGTTGGTAATCATCGCGGTCGCCATTTGGTGGCTATCGTCTCTGTCCGTGCCGCACTATATCTTGCCTGGCCCGGGGCGCGTTTGGGATGCGCTTCGGCTGATCGCGGCAAACGGTGATTTGTGGAACAACCTCGGTATTACGTTGTGGCGTGTTGCGGTGGGTTTCGTGTTGGCGGCGCTGACGGGCTTGCCGCTGGGAATTTTGCTCGGCGCAAACAGGCGCGCGGGTGAATTCTTCGAACCGGTACTTCCTGTCTTAAACACGGTCTCCTCGGCGATCTGGGCGATCTTCGCGATTATCTGGTTCGGGATCTCTAATGCCACGACGATCTTTGTGGTGTTCATGACAGCGATGCCTTTGATCATCACGAATGTGTGGCAGGGCACGCGCTCCGTCAACGCCGAGTTTATCGAGCTCGCGCAGGTGCTGCGAATGCCGCAATGGAAAGTCATGACCAAGGTTTACCTGCCGACCATCCTTCCGTATTTTTTCTCGGGTGCACGACTCGCATTTGGTTTCGGCTGGCGCGTCTCATTGGTCGCCGAGACCATCGGTTCTTCGAGCGGTGTCGGTTATCGGCTCCGCCAAGCCGCGGACCTGATTAGAACCGATCAAGTCTTCGCCTGGACTTTGACTTTGGTGATCATGATGGCAACCATAGAAATGGGCATGATGAAACCCGTCGAAAATTACCTGTTCCGCTGGAAAAAGGACGCTCAGTAATTGCGTCAGCCTCCCACAAAGCTGATGAACTCGGCAGAGCTGACACAATGCAGTCCCGGTGCAACGGAGCAGATTGCGCCGGCAATTCGACTGATCGGGATCGATAAGACGTTCCGAAACGGCGATCAGAGGATCCAGATACTCAGAAACGTGAATCTTACCGTCGCGCCGCAAACTATCGTTGGCTTGATCGGCACATCGGGTTCGGGCAAGAGTACGCTTTTGAATATCGTTGCAGGGATCGTCAAACCCGACCGCGGTCAAGTTTGCATCTGCGGCGCCGCGAGCGAAGCCTTCAATGATTGGTGCTCGGTGGGATACATGTTCCAGGAAGATCGTCTGCTGCCTTGGCGCACCGCCATTCGCAATGTGGAATTCGCGCTCGAGACCGGCACAATCGCGAAAAGCGAACGAACCCGGCGCGCGCTTGAAACCCTGCAACTCGTGGAGCTAGACGGCTTTGCAAATGCATTCCCGTACCAACTCTCCGGCGGGATGCGAAGTCGTGTAGCGCTAGCCCGCTGTCTCGTGACCGAGCCGCGTATTCTCCTGATGGATGAGCCGTTCTCACGACTGGATGCTCAAACCCGTGCTCAGATGCATGAAGAGCTGCTTCGTATTCACCGCCTAAAGGCTATGACGGTGCTCTTCGTTACCCACGACGTCGCCGAAGCGACGCTGCTCGCGGATGAGGTTGCGGTGATATCGCCCCGGCCGGGCACCATCAAAGAGATCGTGAAGATTGCGCCGCCGCGGCCGCGAGACGTAACTCAGCCCGACGTTACGGTCTACATGCAAAAGCTACGCGCCCTTATATAGTCCAGACATATAGTTCAGAGCTGCAAGACTAAAGAATTTAGGAGACAACATGAGAAGCAAAACAACTGCCGCGGCCATTGTTCTTTTATTGCTGCCGTTCTTCCCCGCGCATGTGTCTGCGCAAAAAATGAAAGTTGGCTACTGGACCAGCGGCTTCAGTCTGGGATTTGGCGCTGTGATGGAGCAGATGAGATTTGCCGAAAATCAGGGACTGAGTATCGATTGGGTGAAGTTTGCCGAGGTCAACGGACCGACCCGAGCGATCGTGTCTAATGCGATCGACGTTGCCTTTGCCGCGCCTTCGACGAACTCGATGGGTATTGCGGCCGACGGGGTGCCGGTTAAAATCGTGCTCGCGACGCAAATCGCGGAAGCGCAAATCGTCGTGCTGGAAGGGTCGCCCATTAAGTCGGTGACGGACCTCAAAGGCAAGAAAATCGGCATGTCGCCTGCGGGCAGCGCAACCCATGCAATCGCTACCGCGATACTGAATAACAATTTCGGTCTGAAGCCGACTGATTATGCGGTTGCTCCGGGAAACGAAGCCCAGTTGGCGCAATTCCTCAGTCAGAAAGAAATCGACGCTGGCGTGCTGCGCTCGGTCACGCTAGCACAAATTGACGAGATCAAACCGCATCGTCTGGCGAGTGTGGTCGACGAATGGAAAAAACTAACCAAAAGCGATGCACCGCCGATCCTCGCGGTAACGATTGTTTACAACGATTATCTGGCGAAAAACCAGGAACCGGTCGCGAAATTTATTGCGGCGACGCGCAATGCTCTGCAATTCGGATCGAAGAACAAGGGCCGGGTGGCGGAAATTCTGCAAAAAGCCGCAAACATGAACGCAACCGATGCGCGAGCCTATGCGAATCAGTGGGATGGAGCCTACATCGCGAGTTTTGAGTCTGCCGACATCAATTCGCTCAAAAAGATGTACGAGATTGTCAAAGCTGCCGGCGGCGCGACCAAAGATCCGCCGGAGAGCGCGTTCGATACCGGACCGTATTTGCGAGCGAAGACTTTAAAGTAAGATTTTGCGCTAAATCTCGCGCTCTCGCCTCAGCAGAGTAGCGAAACAATGCGGCTTTAACGCAACCAGAGCGCTCTCTGACGTCACGCTTTCTTTGTTGCCTGAGACCTCTGATCAGGACCGGTATCGGCATAGCCGGGCTCGACCACAGAGTCAATGAAAAAGCGACCGCCTCGGCCGACGATCTCGGCGCCTCGCTTTAATGCTTTCGCCAAAGATTCGACGTTTAAAACCGGTGCTTCTGCGTCAAACCCCTGAGCACGCGCCATTGCGACAAGATCAATTCTGGGATCATCGATGCGCTGTCCGATCCAGCGATTCTGCGCGGGGCGTCCGCGCATTTGTGCGACCCTTTCCTGATGCATCTCGTCATTGAAGTAGGAGCGATTATCGGCAACTACGATCATCACCGGAATATCAAGGTGCGCGGCTGTCCAGAGCGCATTGACTCCCATCAGATAGTCGCCATCGCCGATCACGCCGATAGTGAGGCGACCGCTGTCCTTCAACGCCAGTGCCGCGCCAATCGTGTGGCCCGGACCAGTGCCGACAGCGCCGCCGCCGTCATTTCCCAAAAACGCAAGGGGCCCGTCAAATTCGTAAGCTTCCCCCGGCCACCCGATTGGCAGGCGGGCGAAGGTTACCCGACGGTTTTTAGCGAATTCACGGACGGTCATCGCCATTTCCCAAAGTGTCATTGATTCTCGGCGGCTCGCTGGCGCGGTGCGTACGCTTGGATCATTCCAGTGCGCCAGCGCCTTTGCTTCGGGACGCGGTTTGGGCTTGCTGGCCTTCTCGCTCCCGATTTCTTCGAGCAGCTGGAGAATAAATTGATCGGGTTCGGCGTGGATCGGAATATCCACGGCGGGCAGCGCCTGATGATCCATGCTCCAACCGTTGGTCCGATAACTATCGACGGAACAATGGATAACCGTTTTTTCGACAGGCGTTTGGGTTTGCGCCTGACCTAGAGCCAGACGAAAGATTCCCGCGAGATCGAGCCAGTCCATGCTGATGATCAGATCGGCTTTTTCAATCAGGGCGGTCGCAGCTTTGCTCGGACGCAAACAGGGGGCGGCAAGATGTAGCCGGTGAGTAGTCGGAAACGACGCGGGATCGTTGCTGCTGGTCAAAACTACGGCGCCGATCGTTTCGGCAAAGCGTATCCGCCGATTCCAATCCTCCTGCTGGCGCGACACTCGCCCCATCAGAATCAATGGAAACTTCGCGGCACGAATCGCCTTCAATGCCTTGCGTACTTGGTCTTGCGGTGCCGCGGGAGAGGGCGCCGGCGCAAAGCGCGCCACATCCGGGACCAGAATTTCCTCGGTAAGCGGTGCTTCCTGAAGTCCGGCGTCGAGACAGATATACACCGGGCCGCGCGGCGCGCTCCGGGTGATCTGGTTGGCTCGGAGAACCGCTTCCACTGCGGCTTGAGGCGATGCGGGCTGATCATCCCATTTGATGTAATTGCGAATCATTGACGCCTGATCTTTGGAGGTGTGAATCCAGTCGATCCATGGCCGGCGACGATGCGCATCCACCGGACCGGTGGCGCCAAAGATTATCATCGGGGTACGATCGCACCAGGCGTTGAAGATCGGCATGCTCGCGTGCATCAGTCCCACGTTCGAATGAAGCGCGACGGCCATAGGTTCTTCAGTAACCTTGCCGTAGCCGTCGGCGATCGACACGGCGTGCTCTTCATGAAGACAGATCACCATTTGCGGATTGGTGTTGCCGAGATAATTCACAATGCTGTCATGAAAACCACGATAGCTGGCGCCAGGCACGAGGGCGATGTATTTCAGGTCCAGCCGGCGGACGACTTCCGCGACCACATCGCTGCCCCACTTCATTTGCGGCTTGCCCAATTTTTCCGGCCGGTCAATCCGGGATTTCTCCGTCCGACGAATTTTCGCATCGACAAGATTTTTTGCGGCAGTCGTTTTCACTGGATCTCCTTTTGGTTCTGTTTCAAATTGACCTGAAGCTGCACACGTCGGGTAGCGCAAATCGATGTGTGTCGCTTTGGTAATTAGCGAAAAACGGCACTTAATAAAAGAGGAGTCGTTGATTGCTGCTCGATCTGTGTGAAAATAGCTCGGAACCGGCAAGTAAGCGCGCGATGTATGCCCTTCGAAGCACCGTGATTATCGGCGACGATGCGCACACGCATAGAAACGCCAAAGAAAAGGATGGTAGATTGAACGGCAGACTGGCTAGGGTGTAAATAACCGCTCCGCAGTGGTGAGGCAGCAGACCGCTCGACGGGTGCAGCTGGAGCAGCAGCAATGATTCCATATCGCGATGAAAATGAAACCCAGCGATCGGCGATCGTAACTCTGTCGGTCATCGGTCTGAATGTGTTCGTCTGGCTTTTTGTCCAAGGCGCTGGTTCGGAGTTCCCGCTGGCAAAATCTGTCTGCGAGCTCGGACTGATTCCCGCCGAAATCACGGCGGCCGTGCCTCCGGGAACGGCGTTTCCAATGGGCCAAGGGCTGGTCTGTACGACAGATCCCGGCCGACAATACTCACACCTGCTGACCTCCATGTTCCTCCATGGCTCGTGGATGCATTTAATCGGGAATATGTGGTTTCTCTGGCTCTTCGGCAATAATGTGGAGGATTCCATGGGAAGGCTCCGCTTCCTCGGCTTTTATCTGCTGAGTGGGCTTGCCGCGGCAGTGGGGCAAATTATTACGAGCCCGAGCTCCGTGCTGCCGATGGTTGGAGCGTCAGGAGCGATCAGTGGAGTGATGGGGGCCTATCTGGTTCTTTATCCTCGCGTGAGAGTCTATGTGCTGGTGCCGATCTTTATTTTCTTCACCTCCATCGCACTGCCGGCATGGATGATGCTCGGCTACTGGTTTTTACTCCAGCTCGTGAGCGGCCTGCTCTCCTCCAATGACGTGGGCGGAGTTGCGGTATGGGCGCACGTGGCCGGCTTTGTCGCGGGCGTGCTAATGGTCAAAATCTTCGTGCGCGAAGAATACGTATCGGCTCATCGAGCACACCAGTGGCAACCCCAGCGGTTGACGCGTGGTTGGGGCTGGTAGCGCCTAACTGATCAATTTTGGTTCGTACACCAACGCCCAGTGCGCTACGCTAATCCAACTGCAGGGATGCGGGCTCGTTTGCCAGGCGCTCACCGATGCCGACGTGGCGCAGCCGTTCCCAGAGCGCATCGATCTCGGCTAACACGGTCTCATCTG
>Ga0065712_10000197_pt1 | contig 21056 bp, 11 predicted proteins | sample MisRhiReplicate1_FD_59099 | JGI IMG/M metagenome (GOLD analysis project Ga0065712, IMG submission 59099) | Miscanthus rhizosphere microbial communities from Kellogg Biological Station, MSU, sample Rhizosphere Soil Replicate 1: eDNA_1 v3... | ecosystem: Host-associated > Plants > Roots >...
TCTTCAAGCGAAAAGTGTCCATAGCATCGTCCCATCGCAACACCTTATACAAAAAGTGTTGCACTTCGTCTGTGAATTTAGGGAATCCAGAGGATGTCGATGGGGATGGACACCGGCTTTCGCCGGTGTGACGAATGTCCGAGATCATATCTTTGCGACGGTAATCTAGCCGCGTCACCGGTTTTGTTTTCCTCTATCTTAGCTGATAATAGAGGCGTCCCATGAGCAAGGTCGCCGTAAAATATGACTTGATTACCTGGGCGAGAGAACGTTCCGGTTTGCAGACAGACGCCCTGGTAAAAAAGTTTCCGAAGTTCCGACAATGGGAAAGCGGCGAGGCGCAGCCTACTCTGCGTCAACTCGAAGCTTTGGCCAAAACCACCTCCACGCCTTTGGGATATTTCTTTCTTCCCGAACCGCCTGAGGATCGCTTACCTATCCCTGACTTTCGCACCTTGCCCGGCGCACAGCCGAGACGCCCCAGTCCGAATCTGATCGAGACCATTCAAACCATGCAGCAGCGCCAGGGATGGATGCGGGATTTTTTGATCGAACAAGGGCAAGAGGCTCTAGCCTTTGTCGGCAGCGTGAGCTTGCAGGACGATCCGAACGATGTCGCTGCAAAGATTCGCGCCGCTCTCTCCCTCGCGAACGACTGGGCACGACGAGAGTCGAGTTGGACCGACGCGCTGAAAACGTTACGGGAAGCAGCCGAAGGCGCGGGTATCTTGGTTGTGATCAACGGAGTCGTCGGAAACAGCACCCGCCGCAAGCTTGATCCGAACGAATTTCAAGGTTTCGTTTGTCCGATGAGTATGCTCCGCTGATATTTATCAACGGTTCGGATTTCAAAGCGGCGCAAATGTTTACCGTGGCACATGAACTGGCGTATTTGTGGCTTGGACGTGGTGGCGTTGTCAGCTTCGAGGATATGCAGCCGGCGAATAATGAGGTGGAACTATTCTGCAACGGGGTGGCGGCTGAATTTCTGGTGCCGGGTGCGGAGCTACGTGCGGTGTGGCGAGACGCGGAAGAAGCCGACGAACCGTGTCAGTTCCTCGCTCGACACTTCAAGGTGAGCCCAATCGTTGCGGCCAAGCGGGCTCTGAATCTTCAGCTCATGAGTCGGCAGGAATTCTTTGATTTCTATCGCGAATATCAGGAAGACGAGGGCCACCAACGACGGACGAACGGCGGCGGTAATTTCTACGCTACACAGGAGACGCGCATCGGTGAGAGATTCGCGAGCGCGGTCATTCGCGCAGTGAAAGAGGGGCGGTTGCTTTACCGAGACGCCTATCGACTGACTGGCCTACATGGCAAAACCTTTGACCGCTACGCCGACTATCTTGGTTTTCCCCTTTAGGCATGCCTACTGACACGTGACTTGAGATTCCGAGCAAAATTCCAACCGCGGGAAAATCGACATCCAGGACAGAATAACTGCTTGTGGCTGCACAACGTACGAATGACTATCTTGTCGGGCTCATCGCAGAGCTCAGAAAGCTGCCCGATGAGACGGAGTGGGTGGAGTTTAAGGTAAACAACTCCAATCCGGTCGAGATTGGCGAGTACATTTCAGCCCTGAGTAACGCAGCCGCCCTAAGTGGAAAGGCAAACGCTTACGTGGTCTGGGGCATTGCGGATACAACTCACGACATTCTGGGAACGAGCTTCCGACCCACTCAGGAAAGGAAGGGGCAAGAAGAGCTGGAGAGTTGGATCCTACGCCTTTTGACGCCACGACTATATTTTCGTTTCTACGAGGTTATTTGTGAGGGAAAGGTGTTGGTCGTTTTAGAGATTCCTCGGGCAGCTGGCAAACCGGTACAGTTTCAAGGCGTAGAATTCATTCGGGTAGGGTCTTACAAGCAGAAATTAAAGGATCATTCACAAATCGAGCGAGAGCTTTGGAGAATCTTCGACGCTACGCCGTTCGAGGAAATGAAAGCGGCTGAGCGTTTAGGTGGACCTCAAGTTCTTAGCATGCTGGATTACCCGAGCTACTTCGATCTTTTACAACAGACCTTACCAACTGACCAAAATAAGATTCTTTCTAGACTCGAAGAGGAACGATTGATCACTCCAAATCAGGCAGGCGGTTGGGATATCACGAACCTAGGGGGCATTCTTTTCGCTAAGAATCTTGACGCATTCAAGGGACTGAGCCGCAAGGCGATGCGGGTTATTGTTTACGACGGCAAAGGGCGAGTGAAAACAATCCGTGAACAGGTAGGTCGGAAGGGCTACGCGTCAGGCTTTGAAGGTTTGATTGATTTTCTCGACGCATTTTTGCCCCGTAATGAGGTGATAGGCAAAGCACTTCGGAAGGACGTGCCTATGTATCCTGAACCGGCCATCCGTGAGCTGGTGGCAAACGCGCTAATTCACCAAGATTTCTTGGTTACAGGCAGCAGTCCGATGATAGAAATATTTGCAGACCGTATGGAGATTACCAATCCAGGGCTTCCTTTGGTAAAGACCGAGCGATTTTTGGACACGCCACCGCGATCGAGAAACGAGGACCTTGCCGCCATTATGCGCCGAGTGGGCATTTGCGAGGAACGAGGCAGTGGCGTGGACAAGGTGGTGTTCGAGACAGAATACTATCAGCTGCCGGCGCCTCTTTTTGAGACCGTTGAGGGGAACACGCGTGCTGTTCTTTTTGCCCATCGGTCACTTAACGACATGGACCGTACAGACAAGGTGAGGGCCTGTTACCTGCATGCGTGCTTACGTTTTGTTGAGCGTAACCCAATGACGAATTCAAGTTTGAGGGAACGGTTTGGCATTCAAGAAAAGAATAGCGCTATCGCTTCACGGATTATCAGAGACACAATCGAGGACGAATTGATCCGGCCATACGATCCAAACCAGGGTAAAAAATATGCCAAATATGTACCATTCTGGGCTTAAGCAAAGATGGTCTTATTTGATAGCAACTGATCAAGAACCAGGTTTTTTTAATAGAATTTAGATGATGCTGGCAAAAGCCGTTAATTATTAGGTCGTTATCATAGCGTCAAAATGTGGTTCTTATTTGACTGTTAATTGATAGTCATTTGATTAGCAGGGGTTGTTAGGGTTTCTGGATTTTTATTTAAAGTTCGGCCGCTTTCTTTAAATATGGGTTACGCTTATTAAAGTTTGGCGAAGATTATGGCCCAAACCGACGAAAAAGCCTTCGAGTCCTACGTTGAAACCATCCTGCTAAACCAAGCCGGTTGGCTTGCTGGCGACTTGGCCGAATGGGACGTAGAGAGGGCTCTGTTTCCAGAGCGGATATACGCCTTTCTTCAGGACACACAACCAAAGCTTTGGGAGGAGATGAGAAAGCTCCACGGGGTGGGTTTAGAGAGCTTGCTAACCACTACGCTGGTCAAAGAGCTCGATTCAAAGGGTTCGCTTCACATTCTTCGCCACGGTTTCAAATTCTACGGCAAAACTTTTCGCCTCGGTTATTTCAAACCTGCGCATGAGCTGAATCAAGAAGTTTTGGATCTTTATGCCAAAAATCGGCTGGTAGTAATCCGCCAAGTCCCTTGTCATCCCGCTAAGAACGACACCGTCGATCTGGTATTTGCGGTAAACGGATTGCCGGTAGCTACGTGCGAACTGAAGAATCCAGGGACTCATCAGAACTGGCGACATGCCAGGAAACAATACCAGCAAGATCGCGACCCGCGCGCGCCGCTGTTTCAATTCAAGAAGCGCGCGCTGGTGCATTTTGCAGCCGACCCGGACGAAGTCCACATGACGACCTACCTGCGCAACGAAGCGACGCATTTCCTACCGTTCAATCGCGGCAGTCATCCGGGCGAAGTGCAGTGCGGCATGGGCAACCCGCAACATCCGTCCGGATACCGGACAGGCTACTTCTGGGAGGAAGTGCTAAAGCGCGACAGCTTTCTCGATATCCTCGGCCATTTCATGTTTCTCGAAAAAATCGATGAAAAGGTGGACGACGGTAAGGGCGGCAAGAAGCGAGTCATCAGAGAGAACATGATTTTTCCGCGCTACCATCAACTCGACGCCGTGCGGAAACTGGTGGCCGCTGCGGGTCAAGAAGGTACGGGAGAGAATTATCTGATCCAACACTCCGCCGGGAGCGGTAAGACGAACAGCATTTCCTGGCTATCGCATCGGCTGGCGAGCTTACACGACAAAGACAACCAAAAGATTTTCGATTGCGTGATCGTGATTACCGATCGGCTGGTCCTGGACCAACAGCTGCAGGATGCGATTTATCAGATCGAGCACGCGCAGGGCGTCGTCAAGGCCATTGATCAGGACTCAAAACAACTCGCTACCGCGCTGGTCGATGGAACCAAGATCGTCGTCACGACGCTGCAAAAGTTTCCCTTCGTTCTGCGCGGGCTGCTCCACGTCGCAGGAGCTGAGAGTCGGGAGAAAGCGACGGAGGAAGAGAAGAAACGGGCGAAAGAGTGGGAAAGAGCTATTGCTAAGCGAAAGTATGCCGTGATCGTCGATGAGGCGCATTCGAGCCAAACCGGTGAATCAGCGCGCGAGCTGAAGGCGATTCTTGGCGCGGCGGCAAACGAGGACGAAGAAGGCGAGGCGGATTGGGAAGACCGGCTAAATGACGTGATGCAGTCGCGCGGCAAGCAGCCGAATCTGAGTTTCTTCGCTTTCACCGCCACGCCTAAGGGCAAGACGTTAGAGCTATTTGGCCGGATGGGATCGAGCGGCAAGCCGGAAGCCTTTCACATTTACAGCATGCGTCAAGCGATCGAGGAAGAATTCATCCTCGACGTTCTGACGAATTACACGACTTACAAAACTTATTATCGCTTGCTGAAGGCTGCCGAAGACGATCCGAGACTGCCGAAGAAAAAGGCGGCTCGGGCACTTGCGAAGTTCGTGAGTTTCCATCCGTACAATATCGAACAAAAAACCGAGGTCATGGTCGAGCACTTTCGCCGCAGCGTGAAACAGCGGCTCAGCGGACGGGCGAAAGCGATGGTTGTCACGTCTTCGCGACTCCACGCGGTGCGTTACAAGCTCGCGTTCGATCACTACATCGCGGAAAACGGCTACAACGACATCCGAACCCTGGTTGCCTTTAGCGGCAAAGTCAAAGATCCAGACACGGGAAAAGAGTATACGGAACCGGGAATGAATGTAGATGTCGTGACCGGCAAGCCGATCAGCGAATTACAATTACCCGACCGCTTCGATTCGGGAGATTACCAGATTCTGTTAGTCGCCAATAAATACCAGACCGGCTTCGACCAGCCGCTCCTTCATACCATGTACGTGGATAAGCGGCTCGATGGCGTGCAGGCAGTGCAGACGCTCTCGCGGTTGAACCGCATGATCCCTGGCAAGGACGAGCCGTTTGTCTTGGACTTCATTAACGAAGCTGAAGATATCTATCGAGCGTTCAAACCCTATTACGATAAAACCGGGCTGCGGGAGCCATGCGAGCCGTCGCAGTTGGAGACGCTGAAACATGAAATCGATCAGCAGCAAATTTATCACTGGAGTGAGATAGAAGCCTTTGCCAGAGTTTTTTACAAGCCGGTCGAAAAACAAAGTCCCGCGGACCACGCTCAAATGCAGCTTTACCTCCAGCCGGCTGTGGACCGGTTCAAGGCGATGGCCGATGAGGATAAACAGACAGAATTCCGCGAGAAACTCGGCGCTTATGTGAAACTCTACTCTTTCCTGAGCCAGATCATTCCGTACGCGGATGCAGAACTGGAAATGCTCTACAGCTACGGTCGTTTTTTACTGCCGCATCTGCCGCGAGACCGCGGCGAGGTCGTCAAATTCGGCGATGATGTATCGCTGCAATATTATCGGCTCGAACGCGTTTTCTCCGGAGCTATTATGGTCAAGGAAGGCGAAGCCGCGTGGGTGAAGACCCTAACAGAAGTCGGAACCAGGAAAGCGAAGGATGAAAAAATTCCATTGTCTGAAATCATTCAAGTCCTTAACGAGCGCTTTGGAACGGAATTTAAAGAGGAGGACCGACTTTTCTTCCAGCAGATCAAGGAAAAAGCGGTCAACAATCAGCAAGTGATACAGACAGCTCTCGCGAACCCGCTGGATAAGTTTGAGTTAGGGATCCGAAAGTTAATTGAAGAGTTCATGATCGAGCGCATGGGCGAGAACGATAAGATCGTAACCCGGTACATGGCTGATAACGAATTCCAAGGGACGGCTTTCCCGATCTTGGCGAAAGAGATTTTCGACGCGATACGCGAACGCAGCGCCAGTTCTTAAGATTAAGACTCAAACCTTTGGCTCGCCATCAACTAACAACGTTTTCCATTACTGTTTGCGAAACTGTTTCGGCGGCACTGGATACAGGGGTTCACTAGGATTGAAAAAATGGTCGAGCACCAGCCAGAGGCTGCGCGCGTGATGGAAAAAAACCAGAGGAAAGACGACGGCAAACGGCACCCATACGGCGAGTTGCTGATTGATCGTCATGCCGGTGAACGCGTCGAGGAGAAGGTATCCAGGGACGGCTATGCTGACGGTGGCGCCGTAATTGATGTACATGGCACCGACGAAGTAACCTTGCTCACGCTCGAATTTGAGCTGGCAATGCGGGCAGTGCTCGAACATTTTGAACGGTTTTGCGTAGAGCTTCCCGATACCGCAACGAGGACAGCGGAGGCGGAGCGCGGCCCGCAGCATTCTGAATAATCTCATGAGACCTAAGCAGTGGCCTGTCGCGGCTCTTGGCGCGCCGTCCGAGTCCTACCTTGATTTAGATAATCGCGTAGATAGCGCGCCGTGTGGGAGTTTTTACCGTCCTGGATAATTTCGATGGGCGAGCCGCAGGCGACCACGCGGCCGCCCTGTTCTCCACCTTCGGGGCCGAGATCCACCAAGTAATCGGCATCTTTGATGATATCGAGGTTGTGCTCGATAGTGATGACAGTGTTGCCCATATCGACGAGGCGATGAAGGATTTCAATCAGCTTGTCGACATCGGCGAAGTGTAGTCCGGTCGTCGGCTCGTCGAGAACATAGAGGGTCTTACCGTGCGATTCTTTGCCGAGCTCATAGGCGAGCTTGATGCGCTGTGCTTCGCCACCGGAAAGAGTATTGCTCGGCTGGCCGAGGGTGATGTAGCCCATGCCGATAGCTTCAAGGATCTTCAGCGGCCGGGCGATTTTCGGAAATGCATGAAATACCGGTACCGCCTCCTCGACGGTCATGCGGAAAACATCGGCGATGGTTGTGTCGTTGAAACGAATGGCCAAGGTTTCCTCGTTGAAACGTTCGCCGCCACAGGCTTCGCAATCGATGAAAACGTCCGGCAGAAAACTCATTTCCTTACGGATCTTCCCCTGACCCGCGCAAGTTTCGCAGCGCCCGCCTTTGACGTTGAACGAAAAGCGGCTTGAAGTATACCCGCGCAAGCGCGCCTCCGGCGCGAGCGCGTAAAGCTTGCGAATTTCGTCGAGCAAGCCAACGTATGACGCCGGCACGGAGCGTGGCGTTTTGCCGATGGGAGTTTGATCGACTTCGACCACGCGCTCGAGTGCTTTTCCCCCGGCAATTTCTTTGTGCGCGCCGGGACGGCCGGCGAATTGCCCGAGCTGCAGCTTCAAGCCTTTGTAGATGACATCTCTGACCAAAGTACTCTTGCCGGAACCCGAGATGCCGGTGACGCAGGTCCACATCCCGAGCGGTATCTTAACGTCGATATTTTTTAAATTGTGCGCTTTGGCTCCGCGAATCGTCAGCCAGCCCGCATTACTTAATTCGCGCTTCGGTCCGATGCGTTTTTTTGCCGACCGAAGATAAGCGCCTGTGGGCGATGCGGGATTGTTTTTGATTTCTTCGACGGTACCGACGCAAACCACATGGCCGCCGCGCACGCCAGCGCCGGGGCCGAGATCGACAATCAAATCCGCGGACTCGATCGTCGCCTCATCATGCTCCACCACAAGCACGCTGTTGCCCAGCTTCTCGAGCCGCCGCAGAGTTCCGAGCAACATATGATTGTCGCGCGGATGTAGACCGATGGTCGGTTCATCGAGAATGTAGCAGACGCCGCGCAGGTTCGATCCAAGTTGAGCGGCGAGCCGGATGCGCTGCGCCTCACCGCCGGAAAGAGTGTCGGCACGCCGATCCAGAGTGAGATAAGGTAAGCCGACCTCGAACAAGAAATTCAAACGTTGCTGAATCTCCCGAAGGACTTTGTCCGCCACCGCTTGGTCACGGACGGCGGTGGCCGGTCCGGACAAATCGAGTCTGTCGAAATAGACCTTAGCGTCCTCCACTGATAGTGCTGTGACTTCCGAAATGGTTTTGCCCTGAATTTTTACCGCTTGCGCGCGCGGGTTCAAGCGCCGGCCTTGGCATGCAGTGCACGGAATTTCGGTCATCAATTCATCGAGCTCGCTGGCAGAGTTTTGGTCGCTGCCTTCCCACAGCTCTTTGAGATAAGGCACCAGACCGACGAAAGCACCGCGCCCTTTGCCGCCGTGAAGAATCTCCTCCTGAAGCTTCTTCGGTTGTTTAGCGAATGACTTATCGACATCGATATCGTGATCGTTTTCCAATTGCTCCAGCACTCGCCGCATGGCGCGCTGGACTTCGGAGCCGTTCAGCGATGATCCAGGCGAAATCCCCGCCAAGGCATCCCGGAGCGGCTGGTGCGGATCGGCAAAAATCAGGTCCGGGTCGAAGTCCCAGGTAAAACCCAGGCCGCCGCATTGGGCGCACGCCCCTTGCTGACTATTGAAAGAAAACAATCTCGGGTCGAGCGGCTCGTAGCCGATCCCGCATCCCAAACAGAAGAGCCGCTGGTTGAAAATTTGCTCGCCGCGCTCGGACAAGAGATGAATGACCCCATTGCCTAGCCTTAATCCCTGGTCGATCAGGGTTTCGACCTCGCGCCCGCCCGCCTCGGCCTTGCCGATGATGATGTCGATGTTGTGTTCTTTGAATCGCTCCAAACCGTTGGTCAGTTCGGGCGCGCGCAGGTCGACCAATTTGCCATCGATTCGGGCCCGGCGATAACCGAGGCGGCGCGCGCCGGCGATCACTTCCTTGTGAAAGCCTTTGCGTCCGCGCACGATCGGACTCAGAATCATTACTTCTTTGCTCCGATACGAGCGGCCGACCCGATCGAGAATCTGGCTGCGGGTCAGCGAATGAATCTGGCGGCCGCAACTGACGCAGTGCTGTTTGCCGATTTTAGAATAGAGCAGGCGCAGGTAATGGTAAATTTCGGTGACGGTCGCAACGGTGGATTTTTTACCGCCCTGACTAAGTCGCTGCTCGATGGCTACCGTCGGCGGTATCCCGGCGACGTAGTCGACGTTCGGCCGGGCCATCACTTCAAGAAATTGCCGCGCATAGGCTGAGAGACTGTCGATATAGCGTCGCTGCCCTTCGGCGTAAACAATATCAAATGCCAGGGAAGATTTTCCCGAGCCGCTGAGACCGGTGAAAACCACAAACCGCCCGCGCGGAATATTCACGCTGATGTTTTTCAGGTTATGTTCTTTGGCACCGACGATTGCGATGGCATCGCTGTCCACCGGTACGGGGGCGGCTGCCCGAGTAGCTAGCGATGGCAATGTCGGCGTGAACGGCGAAGCGCTGTTCTTGAGATAAGGTCGAAGGTAGATACCGGTGTGGGATGGTTCGACTCTTGCGATTTCCTCCGGTTTTCCCTTGGCGATAATCTCGCCGCCGGCATTGCCGCCTTCCGGCCCGAGGTCAATGATGTAATCGGCACACTTGACGACTTCCATATTGTGCTCGATCACGACGATGGAATGGCCTTGCTCGATCAGCTCATTGAATGCCCAGAGCAGCCGCTCGATATCATGAAAGTGCAATCCGGTGGTGGGCTCGTCGAAGATAAATAGCGTGCCGGCCTTGCGCGCTTTGGCCATGTGAGCAGCGAGTTTCAAGCGCTGCGACTCACCGCCGGAAAGAGTTGTCAGGGGCTGACCCAGGCGCACGTATTCAAGCCCGACGGCGCGCAGCGGCGCCAGCGCCTCTCGGACGTCCGCTGTGTCTTTGAAAAATTCCAACGCCTCGACGACGGTCAGATCGAGGATCTGTCTGATATTTTTTCCGCGATAGCTGACCTCAAGGACTTCCTCACGGAAGCGACTGCCGTGGCATTCCGCACAGGATGTATAGACGTCGGAGAGAAACTGCATTTCGACTTTTTCAAATCCTTCCCCCCGGCAGGTCTCGCATCGCCCGCCCTCGACATTGAACGAGAACGTCGAAGGCGTGTAGCCGCGCAGCCGTGACAGATCGGCGGCGGCGAACAGCCGGCGAATGCCATCGAAAGCTTTCATGTAAGTGGCGGGATTGGAGCGCGGCGTGGTGCCGACCGGCGATTGATCCACGAGCACGGCTTCGGAGATCTTGTCGACGCCAAGGATTTTCACGCAATCCGTCACCCCGGCGGCGGGGGCTTCCTTAAGTTTTTTCAAATTGCGATGGAGCACCTCATCGACGAGACTGGACTTGCCTGATCCCGACACACCGGTGATGCAGACGAACATACCCAAGGGGATCTCCACGTCGATGTTTTTGAGATTATTGGCGCGGGCACCGGTGATTTTGATGCAGCGCTGTGGCAGGGGCTTACGCGCGCGCGCGGGGAGCGGGATCGTCTTGCGTTGGCTCAAGTACGCCGCCGTAAGGGACTCCTCGTTCTTCAACAAGCCCTCGTAGGAGCCGGCGAATATTACTTCGCCGCCCTGTTCTCCCGCCTTCGGCCCCAAGTCGATGATGTGATCGCATTCTTTAATGATCTCAGGATCATGCTCGACGACAATTACGGTGTTCTGGTTGGCGCGGAGCCGGTGAAGAATTTCGACCAGGCGCCGACTGTCGCGCGGATGCAGGCCGATGGACGGCTCGTCGAGTACGTAAAGCGTGTTGACCAACGAGGAGCCGATCGCGGTGGTGAGATCGACACGCTCAAGCTCACCGCCCGAAAGGGTGCGCGATTGCCGATCGAGGGTCAAATACTCGAGGCCGACGCCCACGAGATAACCCAAACGGCGGCGGATTTCGTCGAGAATGAGACTTGCGACCTGATCCAGAGCACCGGCGGGCTTGAGGGCTTGAAAGAACGCGTGCGCCTCCCCGACACTCATCGCGTTTATCTGTGAGATGTCTTTCCCCTGGATGCGATAATGGAGCGCGTCGCTTTTGAGCCGCGTACCGATACACTCGGGGCACATCAGATAGGCGCGGTAGCGCGCTAGCAATACCCGGACGTGCATGCGGTAGCTTTTTCGCTCGAGCCGGCGAAACCAGCCGCGAATGCCCTTGTATTCACCGTCGCCTTCCACGACCAACGCCTTGTGCTTCTCCGTCAATTCGCCCCAGGGCTTTTTGGTCGGAATTTGTTTGCGCTCGCAAAAATCCAATAAGCGTCGGGTCCGGCGCTTTCGATGCGCCCAGGGCTTGATGGCGCCGTCGCTCAGCGATTTGCCCGGGTCCGGAAACACCAGATCGAGATCGATATCGATAACCCGGCCGAAGCCGCGGCAGGTCTCACAGGCGCCCAGCGGACTATTGAACGAAAAGAGATTCGGCACCGGATCGCGATAGGCGATTTCACAATGCGGACAATGCAAGTGGTTGCTGAACGGCTCGCAGCGCCAATCTTCCTGCGGCAGGAAGAAGTTCAAGCGTCCCTTGCCGTAATGAAACGCTTGCTCGAGCGAATCCAGAATGCGTTTTTTGTTGGAGTCGCGGAGCGCGAACCGATCGACGATGACCTGCAAAGGCTCCGTTTCAGACGGACGGTCGGCCAATTCGTCGATTTCCCGTACCGACCGATTCAACATCAAGCGGTGAAATCCGGCTTGGCCGAGACCGCCCCGTACATCGGCCCAAGCCGCCGATGATTGTAGCAAGGGGAATGTGACCACGATCGGCGATCCTTCGGGAATGCTAGCGAGCTTGCTATAGACGGTCTGGGCCGAATCCCGTTCCACCGGCCGATCGCAGCCGCTGCAGTAAAGCACGCCAATTTTCGAGAACAGCAGCTTAAAGTGATCGTGCAACTCGGTCATCGTGCCAACGGTGGAGCGTGAGGTCCGCACCGGACGGCTTTGATCGATGGCGATGGTCGGTGGAATTCCCTCGATGCTCTCCACGTCGGGCTTATCCATGCGGTCGAGAAACTGACGGGCATAGGCGGAAAAACTCTCCACATAACGACGCTGTCCTTCGGCATACAAGATGTCGAAGGCGAGTGTTGACTTTCCCGAGCCGCTGACGCCGGTCACAACTGTGAGCGCGTTCAGCGGAACCTTAACGTCGACATTTTTGAGATTGTTTTGTCGGGCGCCGCGAATATGGATAAATTGATCCCGGGCTCCGGAGGCAGACCGCGACCCTAGTCCTTGTGAGCTTTCGTTGGCGGGAGGCAGCTTCATTGTAGGCGATACTTTTCCGATAAAATACGACGAAAGCGCGGGCCGTAAATCAAATCGAAGGTCGCCTCTTTGTCAGGAAAGAGCTGTAACGCCGTCTGCTTCGCGTGATTGACAACATCGCGCGCTTCTTCCAGCGTCAAATCGACTTGCCAAAGGAGCGCTGCCGCGACATCCATCGCTCGACCTAGCCGGCGCAACTTGCGTTCTTCGGCGAGTAACGCAGCCTTTTCGGCGGTTACGCTAGGATCGGATTTTACGTCGCCCATAGAAGGAAGATTTTCGTCGTGCGCCAACCTTCTACATTTAGCACAAGCCGATAGTGATGCAAGATTAGATTTGAATGCCTCACCGGCACTTTGTTATCTTTACTGAGTGCGGATCAGCGAAATATTTTATTCGATCCAAGGCGAGGGCCGGCTAATCGGCGTGCCCTCGGTGTTTATCCGGACGGCGGGCTGCAATCTTCGTTGCGTCTGGTGTGATACGCCCTACACTTCGTGGCAGCCGGACGGCGCGGCTTGGAGCATTCGAAGCATCCTCGCTGAAGTTCAAAAGCATCCAACCGAGTACGTCGTTCTGACGGGCGGCGAGCCGCTCCTCGCGCCGAAAATCGAAGCGCTTTCCCGCGAGCTCAACGAGAGCGGCCGTCATATCACGATCGAGACGGCCGGCACGATCTTCAAATCGATCTGCTGTGACTTGATTTCTGTGAGCCCCAAGCTTGCGAATTCCACGCCATGGCGACGACAAGGGGGCAAGTTCGCGCTGCAGCATGAGAGACAGCGGTTGAATTTGCCGGTTATCCAAAAATTTTTGGATAACTATGATTACCAGTTAAAATTTGTCGTGACGGAAAAAAAAGATTTCGACGAGATCGCCGAGATTCTCGAACAGCTGAAAACCGTTGATCGATCGCGGGTTTTGATCATGGCAGAGGGCACAACCACCGCGCACCTGCGCGCCAGAGGAGGCTGGATCGTCGAGCTATGCAAACGATACGGTTACCGATTTACACCACGGTTGCATATCGACCTGTTCGGTAACCGCCGCGGTACGTAACCAATGTGAAGCCCCAATACGGCTCCTTGCGCGGCCTACTCGGGCAATCGAAGGCAAGGCTCGGCGAACTCCGTTGCCTCCGCGGTGGAACTCTTGCTACGGAGCTTGCGGCGTCTGCTAGTGCAATCGGATTACAGAGCGCTTAGCCTGAGGTGCGAGGACACGGAGGTTGTCAAGATAAAAACTTGGAGTTCTCTACACCGCTTATGAAAATTTCCGATCAGCGGCAAAAATCCCTCGGTCCTACGGCCCGTCCCCTTTGCAAAAGGGGGCTATTGGGGGATTTCTCGGCGTTGGTCCCGACCACTGCGGCTCATTTTCATGCGCGGTGTTGTACCGAGTCGTAAATGAATTACTCTGTGGTGGGGATTTGTCAGTTAATGCCGGTTGAAGAACTCGGCGGAAGATTCGGCTTTGCGTCAGGGGCTGAAACCGGATTGGTGGTGGCGGGCTGCTTGAAGTCTTTATCAACTTTCGCGAGTAGCGTGGGCGCGAGCAGCCGCAACAGCGTCACTGGAAGGGCGCTGGTGAAGTGATAATTTTCCGCCTCGCGACCTTGGACGTAAGCGGTGATCACGCCGAAGTAGCGCTCGCCGATATAGAAGACGAAGGTTGCCGTGCGGTTGGTGGCGCGCGAACTGATCACGCCACCATAGCGATTGAACGTTTCAAAGCGGTTGTCCCCCGAGCCTGTCTTTCCCCCGACGGTAATGAGCTTGCCGTCAGATAATTTATAGACCCCGCTTAAGCGGCGGGCGGTTCCCTGTTCCACGACTCCGGCCATGGTTTGCCGTACGATGGACGCAATTTCAGGATCCAGGACTTGATCCCCTTTGGCGAGACTGCGCTGCAACAACGTCTCGTAAGGTGTGCCGGAAGCGAAGTGCACGTTCGTGAGACTCTGAGTTGGACGGCGCACGCCATCGTTCACCAAAATTCCTACCAATTCTGCCAGCGCGACTGGTCGGTCCGAAGAACTGCCGATGGCAGTGGCGTAGGTCGGCACCATGGTTTTGAACGGAAAACCGAGATTCTGCCAATAGGGAGTCATACGGGTGAAAGCATCTTTTTCCATCCGGATGCGCAACCGCAAATCCTGCGCGCGGCGATTGCGACCGCTGAGCAACCATGCTGACGCCATGCGGCGCGCTTCACCGCTCGATGCATAGAGCTTTTCCCAGGATAGATTCGGATCGTTACGAAACTGGGTCGCGCACCACAGGTCGAGTGGATGGACGCCGAGCAGAAAAGCGTAGTCAGTGAGACCCAAACGCGGATTACTGTAGGCGCGATACAACTTCGTGAGATCAATGCCCTTGGTTGGGACGCGGTTTTGCTCCAGCCAAGCCTCGAGATCGCTCTCGTCTTTGCCGAGGCGCCATGCGAAAAACAAAATTGTCGCCCGGCGCTGGGGATTTTTGCGGGCGCCCACAAGATGCGTAAGGATTTGCTGTGGCGTTTGTTTGGCGTAGTTCTGATAGGCGCGCCGCAGCGCCTGACGCGATTCTTCTTCGGCGATTTCCTGCAACATCCTGCCGCGTTCGGGGTTTGCCGGATTCGCCAATACGTCATCCGAATCGTACGGCAGCCGAACCCGATGATAGCTCACCAGATCGCGCATCAATCGAATAAACGACAGATTGACCGAGTGATAGAAGGCTTCACGAACCGAGTAAATCTTGGCGTTTTCATCTTTTTCAAAATTTTCGAAATGATGCACTCCGCCACCAGTGAAAAACTCCTCGTACGGGCTTCCGGAATAACGCCGCTCCATCGCGAGATTGAGGAAAGCCTTCAGATCGCCCGGTTTCTCATTTTTCAAGGTTTCCGCCGCCCAGCGGGTGAGCGGATCACGGGCGGTTTGTAATCTCTGCTGGAGCTGTTTCTGATCCAAGGGTGCGAACTCGCGATAAAGCGCGACCACGATTTCGAGATAGTGCGTGAGGGTACGCAATTTGGCGGTGCTACCGAGCTCCAACTTTACGCTTTTGTTGAAGTCGAAGGGCGCCGAAAAATTGTCGGCCTGGACACGAATAAGATTTCCGCCTGAAGTCGCCTCTACCAGCAGAAACGAGTAGATCAACTTGGCAGGATCGGCATTTTCCAGCAGCCAGTGTCCATTCAGTCCTTCGGCGCTGACGAATTGTCGATCCGCGAGCCGATTCAGAAACGCGGTAACGTTTTTTTGCAGGTCGACGTCGAAGGTGCTGTCGACCTGCAAGTGGAGCCGGTTGAGGTCGTACAGATTATTCACGCCAAGGGCGTCCATCATATTGGTGCGAATCGCGTTGGCGGCTTTGTTCCTGCTCGATGACGGTTGAGGCGGCAGGGGAGCGGTGGGAAGAAAACGGATCGGGGTCTCTTGCAGCTCCGTCGCCATTTCCCAATCGATGAGGCCCGAACGAGCCATCAGGCGGGTGAACTGGCCGACCTTCTCCTCCAAAGAGGATCGTTCATCGACGAGGAAGACCGACGGTGCGCGTACGGAAATGAGCAGGGTCAAAATGTGTTTGAAGGCGCGAATTTTCGCCGGCGTTAGCCCGGGTGTATTCAACGCCGCAGTGACGTCGTCGAGGCGCATCCCGAACCAGGCATAAAGGCCTTCGCCAAGGCCATGAATCTCGCCATAACCTGGCGCCGCCGCCAGCGGCACGCTGTTTAGGTAATCCACAATGATGCGTTCGCGCCAGGCTCGCGTATTGGCGCCTTCGCGATAGGCCTTCAGGCTCGCTCCCATAATTTGCCGCAGCTTCTCGAGCGGACTATCGGTGCGGCCATTAGGCGAGTGGCGAAATTTCTCTAGCTGCACGGCAAGTGTGCTGCCGCCTTGCACCGGTACGGGCAGATGCAGTTTTGCGCCGACATACATCAGCGCGGCTTTGAAAATTCGGTCCCACTCGATAACCGGATTCTGCCAGCGTGTTGCCGGCCGATCGAGGTCTCGGTTCTCGAGAAAGAGCAAAGTTTTAACGATCAACGGCGGAATAGCGTTGATCTTATCGAAGATAAATTCCGATTGACCGTAGCGAAAAAGCGAGGAACCATCGAGCCCACGGATTTCCAGGCCCGTGTCAGGGCGTTCGGTGTAGGGAGGCGAAACGCCGTGCTCCAAAACCGTGAGCATGGTTTCCGATTGTCGCGCCTGTTCGGCGATTTGATATCCTTGGGACATTAACCGGGTTTGAAAAACCGGCAGTTTGGAATAACCCTTTCGCTCATCGAAGGGCCCCGGCCGGGGAAAAGAGATTTCGCGGCTAGGTCCTTGCGCCACCTTGTAGAAGACGCGCCGATTTGTGCTGGTGAAAAACCATGACTGAAGCGCGGAAGTTTGAAACTCGATAAAAACGCAGACAAAAAAGAACAAAACCAGGCCAAACCACAAAAGGCAGATCTTCAGGGCTCTTTTTAGTGCCGGGGAAAAGAGTCGAGACGCGAAAGAGGATGACCTCGGTAACTCGGACGGGATGGATTTTCCGTTCATCTATGCGAGGAAATAGAGTAGCACATTCCAGGTCAAAAACTAATGTGATTTTATAGCTGGTTTGGGTTCAGTTTGACAAAGGCTAATCTGTTTGTTCTGGCAGATGGTGGGCAGCCGAAGCTCAGTGCCCAAGGAGGAATTTCCCTTCATGCTTGCGCGGGTGGTCGCGAAGCCGCAAAATGGCGGGGGACTAAGCAGATTTAGACGTGACTAGCGGTATTAACCGAGCTACCTCGATCTAGTGAGGCTCGTTCGAGAAGGAGCAATCCATGTTAGCAACACGCGTTCTCCAAAAGGAAGGCACTTTCTATTTTATCGCGTATCCCGCAGCCGAACTGCTGGACCGAGTAAATTTCTCGAGCCGCTATTATTTCGAAGGAGAGCAGATCGAGGCCGATGAACCCGGCGATGACGAGGTGGCAAGATTCATCGCTGGCGTAGAAAAGAGCGAAAGATCGTTTCAGCGTTTACTGAACCGTCGAAAGATCCGACAAATCGTAAACTTCTACGAGACGGCGGTCAGTCAACCGCTCATTCCCGGCACGATTCTGCTGTTTACCGATGAAACTTTGCGCTTTCGTCGCTCGGATTCTTCGGAAAGCGTCGGCTTTTTGAGCGAGCCGAACCGCAAGTATCTGATCATCGACGGGCAGCATCGCCTTGCCGCGTTGCACTTCTTCCGCCAAAAACACCCGGATCAAATCGCTCGGATCGAGGTTCCTTGTGTGTTGTTCGATGGCAAGAGCGCCGATTTCGCCACCGAAATGTTCGTGATCATCAATTCGACCCATACGAGGATCAACAAGTCGCATCTGGTTGATTTGTACGAGCGCGTCTCTTGGGAAACGCCTGAAAAAAAATTCGCTGCCAAGCTGGTCAACCTGCTTTATGAAGAATCCGATTCGCCATTGCGCTATCGTATCAATCGTCTGGGGGGGCGAAGCCGGCAGGAAAAATGGATATTGCAATCCGAAGTGTTCAATGAACTTTTCAAAGTCGTGCAGCGAAGCCGGCGTTTCTTCGATAGCCGTTTCGGCATGCGCGCAGACCGAGCCTACGCCTTGGTGAGAGATTACCTGAAAGCAGTTCGCGAGGTGATGGAGACGGTCTGGGGCGATAATGAAAAGTTCATGTTTACCCGGGATGTGACGCTGAAAGCGCTCTTTCGCGTTTTCGGCGATCTCATTCGAGATCGCAAGCTGGTGGAGAGTTGGGAGGACGAGAAATCTCCGAAAATATTTACGGCCGTCCTCAAACCCTGGGCTGATTTGACCCGTGAGTTTCGCGCCGAAGGCTTCTATGAACGATTCGCGGCCAAAGGCCAACTGGAGCGCGTCCGGCGCATTCATACAAAGCTTGGGCAGAACCTGCGTCTATAACCGCTAACCCCAGTCCGCCAGTGCCACAAAGAAAACGACGATATTCACCGCGAAGGCGTGAAGAGCACGAAACTAAATCAGCATGTTTGAGTTTCATCGTCATCGTGTGTGAAAACAACGCGTTGGAGACGACTCACAAAACCGTCACCCCCGAACCTATCAATCGGGTCCGGTCCGAATTTCTCAAAGAAACACTGGTAACTGGAAGTGAGATTTTACTTACCAGTCGGCGAGCACTCCCATGTCCTGCCCACCCCCGTGTTGAAAAATGACTCGTTTGCCGGTCTTGTCATCGATCTCGTTTCTCTGCCCACCCGCCTTCGCCACCTCTTCGGCCGTCGCCTTATGACTGTTGCCGAGTAAAACCATCGGCTCATTGTAGGGATTGGACCCTTCATAGAATTCGTGAGCGGGAATGCTGATGATTTGTCCTTGCGACAACTCGTGAGTTTCGTTCAAGCCTTTCATGATGCCGCGGCCAGTGAGCACGTAGTAAGTCCGGTCCGATGGGTGACTATGCATGCGTTGGACGTCACCGGGAGGAAAAATCAGTACCCACGTTTCCAAATTCTCGCGCCGGAAGAGATCTATCCGCCGCTGGCCTTTTTTTCTTTGATTGGCGATGCCATTGGTATCCTTAACTTCCATGTCGACCTCCTTCGCGATTTGTAGAGCGAACTGGACTGCATTGACTCTATTCTCGGCGGGCCTGAATTGTCAATGCGAGTTGTCTGGTGGCGCAAGGATAATATACAAGAGCTTTTAAGCACGTTATGTCGGAACGGGAATGTCATCCTGCGTCTCTCGCAGGCCGGAGACTTTAGTAAGAGTCCGCGGATCGTTTCGACATCAGTCAGTTGTGACCGTCATGATTGATCGGAGCTTAGGCTGCGCCCAATCCAAGAGCGGGACCGTCGAAGGAATACACTCTTGAAGGAAGGAGATATCGCGATGAGCTTGGTGACTCTCGCTGTTATGTATGGCCATTTGGAAGGCGCCGGCGGCAATTTTGCCCGCGATCCCACCGGTCACTTATCCATCGAAGCGGGTATTTTTGAAAAGCATGGCCTGCAGGTCTCGTGGAATCACGTTCAAGGCACGGAAGAGCGTTATCGCCGACTGGAAACGGGTAGCGCGCAGATATCCCTGGTCGTAGGACGCGCCTCGTTGCAACATTTTCTCGCTGCCAAAACGACTAGGATCCTCGGCGTGGCGATGAATCGCTGTCCCTATTACTTGATCGCGCCACCAGCGATTGGCACGCTTGCGGATCTCAAGCGCAAGGTCGTTGCGTGTCGCGAAGGACCGTCGCGCAACACGCCGATCGCCGAAACATTCCTGGAGCGCGCAGATCTTCGCATTGGCGCTGATCTGTTCCTGCAGTTGCCGAGCGGCGATCAGGACGCGTTCGATCTGCTGATCGAAGGCCAGGCGCACGCGGCGTTGTTGCCGCGGCCGTTCGGTTTCATTGCCGAAGAACGAGGATTCAAACGAATTGAGGAGTGGCCGGAAATTGTCGATGACCCGCTGCCCATCACGATCGAAACGACAGCCAAATTATGGAGCGAACGAGAGAAGGAGTTGAGAACTTTTCTGAACGCGCACAGTGAAGGAATTCGCTATTTCAAAACGCACCGTGCCGACGCTGTCGCGGTGCTCACGAAACGGTTCGGTCACTCTGCCGCGCTGGCCGAAAAAACCTTTGACAATTACATCACTTGCATGGNCGACACACTNCAGGTGGATTTCAGAGACTTCGAAAAGCTTCTGTCGCAGATTGCGCCNGAANCTTCCGAGCGGGCGCGGCAAATCGCGGCTGAATGGATTGTTCCGGNTGCAGTGAAGGCGTGATTCGACGACGTCCTACAGTTGAGAACTGGCCGGTGGTTGTACTATGGATGGAAGCAGACAAGGAGGAGCTCTATGGCAGGCATAATCGATGCAGATACTCATATCTCCGAGGGCGAAGCGATGTGGGCCATGATGGACAAGGAAATGTATCCGCGCCGACCGGTATTGCTCAAGGCCCCTGAGGATACGCTCTACGGTCCGCGCAATGCCTTTTGGCTGATTGACGGCAATATCTTTCCAAAACCTAATGGCAAGGGCAGTTTTCGCTTGATCACGCCTTCCGCCTCCAAGCTCGAATCGGCGCGCGGTGACATTCACCTGGCCTATCGAGAGATGACCGACATCCCGGGAAGATTGCGTGACATGGACAAGCTCGGGGTGGCCACGCAGGTCATTTTTCCGACTCTGTTCCTGATTTATATCACCGAGGATTTGGCGCTCGATACCGCACTGGCGCGCGCGTACAACCGATTTCTTGCCCAAGCTTGCGGAAAGTCGAGCGGGCGCATGAGATGGGTCGTGGTGCCGCCGCTCCACTCGGTCGAAGAGTCGGTCAAGGAAATCAAGTGGGGCAAAGACAACGGCGCAGTGGGTGTTTTCTTTCGCGGCATCGAGGGACAACGGACGCTGGATAACCCATATTTCAATCCTATTTATCAGGCGGCCAGTGACACGGATCTGCCGATTCTGATTCACACTGGAGCCGGTTGTCCGCTGTTTCTGAATCTCTTCGATGTGGAACGAAATCACACGTTCGGCCATAGCCGCGTTCAGCCGCTGTTTGCGTTTCGTGATTTGATCCATAACAAAATTCCAGAACAGTTTCCGAAGCTGAAATTCGGCTTTATCGAGGCTTCGGCGGGTTGGGTGCCG
>Ga0065712_10000353_pt1 | contig 21043 bp, 25 predicted proteins | sample MisRhiReplicate1_FD_59099 | JGI IMG/M metagenome (GOLD analysis project Ga0065712, IMG submission 59099) | Miscanthus rhizosphere microbial communities from Kellogg Biological Station, MSU, sample Rhizosphere Soil Replicate 1: eDNA_1 v3... | ecosystem: Host-associated > Plants > Roots >...
CGCCGAGCAGCAGGCTGGCTTCGGCGGCGCCGACGGCGCGCGTCAGCCGGCCGCGAACCAGCTCGCCGCGCCGGTTCTCGGCGAGGCGCCAGGCCAGAAGCCGCGCGATGGACAAGGAGTCCACCGGCGTCCACGGCTCTGGCGTCAGCCCGAGCAGGAGGAATTCCGGCGGCCGCTGCCAGCGCCCCATCGCCGCGATTGCCGCGTTGACGCCCGCCGCATAGTGTTCCATCGCGCTGCGGGCGTCTGGTGTGGCAGTCTGCCACTCCGCTGCGGCAGCCCGCCGCAGTGCCATTGTCAGGAATCGTTTGTCGGCCCGCACCGTGACCGGGCCGAACATCTCGGACAGCCGTCCGCCAGTGGCGCGCCGGTAGACTTCCATCTGCCACAGGCGTTCCCGGCCATGCAGGAAGCCGAGGGCGCTCCACGCGTCATCGGGATCGCGCGCGTAAATATGGGGCACGGCCTGCGCGTCGAAGAGGATCTCCACGGGCGCGGCCAACCCCGCAAGGCGAAGCTGGCCTTCGAGCGCCGGCACGGTTCGGCCGAGGACAAGCCAGCCGGCCGCCACGGCCGACAGGAGCAGGGCCAGCGTCAGAAAGAGCAGGCCGCTCAGCCAGCGTCGGCGGCGGTTGGGCTTTTGCATCCGTGGGACAAGTTGCGGCCCGGAAGGTCCACGGCCGGATTGGAGAAGGGACCGGTGGGCCGGTCAGCCCTTGTGGGGTTGGAAACTGTTCGTCTAGGATCGGATGTTGGCGTGAGCACGTCGCGCCCGGTCTACAGCTTACACGAAGCTCTTACGACCGTCGGATTCGGGGCGGCCTCCGCGTCCCCACGGATAACGTACAGGGAGAACCCACGTGATCGAGGTTGAACACCTCACCAAACGCTACGGCACCGTCACGGCCGTCGACGATGTCACCTTCCGGGTGAACAAGGGCGAGATCCTCGGCTTCCTCGGGCCAAACGGCGCGGGCAAGACGACGACCATGCGCGTCCTCACCGGGTACATGCCGGCCACCGACGGACGCGCGGCTGTCGCGGGGTACGACGTCTTCGATCATCCCATCGAAGCCAAGCGGCGGACAGGCTACCTGCCGGAGACGCCGCCGCTCTATCCCGACATGACGGTGCGCGAGTACCTGCATTTCGTCGGGAAGATCAAGGGCGTCGCGCCGAAGGATCGCGCCGCCCGGGTCGATCAGGTGATGGCGCGCACGTGGGTGGCCGACATGGCCAACCGCGCGTGCGGAAAGCTGTCGAAGGGTTATCGCCAGCGCGTCGGCCTCGCGCAGGCGCTCATCCACAACCCCGAGGTGCTGATCCTCGACGAACCGACGGCAGGGCTCGACCCCAAGCAGATCAACGAGACTCGCCGCCTCATCAAGGCGCTCGCCGGCGATCACACCATCATCCTCAGCACGCACATCCTCACCGAGGTCGAGCAGACCTGCCAGCGCGTGGTGATCATCAACAAGGGAAGGGTCGTCGCCGAGGACACGCCGGAGAACCTGACCCGGCGCCTGCGCGGCTCGGCCACGATGTTCGTCCAGGTTGACGGCGACCGCGCCGCAGAGGCCCAGGCCGCGCTCGCGCGCGTGGACGGCGTGGCGCGCGTCACTTCCGCCAACGACGCCGGCACCGCGTTCGAAATCGAGAGCGAGTCGGGTCGCGACGTGCGCCGCGAGCTCGCGCGCGCGGTGATTGGCGGCGGCTGGGGGCTGCTGGAACTGCGGCCGATGCGGCTCAGCCTGGAGGACGTCTTCCTCTCGCTGACCACCGAGGAGCGTCAGGAGGAGACCGTCAATGCGTAACACGCTCGCGATCGCGCACAAGGAGGTGCGGGCCTATTTCGCTTCTCCGATCGCCTACATCGTCATCGGCTTCTTCGCCCTGCTGTTCGGGTGGTTCTACATCGGGATCCTCGACTGGTTCGTCCGCCAGGGCATGCAGATGGGCCAGTTCGGGATGCAGGGCCCGCAGAACATGAACGTCAACCAGCAGATGATCCGGCCGCTGCTGCTGAACATGACGGTGGTCTTCCTCTTCCTGCTGCCGCTGGTGACGATGCGGACCTACGCGGAAGAGAAGCGCTCGGGCACCATCGAGCTGCTGCTCACCTCGCCCCTCACGGACCTGCAGATCGTCCTCGGCAAGTTTCTTGGTGCCATGGTCCTCTACAGCGCGATGCTCGCAGTGACCATGATTCACTTCGGGCTGTTGTTCAAATTCGGCAACCCGGACTGGAAGCCGTTGGCCGTCGCGTACCTGGGCCTGTTCCTGTTCGGGGGCTGCTTCGTCTCGGTGGGCCTGTTCATCTCGAGCCTCACGAAGAACCAGATTGTGGCGGGCGCCGCCACCTTCGGCGTGTTCCTGTTGCTCTGGGTGGTCGACTGGATCGGCCAGAGCCTGGGGCCGACGGGCGAGTCGCTGACGAAGTACCTCTCGATGACCGAGCACCTCGACGACTTCGTGAAGGGCGTCATCGACACCAAGCACCTGGTCTATTACGTGAGCTTCATCACCTTCGGACTGTTCCTGACCATGCGGTCGGTGGACGCCGAACGGTGGCGCGGTTAAGGGCGGTCATGCTGAAGCGCATCGCAGGAATCCTCGGGTGGGTCGGGACGGCGGCAGTCGCCGTCGCGGTATACATCCGAATGTTCAAGTCTGACTGGGCGCAATACGGCGTCTACGCGGCCTGGGTCGGCCTGGTCCTGGTCCTCCTCTACCTGCTCAGTCAGTGGAAGGAAACGGCTGCGTCCATGAGCCGGCGGCAGACGCGCCTCGGCACGATCGCGTTCACCAGCGTCGTCGTCGTGCTGGGGCTGCTCGTGGCGGTCAACTACCTGTCGTCACGACGGAACAAGCGCTGGGACCTGACGGCGAACCAGGCGTACAGCCTGTCGCCGCAGACACGGCAGATCCTCGACAAGCTGGACGCGCCGCTCAAGGTCCGCGTGTTCGACAAGCCGACGGAGTTCGATCGGTTCCGCGATCGGCTGAGCGAGTATGAGTACGTGTCGAAAAAGGTGTCGGTCGAGTACATCGATGCCGACAAGGATCCCATCAAGGCGAACCAGAGTCAGGTGCAGCAATACGGCACCGTCGTCTTCGACTACAAGGGCAAGACCGAACGCGTGACATCGTCGGATGAGGGTCAGCTGACCAACGGCCTCATCAAGCTGATCACCGGCAAGGAGCGGAAGGTCTACTTCCTCCAGGGCCACGGCGAGAAGGACACGGCCAATAGCGAGCGCACCGGCTACAGCGCGATCGCGGGCGCGCTGGGATCTGAGAACTTCAAGGTCGACAACCTGGTGCTGCTGCAGCAGCAGACCGTCCCCGCCGACGCCACCATCGTCGCGGCGGCCGGCCCGACAACCGATCTGTTCCCGCCGGAGATCGAGGCGCTGAAGAAGTACCTGCAGGGCGGCGGGAAGGTCCTGCTGCTCCTGGATCCGCCCCAGAAGGCCGACGAACAGCCACTGACCAACCTCATCGCGTTCGCGAAGGAGTTCGGCATCGACGTTGGCACAAACGTCGTCGTGGATGTCAGCGAGGTTGGGCGGATGATGGGGACCGACGCCTCGGTGCCCGTCGCCGCGAAATATCCACCGCACCCGATCACCGAGAAATTCCGGCTGGTCACGGCGTATCCGCTGGCGCGGTCGGTCACGGCCGTTTCTGGCGGCGCCAACGGGCACTCGGCACAGAACATCATCGAGACCTCCGCCAACAGCTGGGGAGAGACGGATTTGGCGGATCTTTTCAAGTCGGGGAAGGTCGAGAACGACAAGACGAAAGACCTGCAGGGCCCGGTGATGCTGGGAGCGGCGATGTCGGAACCCGTTGGCGGGCCGGCGCCAGCGCCGACGCCTGGAAAGAACGCCAAGGACGAGCCGCCAAAGCCTGACATGCGACTTGTGGTGATCGGCGACTCCGACTTCGCGTCGAACTCGGCCCTCGGCATCCAGGGCAACCGCGACCTGTTCCTCAACGTGATGAACTGGCTGGCGCAACAGGAGAGCCTGATCTCGATCCGGCCGAAAGACCCCGATGATCGCCGCATCATGCTGACCGAAGGCCAGCAGAAGGGCGTGATGCTCTTCGCGCTGATCGGCCTGCCGGTCGTCATCTTCGGCCTCGGCGTTTACGGGGCGGTGCGGAGACGCAGATGAGGAGTTTCCGTTCGCTGTCCGTCCTGATAGTGCTGCTGGGAGGGCTGCTGGCGTACCTCTACTTCGTGGACGCGAAGAAGCCCGTCGAGCAGGCCGAGGAGAAGGCCAAGGTATTCGCGGGCGTGGAGTCGGACAAGATCGACGAGCTGAAGGTCTCGACGGTGGCCGGCGGCGTCGCGACCTTGCAGAAGGCCGCCGACGGCTGGAAGCTGACGGGGCCCACTGCCGCGAAAGCGGACGAGTCGGAAGTCAACGGGATCGCGAGCAATCTGTCGTCGCTCACGGTGGAGCGGGTGGTTGACGAAGCGCCTCGGAACCTCGGCGACTACGGGCTCAAGGAGCCTGTGATCGAGGTCAGCTTCAAGAGCAAGGGCGACAAGGCATTCCGGACGCTGCAGCTCGGCACGAAGACGCCGACCGGCAGCGATATGTACGCCAAGCTCGCGAACGAGAAGAAGGTATTTCTCGTGCAGGGCTACCTTGAATCCACGTTCAATCGTCAGCCCTTCGACCTGCGCGACAAGAAAATTCTGAGCATCGACCGCGACAAGGTGGACCGGCTGGAAGTGGTCAACGGCGATTCCACGATCCTGGTGACGAAGGGCGCCGGCGACTGGAAGCTCGCGTCGCCCGTCGAGGCCCGCGGCGACTTCGGCAGCATCGAAGGCCTGGTCTCGCGCCTGCAGTCGGCCGAGATGAAGTCAATCGTCGTGGAGAACGCGACCGACATGAAGCAGTACGGCCTCGACAAGCCGGCTGTACTGGTGACCATCGGGCTCGGGAGCGCTCGCGCCCAGCTGGGGCTCGGCGCGAAGACGGACAAGGGGGACGTGTACGCTCGCGACCTGAGCAAGACCATGGTGGTCACCGTCGCGCCCGACCTGCTGACCGAGCTGCAGAAGGGTGCCAACGACCTTCGACGCAAGGACATCTTCGAGTTCCGCGCTTTCAACCTGACCCGCATCGAGCTCACGCATGGCACGACGACTCTCGTAGCCGAGAAGGTCAAGGGAAAGGGCAAGGACGCCGCCGACACCTGGCAAAACGCTGCAACGAAGAAGGCGCTCGACGCGGCGAAGTTCGAGGCGTTCCTCACGAAGCTCGCCGGGTTCCGCGCGCAGTCCTTCGCCGATCCGAAGGCGAAGACGGGGCTCGATCAGCCGGTGCTGTCCGTGAAGGCCACCTACGACGACGGCAAGAAGACGGAGAGCGTCAATATCGGCCGCGTGGGAAGTGACGTCTTCGCCGGGCGGCCTGACGAGCCGGGCGCAGGGAAGCTCGACACGGGAGAGTTCGAGGGCGCGCTCAAAGACCTCGCTGCGTTCTAGTGGGTCGGGGATGAGTTCCACGTGCGGAAACTGATCATCCCGACCTCAGTCGGTCTGGTTCTCGCGGCCCTCGCCCTTTCAACAGCGTCCTGCGCCGCTCGAAGCGCATCACACCCTCCATCGACAGCCGCCGCGGCACCAGCCACCGCGGTGGACGACCTGCGGCGCGAGCTGTCAGCGCTCTTCACGGAAAGTCGGCCTGGCGGGCCGCTGTGGGCTGTGCGGGTCGAGTCGCTCACGCGGCCCGGGGACGTGGTCTTCTCGATGCAGCCGGATCAGCTCATGGTGCCGGCCTCCAACATGAAGATCGTCACGCTCGCGGTGGCGGCCGATCGACTGGGATGGGATCGCACGTTCCCGACGACGTTCCGCGCCACGACACGAATGGCAGCGGACGGCACGATTCACGGCGATCTCGTCGTCCGCGGGACGGGCGATCCGATGATCGGCACGCTCCCGGCGTCGACGACGTCCGTCACCGCCATTGCCGAAGCGCTGTGGCAGCAGGGCGTCCGCCGGATCGACGGCCGCGTGATCGGTGATGACGATGTGTTCGCCGACGAGCCGCTGGGCGAAGGATGGGCGTGGGACGATGTGACGTTCACGTACTCGGCGCCCGTCAGCGCGCTCATCTACAACGAGAACGGAGCGAGCGTCACCATCGTCCCCGGCGCCGCTCCGGGTATGGCCGCGTCGACGTCGCTCGTCGATCCTGGTTCGGGTCTCACGCTGGACAACGCGCTGAGAACCGGCCCCGCCGATGCGGCGGCGTCCATTGACCTGACGCGTGCGCCGGGTTCATCCAGGCTGACGCTGAGCGGAACGGTGCCGGCTCACGCCGCCGCGATCACCGTGGAGGCGGCCGTTCCCAACCCGGCGGTCTACTTTGCCTCCGCGTTGCGTGCCGCGCTGATCGCGCGCGGAATCGTGGTTCGAAGGCAAGCCGTGGATATCGACTCGGCGCCGCCAGGCCCATTCCCCACCGACGTTCCCGTGCTGTTGACCTGGCCGTCCGCGTCGCTGGCGGACATCGGAAAACGATTGATGAAGGTGAGCCAGAACCTATATGCGGAAACGCTGTTGAGGGAGTTGGCGGTGTCCGACGGACACCAGGCGACGGCCCGCGAGGGTGCGGACGTCGTGCGCTCCACGCTGAAGGTTTGGGGCGTGGCCGACGGCGGCATCGCAGTCGCCGACGGCTCGGGGCTCTCGCGCTACGACCTGGTGTCGCCGACGGCGCTGGTGCGCGTGCTGGCCCACGTCTACTCCGACCCGCGGCTGAAGGACGAATGGATGGCCGCCATGCCCGTTGGAGGCGTGGACGGTACGTTGGGAAAGCGTCTGAAGGGAACACCCGCCGAAGGTCGCGTGCATGCCAAGACGGGGTCGCTCTCCGGAGTCCGGGGCCTCTCTGGCTACATCGAGTCGGCCGGCGGTGAGTGGTTCGTGTTCTCGATTCTGGCCAACAACTTCGCGGCGCCAGCAACCGGCGCCGACGTCGAGCACGTCATGGACGAGGCGATGATTCGCCTGGCCACGTTTACGCGATAGTGGGCACCCTCGCAACGTCAGGTGTCGTCGTCGCAGCGCTGATAGCCGCACTGTCGCGTCCCCCAGCCGTTCTCGACGAGGCGGAGACCTTCGGCCACCGCGTGGTGAATGTGTATCCCCACGACGCCGACGCCTACACGCAGGGGCTCATATATCGTGACGGCTTCCTCTACGAGAGCACGGGCCGCAATGGCCGGTCGACGCTTCGGAAGGTGATGCTCGAGACGGGTCAGGTCCTTCAGCGGCGGCCGCTCGGTCGGGAGTACTTCGCCGAAGGGCTCACCGATTGGGGGCCGCGACTCCTGCAGCTGACGTGGCAGTCACACGTGGGATTCGTGTACGACCTGGCGTCATTTCAATTGCAGCTGTCGTTTCCGCTGGCTGGCGAAGGCTGGGGACTGACACACGACGAGAAAGCACTCATCGTCAGCGATGGTTCGAATCGTCTGAGGTTTCTGGATCCAGACAGCTTCCGTGAGATCAAGCACATTGCGGTGAGCGACGCCGGAACTCCGGTGAAGGACCTCAACGAGCTCGAGTACGTTCGCGGGCAGATATACGCAAATGTCTGGCACACGGATCGGATCGCGATTATCGCGCCGGACACGGGCAATGTCTCGGGCTGGATCGACCTGAGTGGGCTGATGTCCGCCGGATATCGCCTCGACGCCGAGGCCGTGCTCAATGGCATCGCGTACGACCCCGCACGGAACCGCCTATTCGTCACGGGAAAGCTCTGGCCCCGGCTATTCGAGATCGAGATCGTTCGCCAGGGTCCCCGCTGACTGGTCAATCGAAGTCAGTCGCCCTTCAGGATCTCGGCTGAGGCCGCGCCGATCTCGGCCGGGTTGCCGTCCAATCCACCGGCCTGCGCGATCTCTGGTCTACCGCCGCCCTTTCCTCCGAAGCGAGCGATGAGTGCAGCAACGAGAGACTTGGCGTCAAAGGGACTTGAGGCCGAACTAAAGTTCGGCCCTACGTCTGNCGATGTCGTCTGGGTCGTAGTCGATGCCGTTTCNGTCATAGGGCCGAACTTGAGTTCGGCCTTGAGCNCGACAGTCCCCCTGGAGGCAACAACGAGCGCGGGTCGTGCAGAGGAGACAAGCACCACATCCGGACCGAGCGCAGAGGCAGCCTGCGCGAGCAGCTTCAAGCCGTTGGCGTCGCGTTCGACCGCCCGGATGACAACGCGGCGGCCCGCGACGTCTTCAGCCGACGCCGCCAGCTCCTGAGCCTCGTACTTCGCCAGCGACTCACCGAGCGTGCGCGCCTGCTGTCTGGCGTCGCGTGACTCCGCCTGCAGCCGCCGCACGGCCTCGACGACCTCGCCACGCTGCACCGACAGGGCACGAGTCGCGTCGGCGACGACATCCCTCATGATGCGATGATGTCGGACCGCCCGGAGGCCGCAGGCGAAGCCGACGCGGGTGCCGCCCTTGTATCGTTCCCATCCGGTCACTACGATGCCGCCGATGCTGCCGGTCCTCGAGACATGAGTCCCGCCGCACGCTGACAGATCCCAGTTCTCGATGTCCACGAGGCGCAACGTGCCACCGCGTTTCGGTTCCTTTCTCAGCGGCAGCGCCGCCGCCTCTTCGGCGCTCGCATACCGGACGCCGACAGGCCGGTTCTCGTGGACGATGCGGTTGGCTTCGTTCTCGGCACGCGCAATCGCTTCGGCCTCGAGTGTCGCGGTCAGGTCGATGGTCGAAACATCCGCGCCCAGGTGGAAGCTGACCGTCGGCGCAGCGCAGGCGTGGACGAACGCGGCCGAGAGCACGTGCTGGCCGCTGTGCTGCTGGATGTGGTCGAGGCGCCGCGCCTGGTCGATCTCGCCTGTGACGTCCACGCCAGGGGCAAGCGCGCGATCGAGCACGTGCAGCACGGCAGCATCCTCGTCGCGATCGAGCACGTCCAGGACCGCCGCGTCGCCGAGGCGGCCAATGTCGTGTGGCTGGCCACCCGAAGTTGGATAGAAGGCCGTCCTGTCGAGCACGACGAACGCGCGCCCGTCGGGCAGCGTGCCGGCCTCGGCAATGGTCGCGTGGAACAGGCACAACGAGCTGTCGGAGTAATAAAGACGGGTCGTCACAGTGCAGTGGCCTCGAGCGGGTCCGCAACGCCGGCCTCCGTGAACCCCTTGGCACGCAGGACGCAGCTGTCGCAGCGGCCACACGGACGGCCGTCGGGCGCCGGATCGTAGCAGCTGTGCGTCAGCGAGTAGTCGAGGCCGAGCGATAGACCTCGCCGGATGATCTCAGCCTTGTTCATCGACATCAGCGGCGCATGAATGTGGAATCGGGCGCCCTCGACGCCAGCCTTCGTCGCCAGGTTGGCCATCGTCTCGAATGCGCGCATGTACTCGGGACGGCAGTCGGGGTAGCCCGAGTAATCGAGCGCGTTGGCGCCGATGCCGATGTCGAAAACGCCAAGCGATTCGGCCCACGCGAGCGCCAGCGAGAGGAACACCGTGTTCCTGGCGGGCACGTAGGTAATCGGGATGCTCGAATCGATGGCCCGGTCCTTCGGCACCGCGATCCCGGAGGTCAGCGCCGAGCCGCCGACGCGGGAGAGATCGACCGAAAGCTCCAGGTGCGCGCGGACGCCAAGAGCCGAAGCCACCCGCCTGGCGGACTCGAGCTCGCGTACGTGCCGCTGCCCGTAGCGAATGCTCAGCGCGTAAAGTGCGAATCCCTGCTCCTTGAGGATCGCCGCGGCGGTGTAGGAATCCAAGCCGCCTGAGAGGAGTACAACCGCACGCTGCTCAGTCATCATCGATTGGCCGGGCTAAAGCTCGGCCCTACGACCGCACTCGCCATTCGTCCCTCGTCCTTCGTCGCTCGTCCTTCGTCGCTCGTCCTTCGTCCCTCGTCCTTCGTCCCTCGTCCTTCGTCCGCGCCATTCGTCATTCACACTCCCCTCGTCCCGGGCTCCCAAATGTATTTGTGGAGCTGCAGTTGGACACGCACGGGAAGGCGATCGGCGAGAACCCATTCGCTCAGCGTTCGCGAGTCGAGCACGCCATGCACGGGAGAAAACAGGATCGCTGACACCTTCGCGGCAAGCGCGTGACGCGAGAGGACGTCCCTTGCGTACTCGTAATCCGCGCGATCCTTGAGCACGAACTTCACTTCGTCGTCCGCGCGCAGGAGATCGAGGTTGGCCCACTCCATCCGGTGCGCCTCTCCGCTGCCTGGGCACTTGATGTCCATCACCTTGATGACACCGGCCGGCACGTCGGCGACCGATCGATGGCCGCCCGTCTCGACCAGCACGGTCTTCCCGCGGTCGACGAGCGCCTGCATCAGGGGATAGACCTCTTTCTGCAGAAGCGGCTCGCCGCCGGTCACCTCTACGGTCTGGCACCCGTATCGCTCGACCTCGTCGAGTACCGCGTCGAGCGACATGCGGCGGCCCTCGTGAAAGGCGTACGGCGTGTCACACCATGAACAGCGCAGGTCGCAGGCGGTGAGGCGCACGAACACGCATGGCTTCCCCGCGTGGGTTGATTCGCCCTGAATCGAATGGAAGATCTCGTTGATGGTCAGCACGGTTGCTCGAGGCGCAACTAAAGTTGCGCCCTACGACTGCTTGAGTTGCGCCCTGCGACTGCCGGCCCAAACCCTTCTACAATTGTACTGCCATGCTCCGCATCGGGACCTCCGGCTGGAACTACCCTACCGGCAAGGGCACCTGGAACGGCGTCTTCTACCCTCCGAAGCGGGGGCGCGGATCGTCCGTGCGCGGCTTCGACGAGCTCGCCTACTACGCAGAGCACTTCGACACGGTGGAAGTGAACTCCAGCTTCTACGGGCCGCCGCGGCCCGAGGTGAGCCGCGCCTGGGTGGAGCGGACGCCGACGGGTTTCGAGTTCTCGATGAAGCTGCACCAGCAGTTCACGCATCCGAAGATGTACCAAAGGTCGGCGCTCGGCGACCTGCCGGACGCGACGCCCGAGGCGCTGGCCGAGCTCTCGCGCGTCACGACAACCGACGTGGATCGCTTCAAGGAAGGCGTCGACCCCATCGCATCGGCTGGCAGGTTCGGCGCGCTGCTCGCGCAGTTTCCCGCAAGCTTCCACGACACGCCGGCCAACCGGAACTACCTGACGTGGCTGCTCGGCACCTTCCGGGACTATCCCGTGGCCGTCGAGCTGCGGCACAAGTCCTGGAGCGACCGCATGGGCGAGACGCTGGAGCTGCTGAATGCCTTCGCCGCCGCGTGGACTCAGATCGACGAGCCCAAGTTCCAGTTCTCGATCAGGCAGAACTACCTGCCCAACGTGAAGGGGTTTGCCTACATGCGGCTGCACGGCCGCAACGCCGCGCAGTGGTGGAAGCACGATGCCGCCGAGGATCGGTACAACTACCTCTACTCGGTGGACGAGCTGCGGCCCTTCGCCGACATCGCATCAGCGACGGACGCAATCGTCCGGAAGGCCTACCTCTATTTGAACAATCACTTCTCGTCGAAGGCGGTCGTGAACGCGGCGGTGCTGAAGTCGCTGGTTGGACAGCCCGTGACAGGTACGTATCCACCTGAAATGGTCGAGCGCTATCCCGAGCTGAACGGGCTGGTGCAGGTCGGGCCGGCTACGGCTTCACGTACATTTTTTTGATCACGTCGCCGACGCGAATCTTCGCGGGCACGTCGAACCCGCTCACCATCTGGCCGAACACCACGTACTTGCCGTCGAGCGACGGACGGGCGTCGAGCATGACGTAGAACTGGGCGTCGGCCTTGGCCGCGTTTCCGGGATGCGCCATGGCCACCGCGCCCTTGACGTGCTTGTGCTTGCGCGACAACTCGGAGACACCGACAGGCGTGCCACTGCCTCCGGTGCCCCAGATGTCCTTCTTCGTGTAGTCGCGCGTGTTCGGGTCGCCCGCCTGGATCACGAAGCCGGGTTCCACGCGATGGAAGCGGATCCCGTTGTAGAAGCCCTTCTTCACCAGATTCAGCACGTGCTCCACGGTGCGCGGGGCCTCGTTGGGGTACGTCTCGAACTCGAAGGTGCCTTTCACGGTCTCGACGACAACGATGGGACCTGCGCCGGGCGTCGGCGTCGCGGGCGGAGCCGGTGGCGCCTTCGCCGGCGCGGGTTTCGCCGGCGCGGGCTTCGCGGGGGGCTTCGCCTGGCCGGCGAGCAGAGGGGCGCCGGTTAGCAGGGCCGCCAGGATGAGCAACAAGGTGCGCTTAGACATGGTCACCTGTGGAACAGGACTTCAGTCCTGTTCATCACGAGTTCTCCTCACCACCACTGAAGCACAGGTCTAAAGACCTGTGCCACATACGTCAATTACGGCTATGGCCGACCCGCGTGACCCCGATTTTCGGACAGAGCGACGCGATAGCGCAATCACCGCAGCGCGGATACACGGGACGGCAGACATTCTGCCCCCAGGTCACGAGATACAGGTTGATGTACGGCCACCAGCGCGCGTCCGTGTTGGCGTAGAGCGCCTGCTCGGTCTGCTCCGGCAGCCTTGTTCTCACCCATCCGAGCCGGTTGGCAAGGCGGTGCACGTGCGTGTCCACGCAGATGTTCTTCTGGCTGCCGTGGGCCAGGATCATCACGAGGTTCGCGGTCTTTCTGCCCACACCCGGCAGCGTGACCATCTGCTCGAGCGTGGACGGCACGCGGCCGCCGAACTCTTTCACCAGCTTCTCGCAGGTCGCTTTCACGAAGCGCGCCTTGTTCCGATAGAAGCTCACGGGGTAGATGAGCGTCTCGATTTCTCTCACGGACAGCTTCGACAGCGTCCGCGGCGTCCGGCCGCGGCGGAACAACCTCGTCGAGGCCGCCAGCGTCGTCGCATCCTGTGTCCGGGCCGAGAGCAGCGTGGCGATGAGGACCTGGAAGGCGTCCTCGGACTGCGACTCGGAGATCTTCTCGACGGCCGGAAGCTCCATGCCATCGATGGCAAGCGACAGCGCGCGCATCACCGGCTCGACCGGCGCCGGTTGAGGCCGACGGTCCGAACGCGAATTCCGTCGCGAGGCCTGGACGCGGGCAGTCGACGGCACGGTGGTGGGTGTCAGTGGCCCATCGAGACGCAGTAGCCGCATTGATTGCAGCCGACCGCAGGCTCGATGACGCAGGGACTTCCGGGGGCGGTAGGCGCGACCATCGACAGGCGGACGTGACTGCAGTGACCGTGGGGCCCAGCCGACGGCGGAGGCCCCTGCGACTGCCTCGCCGGCGCGAGACCGCGCGCGGCAAGGACGTCACGAATCACGCCGCGGATCTGGTCCTCGGTCATGACGCGATCTCCACGTGATCGATGATGCCGACGATCGCGGCGTCAACGGGCGCGGCCTTCTTCTGCATCGCGTCCCCGGCCGCCTTGCCGTCGAGCACGAGGAGCACCTTCTCGTGAACGCCGGCGCCGACGGTGTCCACGGCGAGGAGCACGGGCCCGCGCGGCACGTCGTTCTCGCCGAGCGGCTGCACCAGCAGGAGCGTCGAGCCCTCGAATTTGCGGTGCTTCTGTGTGGCGACAAGCGGCCCGACGACGCGGCCTATCTGCACGGCTAACGGCCCTCCGCGCCTTCGGCCCACCAGTGGTCAACGATGCCCACGACGGCAGCGTCCACGGGCGCCTCGACGGGGTAGAACGGAAACGCCGCCTCCCTGCCGCGGACGAAGAACACGAACTCCCCGGTGCCGGCGCCCGCAGCGTCGGCAGCCACGAGCGTGCGTCCCGCCGGCCGGCGGTGTTCGTCCACTGGCTGCAGCAGGAGCAACTTGAGGGACGTGAGCGACGCGTCCTTGCGGGTCGCGACGACATCGCCTACGACGCGGGCGACTTGCACGGCTTACTCCGTCACTTCCACGTGATCGACGATGCCGACGATGGCGGCGTCCACGGGACAATCCTTCATGCCGGCGGCCATCCGTGCCGAGCTGCCGCTGACGATGAGCACTGTTTCGCCCACGCCGGCATCGACGGTGTCGACGGCCACCAGATAGCCGCCTTCGAGCTTGCCTGCGGGATCGACGGGGCGTGCGAGCAGGAGCTTGCTGCCCTCGAGCTTCGGATCTTTTCTCGTGGCAACGACGGTGCCGAGGATCTTGGCGAGGAGCATGACGGGATCAAGTGGGAATCAGACGCTCGAGCCGTGACGGCTCTTCTCACAGCGTCTGACGCCGACTACCGGCTACTTCTGCGCCTTGCCGATCGGCAGTGCGTCTTCGAGGTTGGCGTGCGGCCGCGGAATCACGTGGACCGAAACCAGCTCGCCCACGCGGCGGGCCGCGGCGGCGCCGGCATCGGTGGCCGCCTTCACGGCCGCCACGTCGCCGCGCACGATGGCGGTCACGTAGCCGGCACCGATCTTCTCCCAGCCCACGAGCGTGACCTTGGCGGCCTTCACCATGGCGTCCGCCGCCTCGATCATGGCGACGAGCCCCTTGGTTTCCACCATACCCAGCGCCTCACCCATTGAATGCCTCCAGCGTCACCGCAGACGGTCGACGGCTTCCTCGATGAGCGCCGCCAGTTCGCGGTATGTTAACCGAATTTCTGCATCACCATCGGCGCCACCCGCGGGCGCCGCGCGCCCTGCCCCGACGCCGCTCGACGGGTCCGGCACGAGCCGTTCGCCCGGCGCCCCCTCGGGGGCGCGCACCACCTGGCAGGTGGCGTCGATCGTGCCGCCCGGGCCGGCGAGGTCGTCGTCCAGGCAGATGGGCGCCGGCGCGGCGATGCCGTACTTCCCGCGGAGCGCCTGCAGCCGCAGGACCTCTTCCTGCGAGATGAGCCGCTCGCCGCCGAGCATCCGCGCCACCAGGCTGATCTTGGCAAAGTGCTCGACCGTTTCCATCTTGTAGTAGGCGCCGTACACCTCGGCGCCGACGGTCAGCGCGCCGTGATTGGCGAGCAGCAGGCCGTCATGCGCCTTGATGTATTGCCGGACGGCGGCCGGCAGTTCCGGCGTCGACGGCGTGGCGTAGTCGACGATCGGAATGCTGCCGAGCGTGCAGATCACCTCCGCCAGCACCGCGCGGTCCAGCGGCACTCCGGCGACGGCGAACCCGGTCGCCAGCGGCGGATGCGCGTGCACGACGGCGTTCACGTCGGGCCGCTGCCGGTACACCTCGAGGTGCATCAGCAGTTCGGACGAGGCATCGCGGTCGCCGGCGACTTTCTTCCCGTCGATGTCCACGACGACCATCATGTCGGGCGTCATGTAGCCCTTGGACACGTTCTTCGGCGTCGTGAGCACCCGGTCCGGCGCGAAGCGGATGCTGATGTTGCCGTCGTTGCTGGCGCAGAACCCCCGGCCGTACAGACGCCGGCCGACCTCGACGATGTCGGCGCGGAGGCGATCGATCGCGACTTCGGCCACGGCTAGACCTTCCCCTGCAGCCACGCCTGCTGGCATCGCGGCGAGCAGAACCAGGCCGTCTGCTGTCCGCGCACGGCCGTGAGGGCGCGGCCCTGCACGACGTACGTGCCGCACACGGGATCCTTGACCATGTGCCCGGCCACCTGACGGCTCGACGCGGCCGGACTGCCGCCCGTGGCACCCTCGATGACGCCCCCGAGAAACCGGTACGCCGATCGCAGGAGGACCGCAATCAGGATGAGAAAGAGGGCCACGCGCAGGAGGAATCCCATGCCTCGGCCCTTCAGTTGGTGCCGGGCGCCGGCGTCGCCGGTGTGGAACCGGCCGGCAGGTTCGGGTGCGCGCCCTTCATGGCGTCCAGGGCCCGCTTGGCAGCTTGTCCTTCCGGACTCGCCGGCGCGAGCGCCAGCACCTGCTCCCACGCTTGCGCCGCTCCCGCCAGGTCCTGCTTGCCGAACGCGCGGACGATGCCCACGTTGAGCAGCGTCTTCGTGTGCTTCGAATCGATCTGCAGGGAGCGATCGAACTGGGCCAGCGCGCGATCCGGCTGATTCAGGTAGTAGTAGCCCACGCCGAGATCGGTACTGACGTCAGGGTTGTTCGGATCGAGCTTCAGCGCAGCCTCGTACCACTGCGTCGCGTCCTTGTACCGCTCGGCGTCGAAGTACAGGTTGCCGAGCGCTGCCCTGGGCGACGCGTTCGTGGGATCGGCGGCAGCGACCTTCAGCAGGCGGTCTACCTCGGCCTGATCGAGCTGCGGCGCCGCCTGCGCAGTCTGACCCGCCGGCTGGCTCTCAGCGGCGGGCGCTGCGACGGACTGCGGCCGGACAGACGCCTGCTCGGCGCCGAGAATCCAGCCCGCGATGAGGCCGAAGAGGGCTCCGGCCGCGGCGAAGACGAGCGACTCTGGCTTCATGCGGAACGCAACTCCGGATCATAGCAGCGTCCTTCGAAACCAGTCCACCAGGGCGCCGGCGAGATCGGGCTGATCGGCGAGCAGCGCGCGGCCGTTTGCCGAGACGTTCTCGACAATGCGCAGGTCTCGCACGCCCGGCGTGATCTCAGCGAGCTGCCTCGCCGATCGCGACGCGTACGGGTCCAGCGCGCCGGCGACGAGCAGCGCCGCTCCCGAGCGCGCGGCGAAGGACCGCATCGCCTGGTCGGCGTGCAGGCCACGAAACTCCGACGCGGGCGAGACGAGCGCCAGCGATCGGACGGCGGAGTCCGCTCCGGCTTCGATGATCGCCAGCGTCGTACCGAGGTTCAGGCCGGCGATGCCGATGTGCGTCGACACCACGTCCGGCTGCCGTTTCAACCAGTCCACCGCGGCCTTGACGTCTCTGGTGAACGGCTGCAGGGAGTCAGACGGAATCGAACCGACCGACGCGCCATGCCCTCGCAGATCGATCGCGAGGACGGCGAAGCCGGCCTCGTGCAATCGGCCCGCAACGACGTCCCAGTCGGCGTGCGAGCGCATGTAGGAATGCACCAGCAGCACCGCGGGGGCCGCGTGGCCCTGGGCATCCCACACCCCCGCCACGGTCACCCCGTCGTCGGTGTGAATGGACACCGTAGTTGCGGCAGCGGCGTGGCGGGATGCCGTGCACAACGCGACGATCGCGCAGACGGTGATCGCGGCGATGCGCGTCACGCGACTCATCCTTCGAGCACCGCCAGGTATTCGCGCACCACCCGATCGAGGCCGACGAAGATCGCGCGGCTGATGAGCGCGTGGCCGATCGACACCTCGACGACGTGGGGCACCTGACGGAAGACGGGCAGGTTCTGGAGGTCGAGGTCGTGCCCGGCGTTCACGGCCATGCCGCGGTCGTGCGCGCGTCCGGCAGCGGCGGCGTATTGCTCGAGGCTCCGCTTCAGGACGTCGCCACCGGCTTCCGCCGCACGCGCGAAGGGCTCCGTGAACAGTTCCACGCGGTCCGCGCCGATGTCGGAGGCCCAGTCCACCGCGGCAAGCTCGGGGTTGATGAACAGGCTCACGCGCACGCCGTGCGACTGCAGGTCCTTGACGATGCCGCGCATCTCCCCCACGTCGGTCGTCTCCGGCCAGCCGGCCTGACTCGTGATCTCCGCGTGCGCGACGGGCACCAGCGTGCACTGGTCGGGCCGGACATCGCGAACGAGCCACAGCAGGTCCGGCCGCGGATCACCTTCGATGTTGAACTCGACCCGCTTGCGGTGCGGCGCCAGCATGGCGGTCAGGTCGTGGACGTCCTGGAAGGTGATGTGGCGCGCGTCCTTCCTCGGGTGCACCGTGATGCCGGGAGCACCAGCCTGCACGCACACGTCGGCCGCTGCAACGACCGACGGGATTACACCGCCGCGTGCGTTGCGCACGGTCGCGACTTTGTTGATGTTGACAGAAAGCTTGATCATGACCGTGCTTGGTGCTGCGGGCTGCGTGCCACGTGCGGTGCCTGGTGCCTCGTGCTTCGTGCGGTGCCGCGTGCGGTGCTACGCAAGTTCAGTCTTTACACTATCGGCTATCTCCTGAGCCCAGCGACCGATCTCATCCTTGTTACGGCCTTCGAGCATGATGCGCAGCAGCGGCTCGGTGCCCGAATACCGCACCAAAAGGCGACCGTTGCCCGCCAGGCGCGACTCCACGTCCCTGATGACGGACGCGATCGCCGGCACCGTCGCCAGGTCTTTGCGCTCGCGAACCCGCACGTTCACGAGCACCTGTGGATACGAGACGAGCTGGGATGCGAGCGACGACAGCGGGCGCCCGGTCTTCGCCATCACGCGCAGCACGCCGAGCGCGGTCGCCAGGCCGTCGCCGGTGAACAGGTAGTCCGCGAAAATGATATGGCCGGACTGCTCGCCTCCGAGCGAGAAGCCGTCGCGCAGCAGCTCTTCCATCACGTACTTGTCGCCCACCTGCGTGCGCCGCAGCGCGATGCCGGATTCGCCGAGCGCCAGCTCCAGGCCGATGTTGCTCATCACCGTCGCGACGACGGTGTTGCCGCGCAGGCGGCCTTCGGCCTTGAGCTGCCGCGCACACATGAGCATGACGGCATCGCCGTCCACGATGCGGCCAGCCTCGTCGGCGAAGATCGCGCGGTCGCCGTCGCCGTCGAACGCGACGCCGCCAACAGCGCCCACTCGAGACACCGCCTCCGCCATCGCCGACGGATGCGTCGATCCGCAGCGCAGGTTGATGTTGCGCCCGTCGGGCGAAGCGCCGAGCAGCGTGACCTCGAAACCGAGGCCGCGGAAGAGCCGGGCCGCCACGGGAGTCGTGGCCCCGTTGGCGCAATCGACGACGAGCTTCGCGCCGGACAGCGGCCCCGTGTCGTCGAGCTGATCGCGAAGATGGGCCAGGTAGGCCTCGGATCGGTCGGCCTCTGCAACCGGCGGCGCCTCGTCCTGATCCACGTGCCACGACGAATCGGCGACGACGGCCTCGACCTGTCGTTCGAGTTCCTCGGTGAACTTGTGGCCGGCACCCGAGAACACCTTGATGCCGTTGTCCTGATACGGATTGTGCGAGGCCGAGATCACGGCGCCCAGCGAGATCTCTTTCGCCCGCGCCAGGTAGGCAATAGCCGGCGTGGGGAGGACCCCGACGGTTTCGACATCCGCACCGTTGAGGCGGGCGCCGTGCGCCAGCTCGCGCTCGATCCAGCCGCCGGACTCGCGTGTATCACGGCCGATCAGCAGTCGCGGGCGAGTCTCCTCCGGTTCGAGGACCTTGATGATCGCCGCGCCGATGCGACGGACGGTCGGAGGGTCCAAGGGCGCGGCGCCCGCGGTGCCGCGGATGCCGTCGGTACCAAACAGCCGGGCGGCCATCTCAGCGGAGCCGGACGTCGAGCTGCGAAGGCTCGAGGCCGACAATGGCCACGTCGGCAGGCTGATCGAAGCGCACAGGAAGATTGTAGCGCCCGCGCACGAGGCCCGAGACATCGGCGTACACCTGCAGGTCGCCGGGACGAATCGCGGTGACGGCCGACGCGGCGCCCTTCACTCGCACCGCGACCTCGGCCGGGCGGGACGTGGCGCGAATTCCTGCAGCCGCCGAACGGAACGCGACAGGGACGTGCGTGATCACGCGCTCGATGGGGACAGGTCGGATGTCGACGGTCACGATCGCGCTGCGAGAGCTGCGAAGGCGCACGACCGAGTCGGGTACGCCAACGGTCACCGTGTCGATCACCGGCTTGGTCGCGCCCCGCACGCTCACCGGCTCGGTGGTGGCTTCGGTGACGCTGTTCACGGCTGACGATGGGCCCGACAGCTCCACGGTCGCCGGATCGGCGCGGACGTGCGCCACTTCGTACCCCGGTGCCGGCTCGTCGTCGATGTCTGGCACGATGGGGACGGTTCTGACGGCGGACGTTTCGAAGGTCAGCGACAGCGTCGCCGGCGACAGCTGCAGCACCGCCACGCCCGTCGGCACCACGACATCGTCGGGGAGCAAGTGGAACAGCCGCCGGCCGGGGCGAGCGCTGTGGAGGTCGATCACGGCGACCAGGTCGGTGCCGCGCAGCTGGCCGAGCGCGCCGCTGGTGCCACGCAGGCGGACGTCCACGAGGCTGACCGGCTCGCCGAGCAGCTCGAGCTGATCAGGAATGTTCCGGTACTCGAGCGGCACTCGCAGCGAGCGCTCCGCCTCGCGCTGGCCGGCCACCAGTCCCCAGACCAGCGTCGCCAGCGCGATCGAGAGCACCTTCAGCCCCAGGTTCCGGAAGATCCTGACGCGCATCGTCACAGCGCGGCCCGGCGGGCCGGGACGGGTCCTTCTGCGAAGCCGCGCGGGCGGAGCAGCTCGCGCAAGCGGACACGCAAGTGCTCGGGAGTGATGTTGCGTTCGACCCGGCCGTCGAGGACGAGCGAGATCCAGCCGGTCTCCTCGGAGACGACGACGGCGAGCGCGTCGTTCTCTTCGGTGAGGCCGATCGCGGCACGGTGCCTGGTGCCGAGGTCCTTGCTGAGGCGCGGGTTCACCGTGAGGGGCAGGAAACAGGCCGCGGCCGAGATGCGGTTCTCCTGGATGATCACCGCGCCGTCATGGAGCGGCGAACCCACCTGGAAGATCGTGACGAGCAGGTCGTAGCTGATTTGGGCGTCGAGCGGAATGCCGCCCTCCGAGTAGTTGCGCAGCCCGATCTGGCGCTCGATGACAACGATCGCACCCGTTCGCTGCGACGACAGCATCTGCGCGGCGACCGCGATCTCCTCAACCGTTTCATCAACTGTCTCGCCCTTGGCGAGATACCGGAAGAACGGCGCGCGCCCGAGGTGCGCGAGCGCCCGCCGGATGTCGGACTGGAACAACACGATGGCGGCGAAGACGACATAGCCGACCATGTTGCGGATCAGCCAGTTGACGGTCTCGAGCTGGAGGATATTGGAGAGGTAGAACAGCGCGACCGCCAGGCCCGCGCCGACGGCCATCTGCACGGCCCGAGTCCCGCGGATGAGGACGAGGACTTCGTAGATCAGCAGCGAGACCAGCGCGATGTCGATGACATCACGCCAACCCAGGCTGGGCCTGCCGAGCGTCTCTGTGATCCAGGAAAGGTCCACGGTGCCTTAAGGTGCGACAGGTGCGTATGGTGCGACAGGTGCGTATGGTGCGCGAGGTGCGTTAGGTGCGTTAGGTGCGTT
>Ga0065712_10000266_pt1 | contig 20855 bp, 11 predicted proteins | sample MisRhiReplicate1_FD_59099 | JGI IMG/M metagenome (GOLD analysis project Ga0065712, IMG submission 59099) | Miscanthus rhizosphere microbial communities from Kellogg Biological Station, MSU, sample Rhizosphere Soil Replicate 1: eDNA_1 v3... | ecosystem: Host-associated > Plants > Roots >...
GGGACAAAGTTTTTCGACTACGATAACGATGGCTGGCTCGATCTCTTCGTTGCTAATGGACATGCTTACCCGCAGCGAGATCGCTATCGTCAGCGCAAACTTTTGCATAGAAACAACCGTGACGGAACCTTTTCAGAGGTTGCTGCTGAGTTTGGTAGCGCGCTAATGGAAGAGCGGGCGAGCCGCGGAACTGCGTTCGGTGACATCGACAATGACGGCGATGTTGATATCGTCGTCAACGACCTCGACAGCCTCCCGCAGGTATTGCGGAACGACGGCGGAAACAAGAACAACTGGATCTCAATTAAAACGATCGGCACCAGGAGCAACCGCAACGGTATTGGCGCGAAGGTGAAGGTCGTCTCCGGAGATCTCATTCAGCTTGATGAAGTGCGAAGCGGCGGCAGTTATATTTCGCAAAATGATTTAAGGCTGCACTTCGGGCTGGAGAAACGTACGAGCGTGGACCTCATTCAGGTGCGGTGGCCGAGCGGCACCGTCGATACCTTAACAAACGTAGCGGTAAACAAGATCGTCACAGTTAAAGAAGGCAAAGGGTTAGTAGAGTAGAAGCGTCAAGGCTTGGAATGCACGTGTCCATTAGCACTATCGGCGCGCTTCCAGATGATTCGCCGAATGCGCCGCTTTTCGTAATTCTTGTCGAACTCTTTTATCTCAATAAACTGATTCGGCAGCACATTATTGAACTCCTGCCGTGTGCGACTCGTGGGCCACGTTACTTCTATGGAAGTAATTCGTGTGGACTTGCCAATACCAATGTGCTGCATCAACGGCGACGCACCAAACGACCCTCCACTCGAGACTTCGCGATATCTGATTCCAGTTTCCGCGCCAGGTCCCTTGAGCGTTAATTTGATCTTAGCTCCGATTGCGGAGCGGTTGCTCTTAAATCCGACGAGTTTGATGGCAATCCAATTGTTAGCGTGACCTGGATTCGCAAAAAGGACACTATTGTATTTGTCGCCGGGTACAGCTCCACCCAGGTTTTCGAATATGTCTTCGTCTCCGTCGTTGTCGAGATCGGCAAACGATACGCCGTGGCCTTTCTGAAGATGGCCAGTTCCACTCGACGAACTTATCTCCACGAAAGATCTGCCACTTTGATTACGGTACAAAAGGTTTGGCATTAGAGCTGTGTATGTTGGCGCGCCGGTGCCAAGATAGAAATCGAGAAAACCGTCGTTGTCGAGATCACCGAAATTCCCTCCCATTGCGGCCACACTGCGGTCAAGACCCATCTCCTGTGTCACATCCGCGAACTTGCCATTTCCGGTATTGCGATAGAGTTTCATCGAATCGCCCTGTCGTGGTAGTCCGACATAGGGCTTGACCCATTCCCCGCTTGCAAAGAAATAGCTCGCCACGAACAAGTCAAGTTTCCCGTCATTGTCGAAATCCCAAAACCACGTCGGAAAGCTCCAGCGCGGTTCCTCAACCCCAAGCTGCGCAGCAATCTGTTCGAACGTGCCGTCACGTTTGTTGTGATAGAGGAAGTTCTCTGTCCCGTAGTTAGAGACGTAGAGGTCCGGATATCCATCGTCGTCGTAATCGCCCCAGGCGACACCCTTCGTAAACGCAACCTGGTTTACACGCGCGCGCGTGGAGACATCCTCAAAGGCGCCATCGCCCTTGTTTCGGAAAAGTTGGCTCGGTGTATTCTCGTGTCCAATGAAGACATCCAGCCACCCGTCGTTATCGAAGTCGGCCCACGCCGCCGAGTGTGTCGAATAGTCGATGCTCAAGAGTCCCGCCTCTAGGGTTACATCCGAAAAGGTGCCGTTCCCATTGTTACGTAACAATGAGTTCCGCATTGGCCACTCCCACCCCCCACGCATGACAAAGATGTCGAGCCAACCGTCGTTGTTATAGTCGGTTTGCACGGAGTTTATGCCGCCGAGTTGCTCAGCCAGATGCGAGCGCGTTGACACATCCGAGAACGAACCATCTCCATTGTTGCGGAAAGCGCGCATCGGCTGGCATGGATCAAAGCTAGTCTCTACGACATCAAGATATCCATCATTATCGAAGTCATCGACAATCGAACCTCCGGCCGCGTTTACAGTGTCCAGCCCGAGCGAGGGAGCGATGTCCACAAACCTTCCGATGTTCTCTTTCGATTCAAGAGCTGCCGGCGAGATCAGATAGGCCTTTGGAACTTTGTCGGGATACTCGCCAAGCGTCTGGTACGTCACGTTGAGAAGCCAGCGCACCTCCAGACTAGAAGGTTCCTTTTCAAGATAACGCTCGAAATACTCGATTGCGCGCTGCGAACCAGATCGCAACCTATGCCGCGCCGCGGTAGTTAGCGGAAAGATGCAAACATCGGCATTGCGATTAGTAACACAGTTCTCAACCTCGCCACGCCGCATGTGGGCGATGCCGAGGGCGGCAAGAACGATGTTCCTCATTGCGGGAAGGTTTGCACTTTTAGTGGAATTTGCCTCCCCGATACGCAAGGCCTCTTCAAAGTGTGCTATCGCGTTTGTAGTATCGCCTTTGTAGAGGTAAACAGTTGCCGCGGCATTGTGGAGGCGAATCGCCTTAGGTGGGTCGATTGCTTCACTGACATTTTGCAAGGCCATCTCGATGGTGCGCGAAGCTTCATCAAGGGAGGTGCGCCGAATTTCGCACAGGCTTTCGAGTTTGGTTCGTTCGGCTGGTAGCTTCGCAAAGCTGTCGATCAGACCAAACCCCGAAAAGTCAGGGAGACCGGTGCGGTCCTGAAATTGCGCGGGAGGTTGCATTTGGCCCAGGCCCATCGACGCACCCACGACCAATGAGAGCAAGAGGATTGATAGGAGAACGAACTGTTTCACAAGGTTTGCTGGATCACGAAGCGAGCTGTGTGTTGCGTCTCAGATTCTCAACTAATACAACTTGGCAGGTCAAGCATGCGGATCCATTTTGCGCTTTGGAGATCAAAAGAAAGGAATAGAAAGCGATGCGTCCTGACAACTCAGAGGCACAGAAAACCGTTAACGAGTGCCCAAGATTCCGGCCCGCCTGGTCCAATTAAGTAGCCGCTGGCGGCTACCGAGTTTGTTGCAGTGCGTCGCGCAGTTTCAATACCCGACGGCATGTTAGAGCCTGAGCTTTCGAAGATTGTTTGAAGTTTATGCAACTGCGGTAACACTCACGCCAGTAGACCAGATGTTGGTTTTTCTGAAACGCTCTTAGCAACCTTAAATCGCGCCCCACAACCGCTCAGATTTCCTCCGATCCGATGCGGCCTTACGGTGAGGCTATCGATACAGTGTTTGGAACGGAAGTCGATTACGCGCAGATTGTAAAAATCTGCGGCACGGAAGAAAGTAGGTACAGCAATTCGAAACTGGACGCAGGGAACCGCCGCTCATGTTGTTGTTGGCGTATGCGAAACTCGTGCGCGAAATTCTCTCGTGGATACAAAATCTTGTCGAGGTTCGAAATCGGAGCAACCTGCCATCTACTGTTGTTCTTTTCTTCGTGCCACCTATAGAACCACTCATTCCCGCCAATTGGAGCGTTGATCCTTGAATGTGGCGCCCGCATTCCTGTCGATGATAACGCCTCAACCAGCCCATCCTCCGTCGATTATGTGTATCTGGCCGGTCGTGAATGAAGACTCGTTCGATGCTAGATAGACTGCCAACGCAGCGATCTCGGAGGGGCGGCCCAAGCGGCCCATCGGCTGGCGGGCGACAAAAGCTTCACGAGCAACTTTCACATCACCGTGAGCCTTCATTCGATCTTCGAGCGATGGCGTGACCACTGTTCCCGGGCAGATTGCGTTACAACGAATGCCGCGACCGATAAAATCGGCGGCAATCGCCTTGGTGAGACCAATCACCGCAGCTTTGGTGGTGCCGTAAACAAACCGTCTTGGCGCGCCCTTCACGCTTGATGCGACTGAAGACATATTGATGATGCTACCGTCGCCTGCTTCCAACATGCCGGGCAGGAAACTTCGGCACGTCCGGAACATCGACTTGACGTTCAGATCAAATGAAGCGTCCCAGTCCTGTTCTGTGCACTCGAGGATCGTGCCGTCGTGAACAAAGCCTGCGCAGTTAAAGAGCACATCAATTGGACGCGTTTCTTCAGCCAAGTCAACCACCGCTCGTGAATCGCGTACGTCCAGGTGCCGCGTCACGATCTCCGGATGCTCCCGAGACAACGCTTCCAGAGCGACTTCATTGATGTCCGTGGCCCACACCGTCGCACCTTCATGCGCGAACGCGATGGCCGTCGCCCGCCCGATCCCCTGCGCGGCAGCAGTAATCACAGCTTTCTTTCCGTTCAGTCTGTTACTCATAATTACCTCGCGGCTCACTTGCTATTATACGTACTTCCAGTGGCTCGGCGTTGAGAAGCAGGATCTGTTGTTCGTCTTGTGCCGGGTCACTCCATCGTCATGCCCGCGCAATCTTTGCGCACGCACTTTAGTCAGTAGATCCTCGTAAGGCAGTCCGGCAGGCAATCACAAGCGCCAGTTTAGATCCTCCTATTTACGCGATTGCGATCGGCAAGGCTGCGAGATCTATGGCGCTCGGACTTGCCGAAGCATTGGCTGACAAGTTAGTTGCCGGCGTAATTAGCGCTCCAGAATTGCTCGACACTCAAGGCTGGCAGAGCTTTGTGGGTGGCCATCCATTACCGAACGAAGCAAGTCTGGAAGCGGCGCAAGCGGCGTTTCAGTTGTTGGACCGCGCAAATAGTGAGCAGGCACTCGTGATTTTCTTGATCTCGGGTGGCGGTTCGGCGATATGCGAGTGGCCCATCAGCGACGACATCTCGCTTGCCGATCTTCGCCGGGCGAATCATGTTCTCGTGACCTGCGGGGCTCGAATCGCCGAAGTAAATGCTGTTCGGCGCGCCTTCTCCGCCGTAAAAGGTGGAGCACTTGCGCGGCGTGCGTCTCGAGCACAGATACTCACTTTAATCGTGTCTGATACAAATCGTGGCGATGAAGCGAGCGTTGCTTCTGGTCCAAGTCTGCCACCGCCGGCCGACGCACCAAACGCTATCGATGTAGTTGAAGGCTATAGACTCGNACCTCTGCTGCCCGGAGCGATTCTGAAAGCTGTGCAACGAGCAAGACCATCCAACAGCACGNCAGCCGGATCGCATTTTGCTCTGCTGGATAACTGGACGGCAATNGAGGCAGCANGCCACAAGGCGCTCGAGNTCGGGTTAACCTATGCGACTGCCGCAGAGATCGGCGAATTACCAATAGCAAACGGTTGCGAACTTGTTCTTTCGCCACTGCTTTCAGACGAAACAGACCAAAGCTTTTGCTTGATTTCCGGGAACGAGTTTTCCTGCCCGGTTAGAGGTGACGGACGTGGGGGCAGAAACATCGAGACCGTCTTGCGCTGCGCGATTCTTCTCGACAAAACCGCCCGGCAGGATCGTCGACACTCCGTCATTCTGAGCGCCGGCACGACGGAATCGATGGTAACAGTCCCCCTGCCGGGGCGATCGCAGACGAAACAACGGTCGAACGTGCTCGCAATCTCGGCATGGACCCTGACGATTTTCTCGCACGCAGCGATTCATATACTTTCTTCAAACAACTCGGCGATCTCGTTGCCACCGGCCCAACTGGAACCAACGTTCGCGATTTGCAGATCCTGCTTAGCGCCCCTGACCACAAACAATGATCATAGCGGTATTTGTGGCGAGCGATCGTCTAAGGGATCGGCCCAACGATTGTTAGGGATAGTTGGAGTCCAGCCAGGCCTGAGCGGATCCTGATCGTAAGGATAGCTTCCCAACCGTTTGTACAACTCGCTGTAGTGCTCAAGCTTCTCGCGATTCAACTTCACGCCCAAACCTGGTCCGTCCGGCACCTTGATGCTGCCGCCTTCGTATTTAAACTTGCCGCCTTCGATGATGTCGTCCGTAAGCTGATGATAGTGCGCATCGGCTGCAAACGACAGATTGGGAATAACTGCGCCGAGATGCAGCATCGTTGCCAGTTGAATGCCCAACTCGCCGGAAGAGTGTACGGCAACGCCGAGTTGAAACGTATCACATACACCCGCGGCCTTTACGCATTGACGAATGCCGCCCCAGAACGTTGTATCAAGGAGAATCACGTCGACAGCAGTGTTCAGAACGTTTGCTGCAAGCTGTTCGAAATCAACCACGACCGTATTAGTGGCAAGAGGAAGGCGGATTTTTTCGCGCGTCCGTCGCATACCGTTTAAGCCGAAGACCGGATCCTCCAGATAATCATTTTTAATGTCTTCAATGGCTTGTCCAAACCAGATTGCCTGCTCCGTGGACCAAACGGCGTTAGGGTCGAAACGAAAGCGGTCTCCCTCGAGGGCGGCCGCAACAGCCCGGTAGCATTCGAGCTCGTATTCCGGTGCAAACACACCACCCTTTAGTTTGTGTGACGTAAAGCCGTAGCGAGTTTTCAATTCCAGTGCGTGCGCGACGAGTTGATCTACGGTACGCACCTCGCCGGAACCATCCTTCGAATTTGGATAACGAAAGAACAAGTAGGAGGCGAAGGGAACCCGATCTTGTAATCGGCCGCCGAGAATTTCAGACACTGGCACATTCCACTTCTGTCCGAGAATGTCGAGACAAGCAAACTCGAGTGCCGCGAGAATTTGGGTGCGGTTGTTGTAAAGAGAAGCGGTGGGATTTGCAATGAGGTACCGCATTTCTTCAAGGCGCGCTGGATCGTGGCCCACCAGGTAGCTTTTCATCGCGCGAAATACAGCTTCCGCCGACTCGCCACCGCCACCCATTTCGCCGAGTCCGGTTATTCCTTCGTCTGTGTCGACCTCGATAATCGTGCGGACGAAGCGACCCCAATGACAGCCATTGGCGTGACGAAGCGGCGCTTCAATCGGCACCGTTACCGTGGTTGGTCGGATGTCAGTAATTCGCATCTTAACTAATTGATAACGCGGTTCTGTCGCAGGAATGCCCAGATCGCTTCATAACTTCTCACGGAATCAGCCTGCGAGAATAGGCCGTGTCCGCCATTCTTGATTGTTAACAACTGGTTTGGGACCTTCTCTTTCTCGAGCGCTTCGTGCAACCGCACAGAATGACTGTAAGGAACAACGTCGTCTTTATCACCATGAATAGACAATATGGGCGGCAACCCTGAACGCACATAAGTCAGTGGAGAAACGCGACGCGCGATCTCTTCGGCGTCCGGCTGACTGCCAACCCACATCGCTGCATAATTTTTCAGATTGACGCCCTTCATCAAATCATTGACATCGGAGATGCCGTACCAATTTATGATCGCCGCGACCTTCAACTTTTCTTCGCCGTAACAGCGATTGTCGAGCGGGGTCCCATCCGGGAGCATGCCTGTAATTAGAGCAAGATGGCCACCTGCCGAATGGCCTGTTAAGACAATCTTTGTGGTATCGAAATGCCATTGACTGGCATTGCGGTAAACCCACCGCAGCGCACAACGTGTGTCTTCCACCGCAGCCGGCGCCAGGGAGTTGCTCGCCATGCGATATTCAACATTAACTACGGTCCAACCCTTTTCGAGGAACGGAAGGAAGTACAGCACGCTGGCTTCTTTCGTACCAAAGATCCATCCGCCGCCGTGGATGTAAACGAGTGTGGGAGTTGGCGTGGTTACGCCATGCTGATACCAGACATCCAGCTTGAGTGGAGTGTTGTTCGCTCCGAGGTAGACGATGTCGGGTTGAACCCAATAGCGGCCGCCGATGTCAGTGGCCCACGCCGAAGAGGGTTGATCCTGTGCTTGCCCGCCGATAAAGCACAAAAGAACAATCAGCGTTGCACAACAAAGTCTCTCCAGCTGTTTAAGCTGACTTAATCCCCTGCTTTGTAGCGACATACGTCTTGCCCTGATAGTTAATGTTTCGTAGTGCTGCTTTTGCATCAAAGAGACCAAACGCCGGTTGCGCCCCGATCTTGCCAAACAGTCCGGCCTGAATTCCAAACAGGTTTTCAACCACCGGTTCCAGATATGCGCAGCCTGACACGCAGGCCCAATCGTTGATGTAAGGCTGATCTGAAGGCGCCTTGCGTGCGCCTCCGCCAGCTTCCGGCGCGACTGCCGTTTCGGCAAAATGTGCTTGCGCGATTGGTCCTTGCCTGGCCGTTTCAGCTAGTCCTTTGATCCATTTGAAAGCGACATCGCCTTCATCGGCCACGAACAACGCGCTCAACGCCAGTGATGGCCACGCGGTGTAAGCTCCCGTCCACTGGTGGTCTGGACGAATACTAAAGGTCACATCGAGATCCTTAGTTGACAGCGCTCGCATCCACATCGGCGTTTGCAACTCCTCGCGGAAGAACCGGACCATTTCTGTCTTCACTTGCTTGCTCAATGTGTCGCCGATCGTGATGAGAACTGTGCCAAAGTCGTAGCAATGATGGACTTCGTTCATGCTTCCATCGGGAAGCCGACAGCGCCAGATACCTTTTCCAGGGACATAGAGCTCAAGCACTTTGCGGCTCAACTGCTGTGCTTCGACACGCAGTGCCGCTGCCTTCTCTGAACTTCCGCGCTGCTCCAACAACTCAGCCGCAAAACGCAAGTTATAAACGTTCGCCGCATTCAACCCGGCGACCTCGTGCACATAACTACTGACAGCTTCGAGCAGATTTGAAACGCCGCCGTAGTCCGCCAGGCCATGATTGTTTGTATTCAATTGCCGCCAGTGTTCGGCGTAGGTCACCAGACGATCGATCACCTTCTGACCACCAACTTCTTTATCCAGCCATGCGTGATCTCCGGTCCAGCGCAAATACTCGCGCGCCATTCTGCACATTGCAAAATCATTTACTGAATACCATGGCCCGACGCCGGAACCGGTCAAGTACTCAGTGCCAAAATGCTTGTAGACATCCAGTTGCATCCACGTCTCAATCATGCGCCGCAGAATGAGCGGATCGAGCATCGCCAGCAGCATCGCGCTCAAACTGATGTCCCAAAGGAACGTCGTAGTCTCCCAATAGCGCGGCGCCAGGGTGACATAGGTCGTACCGTAGACTGAATGTGGCGTCGTGCGTCTGAAAAAGAGCGCGCTCATAACGGCGGAGTGATAAAGCCGTCGAACCGATTCGTCATTGGTCACAAGCGTGGGAACATACCCTGAGAACCGATCGTTTCCTGGCGTAAACGCTGCCCTTAATTGCGCGTTCCACTCATCTCGTACGTCAGCAGCGGCTGCAGTAAAATCCTTTACCAGCGTGTCGTAATTTCTTTGCGCTTCATCAGCACTTTCCGCCAACGCGTTGACAAAAGTAATCGACCGTTTTTCACCCGGGGCCAGATCGAAACGATAGATCAGCCACGATGGCCGTACCTCGGTAGCAGGCGGCCACGCGCCTTGAAGCGAGTAGGCCTCTGTGCGAACCGATTTACACAACACTGCCGCCCTGGACGTGTCGACCGTGCGTTTGTTGTCGAACTCTCCGGGCGAATACGCCGCGTTCCACGGAGCGACACTTTTGGTTACTCCGCCATTCAGCGCAAACTTGATCTCTGTCTGGCGTCGTGTCTTCTGTTTGTTCTCCACCGTCAGAGAGACCGCAACTGACATCTGTTTGAACGGCACGATCGTCACGCTCGACAGCTCAAGACCGCGGTATTGCGCACGACGCTCGATTCTGTCGGGCTGCCAAACGAAGTCGATCGCGGTCTTCGTCGCGGCAAAGTATTCGCCGTCAACGTAGAGAACGCAGGTTAACAGCTCACCACCGGAACCCAGCGCCGCGGTATTCATTTCGCCCTGCGCAAATGGTGGAAAGGCGACACTCCGTATACCCGTTACGTCCATCGCTGCCTGCGCGCAACCCCACTGGTTCGTCAGGCCCGGTGGATTAAAAAGATCTCCGAAACGATGGGGCATCGTGACGGTGCGCAACGACTCTACGGTCGGAATGTCTGTAGCAACCGGTTCGTTACTTCTTCGCGGTTGCTGTGCATCGACCTGGTCGACACCGAACCCGAACTCCCGCAGAATTGCGGGCGCCACCAATGCCGCAGTTGTAGTCTTCAGGAAATCTCTGCGCTTCTGTTCACTCATGTTCGTTACGGTTTCAAGGTGCTGTTTCAATTTCTACGCGCAGTGTGAGGGTCTCGTAAGGCTTCAGCTTCACGATCAATGGTGAGAGGCTCGTGACACTTTCACGGATTTTATCTTCCGTCTGATTCAAAATTGCGGCAGCGCGCAACTTTACCGGCACAGTGACTTCGGCCGTCGTTGCCCGCCCCACAAACTCTTGCAGGCGGATGACGAATACCGTACTTGCACGCGGGTTCAAAGGATTAGCGCTTACTTCGCCGTGAGTGGTTGTGTCGGCCACCTGCTTCACCGTAACGATCTCAACGTTTGGCTGACTGAGCCTGAAGTAACTGCGCTCTGAAACGGTAGGCGGTACGGTGACGTACGACGCTTGTAGCGGCAAATTGAATGCAGAACCGAGACGCCATGCCACTACGTCATCAAAATCTCCATCGGAGACATTGACGGCGTAATCGAAGACGTATTTCTGGTCCAACCCGGGCTCTGTAGTCATCAAATTCGTAACGCCGAGATCGTGTGTGTCTGCCTGATTGCCACGCCGAAATGCGCGGGAGTAAATAGTCGCTTCGGGCAGCGGCCACTTGCCGGTCAACATTGCCGGAAAATCTGATGGCGCGTTGCCAGGTGAAGGTCGCGCCTTGACGTAGCCGGGAAACACGGCATGAAACGACTGTCGATGAGCGAGCATGACGGAGGCTCCCCCATCACTCATGCCGATAAGATTTTGTGTCGTTACGGAATCGCGTCGCGCGCCCGGGAGGTAGTCGTCCGGCAACCTGTCAAACCATTTTTGACCGCCGCGAAGCACCTTCAGGTGTTGTGCACTCAGCGCAAACGGAAACGCAAAATAATAGGAGTCATGCCAACTCTTCCCTCCGGCAAACGGCAACCGCTTGGCCTCGATCTCATTGTGGATCTCGACGCGGTCCAGATCGTTGTAAATGGTGAACGTAGTTAACGGAAAAGCAGATCGTTCGCGCGTTACCGTCACGCGTGTTAGACCGGCGCCGCGTTTGATTTTGATCTTAGGCGGAAGAGGCGTGGCGAGAATAGACGGTTCCTGACCTTCTACTCGCAACAGTTGATTGAACGGCAGCTCGCCTTTGTCACTAACGATTTCGCGCCCGCTGCGTACCGCAACGAGGCTCTGAACATTTCCGTCGGGTCGAAGCTGCAAACGAAAATTCCGGTTCTCTACACGAGTGGCGGCAGGGACATCACGCAACGTTGAAACCATTTCACCCTTCGCTGTCTCGACCTGAAACATCGAATAGCCAATCGACGGAACGCCGCGAGCTACGAAAATCGCGCGTCCGTCTTCGTCCACATCGAAGGGTACGGTTTCACTGCTTCCTAATTTCCGTATCGCAACAATCTTCAGCCCCGCTGCAGGCGGTGCGACTACGACCAGATCATCGCGTTGCCACGACAAAGCGTTATAGACGAGTAGCGGCCAAATGTTTTCTGAAGATAACGACCGCGGCGACTCCCCGCGACCAGGTTGGGCCAGCAATCGCAGTCCCTCGTCGAACAGATCATCGACTTCTGTTTTGGCCTTCTCCATGTAGCCGACATATTGCCGGTTTTGTTCTTCGAGCTTCGCTCGATCGTTGAGCTGCGGCCAACCTGTGTTCCCTGCCCCACTATGCTCGTCGTAGGTCAGCATCAGATCGTAGAGCGTGGCCGTGTTGCCGGCCGGGAACGGAATCCCACGCGTTGTAGAGATGATGCTCCAGAGAGTTTCGGCCGCCGGCGTGTGATTGTGCACATAACGAGCGAGCGCGCTGATCTGCGGCGATATCGTTTTCGCTTCTGACCACAGACCGGACCATTCGCCGCGGAACGTCGGAATTCGATCCGCGTATTTGCTTTCGATGTACTTAAAAAACTCGGGCGGCGTCGCGATTCTCAACTTGGGAGACTCGTGCCGACTGTTCCAGAGCTTCACAGCGCGTTCAAGGTTCGCCACGTTTGTCGGTTCAACGAAGTCGTGTGCGTACAACGCCATCACAGCGTCGTATTGATATCCCGCGTCTCCATATCTCTTTTGCAGCGCAGCGACTCCCTCCTCCATGATCTGAAGATCCGTCTTCTTGCCGGACTTCGGATTAAACATCTCGTAAGCAGTCTTGCCCGTATAAGGATCGAGAGAATAAGGATCGAGATAGAAATCCGTCAGTGCTTCAGGATAACCGCCACGCTGGCCCTGACTGACCCATGTTAAGACACGACTGCCATCGGGAGATTCCCAGTAAAAAGGAACCTTCCCAGGAGCAAGCGAAGTCGCCGTGTTTATAAAGAGGTTAGCGCCCACCACGAGATAACGCATATCGCTGCGCGCGAGTACGGAAGGCAATGAGGATGGATGCCCTGGCACATCATCCATCATCGCCATCTGCGTCTCCACACCGTACAAGCGTTTGAGCGTCGCGTAGTCGTAGCAAAGACGATTCAGCTCCTCGGCGCCCATAAAATCCGTATGCATGCTGCCCCAGGCCGAAGATAGTGAAATACGTCCACTCTTAATAAGATTAACGAGCCGCGCAATTTTTTGATTGTCGCTGGGCAGAACGGACGTAGGAGCCTTGGCACGTTTCAACCATTCGTTAACCTGCCAGACACTCTCGATGGTCCAACGAAAATCAGGATCCGCTTCGGCGACGCGAATTACTTCGTCTATGTGACGCGCGGCGCGTTCGCGAATAGCTTCCGGCGGATCGACGAAACCAAAATCATAGTGGCTCGTCGGCACAATGTAGACAGTTTTGATCGAACTATCCTGAACGCGCTGCTGGCTGCTGGCGGGCGCCCAAGCGAGCAAAACAAGAAGCGGCAGCACCCAAATTAACCGGCTGCCGCTCGTGGTGTACCGCCACTTAAGTTCCATTCGCATTCCCGATCAGAAAAGATATCGCAAGGAAAACTGAATCTGACGCGGGCCGCCAAAACCAAGCAGTCCGCCAAGTTGATTCCCGACCGTCGAGATACTCTGACCGAAGAACGCCGTTGGCTTCAGCGAATTGTTATCGCCTCGGACCAGGCCGCCGGACGGATCAGCGAAGTTTGCATGGTTAAAGAGATTGAAGATCTCCGCACGAAACTGGAGCGAACTGGTCTCCGTCAACTGCGTGTTCTTAAAGACGGAAAAATCTACCTGCGCAAACCCCGGACCGCGCAAAATGTTCCGGCCTGCATTGCCGAAAACTCCGTCGCCGGGATTTGAAAATGCTGCCGCATTAAACTGACATTCGGGAAGACTGTAATTCGGACAGCGCGTATCGACGCCGGCAACAACGTCAGGACGGAAAGAAAAACCGCCGAACACGCCGCCTTGCCTGGTGACGTTTACGGGAAGACCGCTTCTGATTTGCGTGATCGTATTCAGTTGCCAACCGTCCACGAGCCAGCCTGGACCACCGCCAAACCACTCACGAAGCGGTAAGTCGTAGCCCGCATCCATGGTGAAGTTGTGACGAACATCCTGATCGCTGCTGGCACGTTCCGCTCTAGCGTTGTTTTCGTCCTGATAATCCTTAAAGAACCCGACAACGTCGTCGATTGTATGTGACCAGGTGTAGTTGGTATTGAATCGCAGTCCCCTGGCCAGGTTTCTCTTGAAGGTCACCTGCAGCGCGTTGTAGTTCGATTGCGGATAATCGCCGACTACGAAGATGTCGCCGAAGTCTGACGAAAGTGGTCGAATCTGAGTGACAGGATCTCTGCGGTTTATGTTTCGCGGTGTGACGACGCCGTTTGTCAAAAGGTGCGTCACATGATTGCCGACGTACCCGACCTGTAACGTAGCGAAGCCGAGGTCGTGCTGGACATTGAACGACCAGTGCTGCGCCATTGCCGTTTGCAGATCTTCCTCGATGTGAAAAGCATTCGGGACCGCACACGCATACGCCGCGGGATCGACCGGATATTGCGGAAAGATTCCGCACACAAACAATGCAGTAAAGAGATCGACCGATAGTGTAGGAAAGGTATTTGCCTGCGGCGAGCCGAAACTGGCCGGCAGATCACGATCGTAGAAAATTCCATAACCACCGCGCAGAACGGTCTTCCCATTGCCAAACAGGTCGAACGCAAAACCAAAACGCGGGCCGAAGTTATTGTTATCGACATCATGCAACTTCTGCCCGAGTGGCGTGAACGTCAACGTATCAAGGTCGAAATTCTGTAAACGACCTTCCTTTTCACTACTCACACTGCTGACGTCGTAACGCAATCCCAAATTCAAAGACAGACGCGGATGCAGCCTCCAGTCATCCTGGATAAAGAATGAATAATTCTCATTCGCATAATCGAGCAGCGGATTGCCTCCCTTGGAAACAATGAAGGGAACGTTGTCCCTGAAATCATTCAAACCGAAGAAGGTGAGTGTTTCCTGGGTATCGGAACGGGCCGAACGGCGATTGAGCCGAAAATCAAGACCCGCTTTGAGCGAGTGAGCGCCGCGGACAGTACTGAGCGTGTCGAGAAATTGATAGACCGTGCCGGTGCGGAACTGCTTGAACTGTGCGGGTCCGGGAACCGCAATGGCTTGATCAACGAACGACAGATCGAATCTGGGCAGAGTCGATGGTCCAGCGCCCACATCGGTCACGTTGCGATTGATGCCGAAGGCAAATTCATTGATCGTATTAGTCGAGAATGTGTAGTTGTGCGAAGCCTTAAACAACTGGACGCGCAACGATCCATCCGCTGTCTGATCCGTTCCGACGCCATATGGTGTCTTGGTTGTGGAATCGTTGATGTTATAGCGAACTGAGAACTGGCTTCGTTGCGTGTGCAGCCAATCGATTTTTACAGACCCTGTATCCTCTCGCAGATCCCCGTCCTTTTGGACCGAAAAGATCCCAAGATTAGGATCCGGAACATTGCTTCCCGCCGGGAAAAATGGCGCAGACGGAAGCGGGATCGTCGCAAGGACCGGAGCGATCGAAGGAGCAAATGTAGACCGAAAAGCTGCCGTGGGAACCAGTGATGTAAACGTTGTTCCACGGGTTTGTCTGACGCCTTCGTAATTCGTAAAGAAAAACAGTTTGTCGCGAACCAGACGCCCGCTGACATTTCCGCCAAACTGATTCAAGCGGAATTTTTGCTTACCAGCAAAAAAGTCTCTCGCGTCGAGCGCTTCGTTTCGGAAATACTCGAATAGGCTACCGTGAAATTGGTTTGTCCCCGACTTCGTAATCGGGTTGATAACCGCACCGATAGCCTGTCCGTATTGCGCACCGTAGTTTTGTTCCACAGTCTGGACTTCCTGAATGCTGTCCATGCTGACGCGGTTGACGCGGGATTCGATCCGACCCAGCACGTTTGATGTTCCATTAAGATCAACGCGTCCAGCGTCGATACCGTCGACCAGAACACTCGAACCACCGAACGTCGAAGGGATGCCGTTGATACTCGTTTGAAATTGATTGGTCGTTTGAACAGAACCGGGAACGGTTGCAAGCAGGCTCGTGAAATCCCGTCCGTTGACCGGATTGTCGGATATGCGCTCAGTCGCGATCGTGTCGCCGACCGTCGATGTTTCCGTATCGACCCGGGTCTGGCCCGCTACCGTTACCGTGGCATCCACGCCGCCGACATTCATCGTTACATCGGCACGCGCTTTCTCGCCAACGGCCAGACGCAGATCCGTGACCGATGTTGTCTTGAATCCTGTCGCGGTAGCTTCCACCGTGTAAACGCCGTTTGGGAGGGCAGGCACTTCGTAGCGACCCTCGCCATCTGACTGAACGGTGCGTTTTTCGTTCGTTCCCTGATTGATGACGGTTACTGTCGCGTTGGCGACAACGGCTCCGTTCTGGTCGGTTATAACCCCCGTTATCGAACCGCTGTTCGATTGAGCGAAGGCTCCGGTGCCGATTATTAAAAGGAGTATTAGGGAGCTCAAAGTTCTACCGATCTGGGTCGTGGTGTGTTTCATTCTAACCTCGCCTGTGTTTCACTGATATTGAGCGCCGTCGGTTCTGGGCCAGGCGGCGCGACACGCTATTCCTGAGTGCAGGAAACCGATGTCTGTAACTGCGCGACCGCCCGTAAGTCAGGCGTCCAGACACCATCAAATTTTGGGTAATACTTCGGCAAGATGTCGGCAGTCACTGGAATCGCAGGAATCACATCACGTCGATTTACTCCGTGACCGGCATGAATCCGCATCACGTTGTCGACACAACGAGCCGCGACATACTCCGGAAACATCGCCGCCCCAACCTTGAGAGGGCCTCCCGCCGTCAGCAGATCCTTTTCGTTGTTGCCGGCCAATCCGAAAGTGGCCAACGTTATCTGGTTCGGATCGCGACCGGCCTCCAAATACGCTTCCAGTGCTCCCTGCCCCGTTTCGTCATCCATCGCAAAAATTACGTCGATCTCATTGGTGGTAAACACAGGCGCAGCGAGACGCTTCGCTATGATCTTGCTACCCTCGCCGTTCAACCTCGTAACAAAAGCGGCGTCCGGCTGAATCGATTGCAAGCCATGAATAAATCCTTCGCTTCGAAGCAGGCACGGACGCAACGTAGGTAATCCCATGTCCAGGACTTTTAATGGCTTCTTGATTCTGAGGTGCTGGCCTATCCACATTCCCAATGCGAATCCCGCGTCGTAATCACAGATTGCTACCAGGGTCGTCATCCCTTTAACCGGATTGGCTTCTACCACCACAGGGATTTTTTGATCGGCGCCGTAAGCTACGATTGATTCAAGTCCTTCCGTCGCGGCCGGGGTCACGATGAGAGCATCTACTTCACGGAAGAGTTGCTGGGCCTGTTCAATTTGTCGTTTGACGCTCAACTCAGCATCAAGCACTGTGACCGTTGCCCCATATTGCGCAGCTCGCCGCCGGATGATCTCGATCAGGATTTGATACCAGATATGAAAACTGTAATTTGTCAGGTATCCGATTCGCTTTGGCGCACTGGTGCCAACCTCCACGAGCGGAAGATGGTCTAACGCCGCGTCGAGTCCTGGAGGTGGCGTGTAAACCGCCTGCGGATGATCGTTTAAACCGTCGCCTCCTGCAGCGTTGTGGCTGTCAGGATTTACGCCTTGTTTGGCTTCGTGGCCCATGACCTGAGAAAGTTCCTCTCTATTCCAAGTTCGCTCGCGGCGTGCCGCCGATAAGAGTCAACAGCCCTCCATCAACCGTCCAGACAGCGCCGGTTACAAACGACGCGCTCTCGTGGGCCAGGAAAGCGATTACCTCGCCGACTTCCTCCGGCCTGGCGATGCGTCCTAATGGATGCATCCGCGCGCACTCGTCATAGACTGATTGAGGATTCGGATCGAGCGAGGCCGCCCAGCGCAACATTGGTGTGTCGACAGTGCCCGGGCACACGGCATTGACGCGCACGTTTTGCGCTGCGAAATCCATCGCCATTGAGCGCGTGAGCCCGATCAATGCGTGCTTGCTGACGGTGTAGGCTAAAACGTTGAACTGGCTCGCAAGCGACTGCACCGAAGCGACGTTGACGATCGATCCGCCACGACCAAGCATGTCAGGCAGACAAAACTTCGCGGCGTAACGCGCGCCATTCAAGTTGACACCCATAACTTCTGCCCATTGATCTTCGTCGGTTGTTAGCGCATTGCCGTAACGCTGTATGCCGGCGCTCACAACGAGGATGTCAATTGGTCCAAACGCTGAGCGCGTTTCATTGATCGCGTCCCGTACTTGTTGCGGTTCAGAGACATCAACCGAAAAGGAGAGGGCCTTTCCATCGCGCGAACGGATATCGTTGAGCGTCTCATTGCCCGCATCGCACAAAACATCAATCAGCGATACGGACGCACCACGCGCCGCCAGTATTTCCGCTGCGGCACGTCCGATTCCCGACGCCGCTCCCGTCACAACTGCTACTTTTCCATCGAATCTCATAAAGCGTTCACACTCGATCAATCAGCGGTGCTGCTTACGGGCAGCGTCGCGGCATTTCCTTCTGACATTGTGTCGTCTTCGGTTACTACAGTAGTGGGAGCCGGCAGGTGTTTGTACCAGGTGAAATACAGTGCGATGCACATAACCGCGGTGGTCGAGAAACATGCGACCGCGGCTGCATGGCGGTTCAGAATCAGGTACAGCGTACCGACGTAAAGCGCGCAGATGCCGACGAGTGCCAGCAGCGTGTTGAGCGCTTCCAATTTAAAGGGAGTTTCACGTTTGAATCGTGGGTTGCGCGCCAGCACTCGTTGGCGAATCGGCGACCAGGCGCCCGCCGGCTGCACGTTTTCGTAGAACTTTTCGAGTGTCGTGAGTTCAGTGGGGCTTGTCACCAGAGCGACGGTTATTGTGATGATCGTGGAGGCAAGCGCGATGACGGGAAAGCCTACGTACAACGGAAGCGGTGTGCTAAACAGAGATGTATCCGCAACAGCCTGGCCCAGCGACAGTGCCATGCCTCCCAGCACACCTGCTGCGTATCCCCAGCCGTTGAGTCGCCACCAATACCAACGTAGAACATTCGGCGGCAGGATTCCGGCGGCCAGCGTTCCGAAGATCCACAGGAAAGCGGTATTGATTGATGTTCCAAAATACGAAATGAGGATGCCGGTAATAATGAGTAGAGACGACGCGAGGTAACTCGCGCGAATCAACGTTTTTGGCGCTGCCTCCGGATTGATATAGCGCTGGTAAACGTCTTTTACGAGGTACGCTGCGCCTCCATTTACTGTCGAACTAAATGTCGCCAGGAATCCTGATAAGAGCGCAGCCAGCATGAAGCCGACGAGGCCCACAGGTAGCATCGCACTGATAATGACCGGCAAAGCTGTTTCCGGATCCTGCTTAAGAGCTGCGTCCAGCTGCGGGTTCCCAAGACCCATGATCGCCATCACCGCGATCGCCATCGCAAACGGCCACCGAACCGTGTGAATCGCGCCCCAAAGCGCGCCCAGCTTCGACGCGTCACGCGCATCGCGTGCTGCCAGGAAACGCTGAAAGTCGTACAACTGCTCTGGCCCGCTAAAACAAAGCAGTAGTCCTTTCGCGACCCACACGGCTACGAGCGCCCCAAAGAATGAGTAATCCGTGCCACCCGCGACAACGCCCTGTAGTTCAGCGGGTCTTGTCTCCGGCCAGATACTCATCCAGTTACCAGACACCTTCGAGGCGAAGACAGCGGCGTCAAAATGTTTGTAACCGATCACCGCGAAGGCAATCGCGCCGGCACTTAAGATAATCGTCTGCACGATCTCGACGCGCACAATCCCATGAAAGCCACCCGCGACGACATATAGACCAGTCACTCCGAGTATTAAGACAGCGCATACGAACGGCGAAAACGGAAGGAAGATCGCGCCGAACTTACCCATACCGATAGCGCCGTACCCGAGCAGCGCCGTGATAGTTAGAATTGCGAAGAGGGTGTAAGAGAGTCGCGCTGTATCACCGGCCCGTGATCGACCAAAACGCGTGTACATCCATTCCGCGCCCGTCAGCACTCCGCTACGTCGAATCCACTTCCCCATGAAGGCCAAATAAAAGGCCGTGATTGGGAAGCCCCACAGCCAGTGGACCCACATACCCTTTAGCCCGAGTACGATGAACGTGGAAACAATCCACATGGTGCCGGTAATGTCGAAGTACGAGGAGGAGCCGGACATCGCGAGTGCCCACCAGGGCAAGCGGCGGCCGCCGAGAAAATAAGAGCCCATACCTTTCGCGGCACGTCGCTTCATCGCGAGCCCGATGCCCATGATGGCGGCGAGATACGCAACGACAATGAGCTGATCAGTTAAAGATAGCTTCATCTCTAAGCCGACTTTCTCAACGCTATTGACAAAGTCGTAGATAGCACGCCTTCTGGGCGCGTGTCAACGAACTTCTTGATATCAATATTGTTGTTTGAGGGAGTTAAAAAATCGGAAGCGTTGGTGAAACCTCATTTAGGACCTCCGTCACCTAACGCGCCGTGAGGTCCGCATATACCCGTAAGATTTCCCTTACCTGTCGGTCCCAGTATTGCCAGTTATGTCCACCGGGAAGTTGCCGATACTGATGGACGATCTTTTTAGCCAGAAAGATTTCTGCAAGGTCCCGATTCGTTGCAAGAAACCCGTCTTCCAAACCGCAGTCAAAATATAGATACGGAAGCGAAGCAATGTCTGCTGCGGTGAAGTTGCGCGCGATTTGATGAAGGTCATTGACTTGGCGGGTGCGACTGTTTACGGGACCGAAAGCGGCTGTTAACGAAGGACGGAGAATCTCCCACGCGAATCCCGGATGCTCCTCGCTTCTGTTTGCCGGATCCAGAGCTCCACTCAGTGATCCGGCAAATGCAAAGTAATCACTATATTTGAGTCCATATTTCAGTGCGCCATAACCGCCCATCGAGAGACCGGCGACACCCCTGGCCCGTCTATCCTTAATGGTCCGGTAACGTGCATCGACGTCCGGGATCAACTCTTGCAGAAAGTACGATTCATATTGATCCGTGGGCACACTTGCGCTATCGACGTACCAACTATCATTTCCTTCGGGCGTAACTATGATCAGGTCGTAGCTCGCCGCGTATTCGGCGAGATTCGTGCGCGTAGTCCAATCGTCGTGGTGTCCGAAAAGACCGTGCAAAAGATAGAGAACGGGATAACGTTTTTGGGACTTGAAGTAACCTGGGGGTAATAGTGCGTTGTAGGGAAGAACCTTACCGATCAGGGTGCTTTTGAATTGAACTGTTTGCGAATGAACTCTGCGAGGTTGTTGTGCCCGCCCTGTCGTCGTTAGCAGACTAAGGAGTACGAGAAAGGCAACGAATCTGCCGAACCAGGCCGGCGCCGACCATTGGCTACTCACCATCA
>Ga0065712_10000205_pt1 | contig 20819 bp, 20 predicted proteins | sample MisRhiReplicate1_FD_59099 | JGI IMG/M metagenome (GOLD analysis project Ga0065712, IMG submission 59099) | Miscanthus rhizosphere microbial communities from Kellogg Biological Station, MSU, sample Rhizosphere Soil Replicate 1: eDNA_1 v3... | ecosystem: Host-associated > Plants > Roots >...
ATCAGGCGACACGAGGGTGTAAATCGGCACCGCCGGCCCGAAGGTCAACCCACCGTCGACACTGAGAGCACAGTTAGCGAACGCGACCTCCTGCGAACAGTAATAGACCGCGTTCTTGTAGCCCGGTAGCGGCGGAACGGGATCATGGAATGGACCAGCGGCGAGTGTCTGGTGATCGAACCCCGAACCGAAGCCTGCGCCCTGGCTCGGAATCCAGTTGGTCCCGTCGTTATCGGTTAAAGATGAAGCGTTCGCAGCGGGATCGAGCAGCAGATGCGTGACAAACGTGCGGTTCGTCGCATGGTCCGTGAACAGAATCGGGTCGAACCCTTCCTGCGATGTGACCGGTGTCACGTCTTTCCAGGTCGAAGGAGAAGTCTGCGGGCAGGCCTCGTCATCAAACTGCACTCGGATTGTTTGCATCAGTGCCTGAAGCATCACCGCTCCACTACTCCAGTTGACGCCGATGTTTGGTTCGTCCTGAGAATTCTTTGTCATGCCGGCTTCGATCTGAGCAGCCGTGGGCGTGTGGCTCTGATAGCGCGGTGCGGGTCCGGAGTCGATCGGCGCCGGTGGCAGGACTATCGGGTTNGTGGGTGGCGGAGTAGTTCCGGGAACTGGCGCCTCAGTAACGATGATTACACCAGCATAGTCCGAGGGCGTTAGCACGGCTTGCCCTCCGAACGGACAGACCTCCACCTGATACGTGCCGGGCGCGAGATTACTACCGGTTGAGTAGTGAATGGGTTCCGGGCTTGTGGCCGTATCCTGCTCCGAGATGACCTGACCTCCGTAGTACAACTTGAGCACGATGTCGTTCACGGGAACGGTCGACGCTACGACGTCGATCGTTTTAGTGTTTGGCCCAATCGTGAAGTCGTGTCGCGGCCCGCAAGCAGGAGCCGTGTACTGCCCTTGAAACGTGAACGCGTTGTTATCGGCCAGGACCTTGTCGGGAGTCGCTGGTAGTAGCGCGAGCAGCGTGATTAGAACTAACGAAAAGATTGCGATAGCGAGCAGGCGAGACGGATTCATTCTCACAGACCTCCAGATTGTCGGAAAAGCCAGGGGTTGTGACATCGAGGGAAGGGGATGCAACATTCTTCTTCTGCTCGGGCTATCGTAGGTTGCAAACTCGTGGCATCTCTCGAATAAAAACGTGGCGGTTGCTGCCAGCGATACGACGGCGCAAATTGTAGGTTTGTACTTTTTGAAGGATTGGGAAACATTGGAATCAATAAATTGCCGAAAGTGCAGATTGGACCTAAGCCCTTGCCGGAAATTCAAAGTTAAATTCGAACCTCAGGAAGAATAGCCCCTCGTGGTCTAACGTTTTCCCCTCACCAACCCATAGATACCAAGTACAGCGCGTTTCCCGAGTCCCGGAGCGTTAGTCGCTCCCACAAGGAGATATCTCCAATGGATGCGTATCCATCAACTCCCACGCACCGCTTTGCGAAAGCTTCTTTGCTGGTCCTGCTCGTGCTCGTTACTTTCGCTGGAGACTGCCATCGACACAAACACAGACACACAGATCGATCGGTAGAAGTAGAAGAAAGACGCCAGCGCTCCGTAACCGAAGACCCGGCATTCAGAGGCGAGTTGCCGTTCGACTGGCTCCACGGCGATCCAAATCCCGGCACCGAGCCCGCGGACCAGGAAGAAGTTGCCGAGTTCCTGAAGACTTTTGAGAAATCAACTGCGCCGAAAGTGGTCCAGGTCGAATTGCAACCGGGAGCGACGAAAAGCGCCGAGCTACAGCTCGCCGGCCCATCGTATCTCTCGGGTTTAGCTCAGTGGATCGGAACAGCGAGCGCGCTTAAAGTCACCATCACGGTGAACGGCTCGACTCTCGTAACCGGAACAGCGACCAGTACCGGAAAGAAGAGAGGCGAAACCAGCCTGCAGGCCCAAACTCCCGTTGGCGGTCACAGCGCGTTGATCATCACCAACACTTCAAACACAAAGATCAAGGTACGGCTCCTGTTAGTGGCTACGGCCTTGTAAGGAGAGACCAATGTACAGAGAACGCATCTGCCGGTGGCGCATCGCGCCGCTCTTCATTTTGATTGTCCTCGCTGCGACCGCGGCGCAAGCCCAGACCATGATCGATTTCGAGGATGCCAATATCCCTGCCGGCGAAATCCTGAGTGCGCAATACGGCACTCGCGGGGTGATCTTCGGTGGCGGTCAGGTCGCTATCGATTCCGCAGCACATTCGGGCCAGCGAGTTGTACACGCGGTCCCGCTGGGCGTCGAAGTCTTTGAGGTCAGACCTCTCATCATCCGCTTCACCGGACAGAACATCACGCGAGTGAAATTGTTCGCGAGTGCAGCGGTCGCAGAGCCCGGGAAGCTGACTGCCTTCGATGCTGAAAATGCTGGGAACATCGTCGCAGTCGACGGCCATTTTGTGGCGCAGAATAAATTCACCACAGCGTTTCAAGTGACCTCTCCCACCGGAAACATCAAGCGAGTCGAGCTTCAGCTCACCACTACGTCCTACGTATCGATCGACGATCTCGAGTTTGATGGGAGCGCAGGTCCCATGCCGACGCAGCCTCCCATCGTGCAATTCACGCAACCGATCAACAACACCGATATAGACGTGCCCGCAGATGCCAAGATCGATATCGCCGGAACAGTGACGGGCGAAGGCTTGCTTTCAACGATTACAGTGAAGGTCATTGCAAAGCAACCGCCGGAATGGACAGCGCCTCCGCTTACTTTAGTCCTGAGTTTGACCGGCAGCGGCACGACGCGACAGTTCGCGCTCGAGGGAGGCATGACGCCAATCGCGTTGGGGCCGGTAACCGTGACCGCAGTTGCGGAGAACATCGCCGGACTCAAAGGTACGGCGACGAGCACTGTAAGAAACCTGCCGCGATCGGTGCGCGACAAGTTCGGTGAGCTGGGAGGTGCGAACACGTTCGGCGAATTCCAGTACGGACTGCTGAAAGGCTGCGCCATTGCGGTCTACGAGCGTGGCGCAATCAGTGGATGGCCGGCGGGGGCAATCGCGATTCGGGGCGACATCTTTACGAAGTGGCTGTCGCTTCGTGGTCCATTTAATGAGCCTGGCTGGTTCGGCTGTCCGAAAACCGACGAGGGCGCCACGATCGGGAACGCGACCTCCCAGACGTTTGAGCGCGGACGAATCTACAAAATTCCGCACCCAATGGGGCCGCCCACTATTGCATACGTGCCCGACGTGTTTGTCCAGGTGATCGACAAGCGTGGCGGTGATGCCGGCGTAGGCCTGCCTCTGGCAGATCCGACCGATTCCGCTGGTCCAATGCAAACCTGGCTGTTCCAGCGCTTCCACCGGCCTGACGATGAAGAGTGGATTCTCCCCTCGACCCTGGAAATCCGTGGCCTACCGCCAAAGCTGTGGATGGAGCGCCAAATAGGCAAGTGGCTCAAGGGAACGGGCCTGGATGAAGGGGCCTTCGAGTTAAGCGCATTCGATCGCGAACACAACAAGACGCCGGCAACATTGTGGGAGAGTTTTGATTGCAACGACGACAACAAGGACAAGTTCAACTTCCTGGGGCCTTGTACGGTGCTACCGGAACCGGAGTTTCCGCCTCCGATTACGCCGCAGAACAAGCCCGATTTTAAGAACCAGTTCTGTAAGGGCGGTACTTACATCCCGGGCAGTCCATGGGGACCACCGGAGTGGCAACCGGTGCGCGGCCAGTACGATGCTACGCCGGTTTTTGGCTATGCACTTGGCGGCGAAATGGCGACCATCGATAACGGCCTCACCCATCACACTCACAATGGTAATTGTCCTCACCTGGGTTGGGCCCTCTCGATTGGATCGGTTTTGTCAGGCGTGCCGGTGGAGGCCGGAGTTAACGTTCTTGAAGCAGAGTATGGGCTTACGTGTGTGTCAGATTATGAGTTTTTCGTGCGTCCTCTTGGACCACAAATCGACACCAGACCGCAGCTCCCCAATTTGTTCTCAGAGAAACACCCTGACCGGATTAAGGCGGAATATGAGGCAGCTTATGCGGCTGAGGCGCATAACTTTCTCGGCAATCCTATTAACGGGGACCTGATCCATATGACGGGCCGGTGGATTGTCGACTGCGGGCACTCGACCTACAAAACGGAGTTGCATCCGCTATTTAGTTTTGCGCGGATGAAGACAGTTGTTACTGAAACGAACACGTTCAGCCAACACGAAGACAATCTGTTCGGGGGTAGACCAGCAACTCGTGTCGCCATCTGGGTCAATGGCTGGTATCCGGGTGGCGACACGAACCCGATCGAGTTCGCCATCTATCCGCCGCCCCGGCCGTCAGCGACTGCTAAGTTGCGCGTAGTGAAGCCAGTGGATAACGGGAGTGGCGGTTATCGCGCTGCCGTGGACGTCGACCTCGTCGATTCGATCCTGCCCTTCGGTGCGGCGACTTACGTGAAGCTGAGGTTCACCGCATCCAGGCGCAACAACCCTATTAACATGGGCGGCGAGATGTTGTTCCGTCCGGGGCGACAGTACTGGGGGATCTGGTATCTTTACTGGGCCGAGTAGGAAGAGTCAGGCCGCCTTTTCGGGCATCAGCAACCAAGATTCCTCAAGTCCGTGGGTCGTTTCATTAAATTAACACCAGCCTTGTCTCACTCGTTATTGGCAGGGAGGGATTATGAATCAGAACTTAATCAAAAAACTTCGCTGTTACATCGAATTTAGCGAAGATGAAGAGCGACTTATCAGCAGTGTTTTCAAATTAAAGCGTTTTGCCAAAGGCGAGCATTTTCTATTAGCGGGTGATGTCTGCCGCGAGGCGGCTTTTATCGAAAGCGGGGTCTTTCGATTTTATATAAATACCGATGAACGAGACTCGACTTATTACTTTGCAGCGGAAAACGAGTTTATATGCGAATATCCGAGTTTTCTTCGCCAACTCCCATCGGATAGAAACATACAGGCACTCGAACCGGCACAGATACGCGTTATCAGTTTTGATGATTTACAGAGATTCTACAGAGAGATTGTTCTCGGCGAGCGTTTCGGTAGACTGATCGCCGAAGAAATCTTCATTGATTCGATTCAGCAACTCGCCTCTTTTTATCAGGACAAACCGGCGGTTCGCTACCAGAAATTCGTGAGCCGGTTTCCTCAACTTGTGCAGCGTCTGCCTCAGTATTACATCGCGTCATATGTCGGTATCGAACCCCAGTCTTTGAGCCGCATACGGCGGCGTTTTCTTTCCCAAAAATAACCTGCAAGAGAGGTGAGTTTTATTAACCGAGGTGAATGACCACTTCGCTGTTTCGCTTCATTATTGATGAAGCTTGGAGTGAATTACAGACATCAGGTGGCGCAAATGAAATTGGACACATACGAACTTAAACGAACCTCTGCTCTCTTCTGGTTTACCCTGGTCATTCCTGTTGGAATAATCGGTGTCGGCATCAACTTCATACTTAATCCGGCCGGCGCGTCGGCGGCCTATGGAGTTGCGATTAACGACCCAACGAGTTTTCCCTTCATGTGGATCAAAGGCATTCGGGACATTTTTTCCGGTCTCGTAATACTCCCATTCTTGTTGAATGGAAATCGAAAGGTGACTGCAATCCTGTTCGCGATTTCTATTTTCGTTCCCTTCTGTGACGGCCTTGTGATCATCGTTCATTCAGGCTTCGCGACCCCGCTTTTGATCCACTGGGGAACTGCGCTTTACATGATTATCGTGGCCGCGTTCCTTCTTAGACAGAAGAGGCACTGATCGTACAGGTACCGGAGGGTGGAGGAGGACAATCATTTATCATCGCCAGCCTTGGTGTGAGCTACGGGTGAGACGTGCAAAGTTCCAGCGGGAAGTAAAACAACGAATGAGGCCACCGTTGCAGGTGGCCTCAACTTTTGTGACAGTCTTCCGCTGCTTGATTGTTTACCGTGGGAGCCACGACTTTTGCGAAGGCTCCTGGTGACTGCAACTTAGGACTCGCGCGCCAATGGCCTAATCATTTAACCGGCCGCTGGTTTACGGTCCGCAATACATCAAGCACTTCATTCGCGGCGATGAAAAGTGGGAACAAGGGGTGTCGAGCATCTTGCACCTTGCTCTCGCCGGCTTCAGCGGTGTAGACGCCGTCATGCGTCAGCACATAGAACTTTAGGCGCCCGACCTCCGGGTACGGGAAAGACTTCGTGGGCTGCATGCTCGCCAAATGCTTTTCCCCCTCTGCAACAAATCGTTTGGCCTCCTTCTGCGCGGCGTAACCACCAAGCATTCCGCCGCCAGTGCTACCGTAAAGGCTCGCCGTGCCGTCGCGCAGGGAAAGAAGTGTGATAGAGCCGCCCGAGGAGAACGTCAACTCCATCATGACGCCCCACACTTTTGCCTTCGCGTCTTCCCCAGTGAGGCCGATTTCCTCTGGCGAGGACGTTAGAACCATGTCTCTCAACCCTTTCATCGCCTGCGCCTGACGCGAATCGGTATCAACTGGCTTGGCAGCTCGACTTTCAGGCTTCTTTTCTTGCGAACCAACACTGCTATGTGTGGAACAGCCGAGGACAAGGATGAACACAGTCGTGAGCAACGTGAGTTTGTTTTTCATGTGACCTCCATGAAGGAATGAAACCACTAGTAGGGAAATGCTTCAGACAACCTCAGATGGGTTGTGTTCAGGCGTCGGGCTCGATGGAGCTGAACTCCAGCTCAACTTATTCGACACTACGATGGTTCCTGCCAACATATCTCCGATGCGCTGCTTTCGCTCGCTTGCAATGATCACCAGACCGGCAGGCAGCCCACCGAGCAAGAGAGGATTAACTTCAAAGATACGCAGAAAGCCTCTAATCAGCGCCGCAGTCCAATCACACGGATTTCCATCAAGCTTACGAACGACCAGACCCTGAACAAACTTGCCCGGCGTACGAGACCAGAGAGCTTCCAGCACGACGAAATACGCCAGGTAGACAACAAAAAAGAAAAGGACCTTCATTTGCGGCAAACTCTCTGGCACGAGCGCGACAGCTAACATCATCAACGCGAACGCAATGAGGTGATCGATAAATAGTGCCAGTAGTCGTGCTTTGGAGGCATCACCGATGATAGTCATAAATCTCCTTCCTTAAAGCGAAGGCAACTTGTCTTAATTGTTTGAAATACATGGCAAGGGCATATGAGACGATACCAGAATCAGCAAATTGGGGATTGAGGATCCTCTTATTCCAGAGTGATGGTGAGTCATTCCTTTCTTCCTTTTCGGTGAGAGTTTGCTAAGGGAAGCTCTCATTGGTCGAGTAGAGGACACACTGTGGAGTGCAATGCTTATGCCATCGAGACGTGAGCTTATATGGATGGCGATTTGAAAACGAAATCGAGATTTTCGTTGAGGATCTATTATTAAGTGTTTCCAATTGTAGACAAATCGGGGATGGGGTGATCACTTTTAGAGACTGTGTCATTGACTGCTTTCCCAGTAACTGAAATCGATGGGATACATCATGTCCACGCGCTTGCCCGACGCGTTCGGGAACTCCATTGGTTTTATGGTCTTTTCATCACTCCAAAGCGGATAGATGCGCGTACGTTCTGCCAACTTAACCGCCGGCTTCCGCGATCTGCCACGCACGAGCGTCATGCTCATGCTTTCACCTTTCTAATTTGGGGTGAGAGTGTTCGAAAAGAAATATGAAAGAGCCAAGCATCCAGCGCTAGATTCTGACGAAGATCGAGTCGCGCGCGCATGTGGCATTGCGACCAAAGAAGTCAATGTGCTTCTTTTGTCACGTCGTTTTTAATCTGCCTGAAAATCGTGCCCGCATGATAGTTTTTCTCTGTTTCGAACGCCTTTAAAGATAGCCGCGAAAATGCGGTCAGGTAATATTCATTTCATAAGACTGGAGATACTACTATGGCTCGAGCCGATTTTAACTGGATGCCTTTCACTCACGACTTCACGGAAAACGATCCTACGTTAACTGTGGAGTTCTCAATCGAGGGGACTCCGATTGACGATGGGTACCTGCTCATCACAGCGCATAATGTTACATTCCAAACCCACCAGATCTCCATCAACAATCAGGAGCTACCTGGTTTTGACATGCCTTTGCATAGTGGCTGGCAAACGTGGATGGATCATATTCCGGCTGGGGTTCTCCAGAGCGGAACCAACTCTATTACGGTTGTTCGGATGGGAAACGACGACTTCTCGACTAAGGACGTAGTGGTGCACTGGCGAGAGTAGGCTGGTCGATAGGCCCAGTGGGCCGGGGGTTGTAACCCATCCGCTACTCAGGCCTCAACAAGAAAGTGATGATCTCCTTCGTTGGGAAGTTGCGTAGATTGTCCGCTGTGAGAGCCAATAGGACGAAGGTCGCCGGAATCGACTCTGGCGACCTTTCTGCTAAGTCGGTTTCGTAATACGTAGAGAGTCAGGGCTTTTGAGTTTGCCGGGCCTGCAGGAAAAGTAGTTGCATTGTGAAAGGTTTATTATGATCCAGTTCGGTAAGATGCTCACAATTATTGTTATTGAGCCAACCTTCGTTAATGCTTGCGTGTGGAAAGGAAAAACATGGCTGGTTACATCTTCAGCTTGGACAACGAGAATTCCTTGCATATGTACGCTACCCAAGGTGTATATGCGACCAAGCTGTCGCCTCCCACTCGTTCGTTATGGAAGACGCATCACGAAGGGACTTTTGCCGACTACGCAACCATGCAAGCAGGCGACAACATTTACTTCTTCATTCGAAGGAAGATATATGGGATCGGACGACTGGTTGCCGGTCATGCCGACTGCAAGTTCTTTAACTTTCCGGATGCCGCCCTCCCAAAGGCAACGACATATACGACTGTAAAGCCTCAACTCCTCTGGGACGAAGGTCAGAACAGCTGTGATCAGCGTTGCGTCTGCTTTTTCGAACCCGACCCGTTTTTTTTCCAGTTGGGTATTGATATTGATGATGTGCTTTCTTCGAACCCTAACGCATTCAGGATGCTCAGAGTCTTTTGGAAACTGTCTTTCATCAAGTTTGATGATGATGAGAATCAGGCTTTTCGCGACATTATCCTCAAGCGTAATCAAACCGCTTTATCCAATCCTACAGCTGATAACAAATTCGATTACAACCCATATCACGTTGCTGCAAGCAGCAACTTATTACCTGCCTACGGCTTTGGACCAGGCATATCCGCAGTGTTAAGAAACTGCGCTGATGGCGATCGGATAAAGCATGAAATGGCAATCGAAGCCGGCGTGTTGCATCAGTTGTTCATTCAAGACAGCCAAACGATCAAGATATTCGGCACGTGGGACTATTTGTCACATCAAGTGGCGGCTTCTCCATTTAAACCCGTTGACTACATGGACAAGATGGATCTGTTCGGTTACGCGTACCTAACAGGTTTTCGGCCTACAAAATCGCGTTTCCTGGTGGGCGAGATAAAAAAAGACATGGGGATATCGCAAGATGTCGAACAAGTAATGAAGTATGTTGACTGGGTAAAAGACGAGTATTGTCACGGCGACTATGAGATGGTTCACGCTTTTTTAATTGCTCACGAGTTTGAGAGCGAAACGGTCAAACACGCTCAGAATGTGGGCATGAGAAAATACACGGTTGGTATGAGGCCGACAAAGTCTTTCGAATGGAATAACCTAAAACTAGTAAAGTATTCTTTCGATCCAACTGCGCTTCGGCTCGATTTCAACCTCATAACCTAGCCTAGCGCTCTGATCAACTGCCAAGCGATTAGGCCGTAACGACGGGCGCAAGTAATTTAAGCAAGTTTGCCTCACCACATCGTTCCCCTATTTAGTTAGAGACGAATCACAGTCTAATAAATCGCGGCGTTGCCAAATAAAATTATCTTGGTTCCTATTGTCAACCGAAAGCTTCTCGTCTACAATCCGTCGGTTGCCATAAGTTGGGTCCACTTTCAAATTACATACAAGATAATGTGTTGGGGTAAGCTGGCACTAACCGGCTGTTTGGAACTTAAGAATTTGACCCTGAAGTGCACGACTAATGGCGACTCCCTTTCAAACACCATCAACCACAAAAAAGATCGCGAATACCCCGAGTAATAGACTCGTTATTCCGAAACCACCACTTAAATGGGCTGGAGGAAAGCGATGGCAGTTACCGTATTTGCGACCCTATTGGGAAGCACAGCACCATCGCAGGTTGGTTGAACCCTTTTGTGGAGGACTCGCGGTTACGATCGGGCTCAGGCCGCAGCGTGCGTTGTTGAATGACATCAATCCTCATCTCATCAACTTTTACCGACAATTAAAACGGGGACTTATCTCTCAGCTGGAGCAAGAAAACACCAGTGAGTTTTTTTATGCGTACCGGCGACAGTTCAATCAGCTTCTGAACGAAGGCAAGGGCGATACGCCTGAAGCCGCAGAAATTTTTTATTATTTGAATCGAACTGGGTTCAATGGACTCTGCCGTTTTAATCGGAGTGGTAAATTCAACGTTCCGTTTGGAAGGTATAAGAAAATCAACTATCGTTCTGACTTTCTCGAATACCAGTCAGTGTTTGCTTCGTGGGAATTCCTCAACGAACCTTTTGAAAAGCTTCGCCTTCAGGCAGAAGATTTCGTATATGCCGATCCCCCCTATGATGTGGAGTTTCGTCAATACTCTAAAGATGGCTTTGACTGGACTCAGCAAGAACGAACAGCTGAATGGTTAGCGGAGCATCCGGGGCCTGTAATTCTCTCAAATCAGGCAACACCTCGAATTAAAAAGCTTTACCAATCTCTCGGTTACAAGCTTACCTTCCTAAATGCCCCGCGCAGGATCAGTTGCACCGGAGACCGAACTCCGGCACCTGAAGTCTTAGCAATTAGGAATCTGCCGTAGTACAATTCTCCCGCTCTTCCCGCCTCCCAAGCTACAACGGCGGGCTCACTTAATCCGATTAAAACTCTGGGACCCCGAGAGGAGTTCTCACCAGATGGGGAAAGATGATAGCCAGAAGGCCGCCCACGCGCTGCTTGTAAAACACTTCCATTCTCAGGAGCCTTTTTCGCTCCAAGACTTTATTGACGCTACTGGATGGGACAAACCCGGAACGTATAGAACGTATCTGGGGAAACTTTATCGAGGCCTCACGGAGAATGTTGGTGGAGGGCCATTTAAGATTTCAGAAACCGCTCAATACCGCGTAACCGAAGCATTCCGTCGTTTGGTGGCATGGCCCAAGTTTAAACAGCACGTAACACAAGTCCGTCGCGTTGTTACGGACTATGATCCTACGACTTCTGAGGTACTCATTTTCGATTTCTTGATGCCGCTTACAAACGAAGCCTCACTTAGGATCACACTCGACGCCCTCTTCTTTAAAGACACGCTGCTCGCGAAACTTAAAACGGTGTCGAGTGAGGAACTAGAAAAACTCTTTCCGCGATCTGAAAGCGAAACCGAGGGACAGTACTTTGATAGTATCCTCAAATTCATCGAACAGCGCTTTGTAGGTTACTCAATTTCGCATGTGGATGGACGATTTCGATCAGGCAGGGTCCTGACACAAGATGAAGTCGCAGCATTTCAGAAGCTTGGTCATCGTTATCTAATCGACGAGACAACAGCAGTAACAAGATTTATTTTCCCTTACAAGGACCAGGATGAACTCGAAAAGGTGCGATATCTGTTCCGAGCATTATTCGTAAGAAGCATCATTCAACTTGTGAATGGCGAAGAGCAGATTTGGATGTTAGAGAGTGGGCCACAGAGCCGGGTCCACATTTGGGAAGCCGCCGTTGAAATGGATGATGACGAAGATGATGAGGGTAACGGCGAATGACGTGCAGACAGTGGCTTCGCGAAAACAATTATGAAGACGTAGTTGCTCTCATCGATGAAGCAATGGCCAAGATCTCCGATCGAGGGAGCAAACAGCGAAGAAATTGGTGGGAGATTCTTGCGGGTGGAAGTGGCGGTAAACTGCGTGTTGTTGAAGGGATCGGGTTCCCAGTCCTCCGAGCTGCACAGCTTCATCAGCGCTTGCCAATAACGGTCAACGCAATTTGTCGCAATCCAGACGAAAAGCCTCCCGAACCTAGGCACACAGGAAGATGGCCCAGGAAAAAGCGACGACGACGACTCTCTAACATTCCACGCAAGCCTTCTGCCGCCTAAACTACTTGTATTCGTCTGTTTTACCCAAGAGCTGTAGTTTTCGAATCCTACCTGCGGAGCACAAATGTTTAATAACCCAATGAAGAGGCCACCGGTGGAGGTGGCCTTACTCTCTTTATGTATTCCATGAATCTCCCAAATTGAGTCTATCGAAACGTTGACTTTTTGTTTCGAACAGGAATAAGCTCCCGGCGTTCTGATCTGAAGGCTGACCCCGAGCCTCTGCATCCTCGCATACTCGCTAAACAAAGCCTTCCTAGTTTGAGCACCCGATTCCTTATTACTGGGTCAAGTGTGAGGTAGGCCGACCTAGCCTTGCATTTCTAACCACAATCCAGGAGGTTAGGAAAGATAAGCAAAATGATCCAATTTGAAGAGAATTTAAAGCGCGCAATCCAAATTCTCAACCAAAATACTCAAAGAGACACAGCAACTCGTCAAACTGCAGTTAGATGGTTCAATCGCCTTTACTATGACCTTGCACAGTGGAACAAAGAATTTATCCACCTTCTGCAAGACTTTCCAGGCTTAAAGAGCAAACCAAACAAGAAGGAACTTGAAGCGTACAGACAACGCTTTCGCGAGTATGCCCAACAGCTTTATCCGTACCGCCATTTTGATGGGGAATACAATTCTGATATTTGTGCACGCCTTGATTTCTTGGCAGCCCGTCTGGACAAAGATTTTGCCACCCTCAAAACAGAGGACCCACAAACATTTTATGAATTGGAGCGGTCGGTCGGACGAGTTCAAGACTTGCCAGCCGGTTTTCATGGCATATCATCAGAGATATACGATACCGTTCAGCGTCTCGGCTTTGAGCTGTTCGGAGGATATGACCAGAAAGCTCCTTCGATTGAGAAGGCACAGGAGGCGATAAAATCTTACATCGAAGACTCCCAACGTATACTCAACGAAATCTCTGAAGAGGCCCGAAGGGTCGGTTTGCTTTTGCTTTCAGTGACTGAATACGATGAGGCATTGCACCGTGAAGGGTCTCTTAATCCACAACTCTATGTGATTGGAGAGGTCGCTATGTCAGGCGATACATTCAATGTTGATAACCGAGGAGGGATTTTTAATGCAAAATCAGCTCTCAAGGATGTGCAACAATCAATATCGGCAGCACAGTTCATGCCAGAAGAAGATCGGGCCGTTCTTAAATCCTTACTTGCAGAGTTAGAAACAGCTCTCGCACCGGTGGTCGCCACTTCACCTGATGATGCCAAACGTGTTCTCATGCAGGTTGAAGCCGCGGCGCAAGAACTGGCAAGACCAAAACCTGACGGTGGTCTTCTCAAAATCACAAGCCAAGGTATTAAGCATGCGGCCACGGCCGTCATGAATATCGCACCACCGGTCTTATCGGTCGCAGACAAGATTATCGACTTCATTAGCAAGTACTTCTGAGTGCGCCCAATGCGGATTCCATCTAAGAATAGGCTCCAGGTTACCACTTTGTGCAGCGGGGAAGGTTATGTCATTCAAGACATCTATAGGCCGGATCTGAAAAATATTCTGATTGGTGGAGGTAAATTCCTTTAGGAAATTAGGTTTTGATTCCAAGAAACCATCACGACTACAGCGCCCTCTTGCAATTTGCTGGAAAAGCGAGCATTTCTTTCGTTGACCTCAAAAACAAGTTGCGAAGATTGTCTGTGGAAGGCAGCGGTGAAAAGACTTCCGGAGGGTTAGACATTCACGGGACGAACTTCCTTATTGACAGACGAAAATCGGAGCGATAGAGTGCGGCCAACCCCTCTTTAAAATGCAGCGGGCCGACCTTGTGGTGACACACAAAATCGACCCTAGAACTCAACCCTTCTGAAGAAAGGACCGAGCTCATGACTACGAATGGTAGCGTACAACTGCGCGAAGAAGCACCTCACGCAACAACCTCAATCACAAACAACACAATCAGCGATGCGGTCAGACGTCGGGCGCAGTCGCTTATCAATGACAAATCAATCGACGGAAGCGGACGGACTTGGATTCGCTACGCATTGGAAATAAATGATCCCGCACTTCCGGAACTGGTGCGACGCGCTGATGCGGGTGAACCAATCATCGATGATTCACACCGGCTTGATGCTAATGAAGAGATTTCAGACGAAGAAAAGCTCAAGCAACTCGCGGAGATCATCTGTCAGACCGGCGATCAGGCTGAAAGCAGAGCGGCGGCGCTGCTCGTTTTGATGTCTACGCTCGAAAACTCAACACAGCCGAAAGTACTCGCCAATCATGTAAAGCACATTGCCTTTACTCGCTGCGGTGAGTTGAACTGTTACGGCATGGTTGACGCACAGATTGCCGCAATCGAAAGCGAGCTGTTAGCCAGCACCATTGCGGGTTAACTTTCGCATTGCCGGGTCCCACCGCCCGGCCACCATCAATTCCAAACCGGAAAATATGAGAACTAATTAATTTTAAATTGAGAATTCTCTAAGGACTCTCATCTTAGTCTGATTTAGTGTGCCTTTGGCCTTGCATCAAAAAAAGTTGAAAAATTTCTTTCAGATCTGGGTAGCAATTCAGCACATATAACTGAAGACTTTGAAGTCTTCTTGCTTGAAATCTAACGGAGGACCTCCCACGTGAAAACAACTTATCGACGTAGACAAGGCAAAGATACCTGGCATTTCTGCTCGAATTGCCGGCATTGGCCCACCAAAGATTACGAGTCTCGCACACAAAAACCTACCACTGGTGAGTTTTGCGACCAGTGCAAGTCCAAACGTTCCAACAAAAATTGCAGGTAACGAAGGCAAAGGCTGGATCACAACTCGATCGCGTCTGAGCAAGGAAGTTTCAGTCGAGGTCTGACGTGATGGCTTTTCAGCAAGGAAGTTCCACGCGCAGTTTGACGTGATCGCGTTTGAGCAGGGAAGTTTCACAGAAAGTCTGACGTGATCGAGCACATGTTTGACGTGATCGTCAACCAGGTTAAGAAGCATTCGCCGAATGCTGGGAAGTTTGAAGCGAAGGCTGGTTAGCAAGTCGAACAGCTTGACGTGAGCACGATCGTGCAAGTCAGAGCCGGACGCAGAACGGTTATGTATGCCGTCGGTTTCAACCTGCAAAGATTGATTCACGTCAAACCCGGGCTGAAGCAGAGAACGTCTCAAGCGAAACACGTCAAACTTTGCGGGAAGCTTCTTAACCGTGGTCACAAACTTCCTTGCTTTCACGAAAAACTTCTCAGCCTGCGCAAAAAACTTCCTTGCTTTGCAGAAAAGATGTCAGCACGAACGCATACCTATATTGATCTCGTCCGTGCGCATTACGCGCCGGCAAATAGTCGTCTCCCTGGTCCAAAACACGTAATGGAAAACTCTTCAAGGAGCAGCTATGTCCCGAATCAAACTAAACCTGCGACAGGCAGTCCCAGATAAGCTTCAAACAGGCCGGCAGATCATCGCCGCGATGACAAACAACCCAAACTTTGCCACTCCGCATCCGCCGCTGGCTGACGTCACAACGGCGCTCTCAACGCTCGACGAGGCATACAAGGCACATCAAATCGCCAAGTCGGACGCCCGGACAAAAGCGAATGTTGCGGATGATGCGGAAATTCAGCTTGACAGCCAGTTGAGGAAGCTTGCGGCCTACGTTGAGAGCATCGCGGACAAAGATGAAACCATCATTGCCAGCGCCGGGATGCAAACCAAAGCATCTCGCACGACTCCCTCAAGTTTACCTGCGCCTGGAGCTTTGAGTGCGACTGCCGGTAGTCACGAAGGTGAGATCGATCTGACCTGGAGGAAAGTCGAGAACTCGAGGAGCTACATCATACAAATAAGCCCCGATCCGCCGAGCGCCGACAGTTGGGGGCACGCAGAAACCGTAACGATTGCCAGCAAGACAATCCAAAACCTCACGAGCGGAAAGAAGTACTGGTTCCGGGTAGCCGCGATCGGTTCGCTGGGCCAAAGCGGATGGAGTGAGCCCGCGACGAAGGTTGCGCCGTAGTTTGATCTTCCTACGGCGTTCGCCTCATGACGTTTGGGCGTTATGGGGCTGTGGGGCATCACTGTTGGTGGGACGGCGATGCCCCATTTGAGCAGCAGGTACGCTTCCTACGGCCGCATTTCCCGTCTAGCCACAAAAGGCACAAAGTTCCTTTAATTATTTCTGCTTCTATTTTGGGTTTTTCCAAGAGTGGTAGACTGCGGTAAAAATGCGTGGCAAGAAGATATTGGTGATCATTATCGCGCTGGCGTTGCTGCTTGCCGGTATCGTCGCGCTTAGACTGCGAAGAGAAAAGCCGTTCGGCCCGAGTGTGTCGGAAAATCCGCGATTAATGGGAGGTCCGGCCTTTGAGGTTCAGGTCGAGATGCCTGCCTTCAATTCAGGCCGCGCACCTTGGGAAATCCCTGGCGTCATCCTGGGTTACGATCGTGGACCGCGGTTCGATCAGGCAAGTCCTGGCGCCCAGGTCGGCAAGATAGCACCGGATCATATCGAGCTTAGCGCCGACGGCGGCTGGAACCTTTTGATCGAGACCGATGGCGAAGGACGGCTCACTCAAGAAACACACGTCGCATTTCCGGTAAAACTCGGCGGCAGACCGTTAAAATTCAACTGTCGACCTGCGAATCCCACCGTTGGCTACCTTCACACCACCGCGCGCACGGGCTCGGATGATCTCGAAGGGAACTTCCAACTGGAAGTAGCAATCTGCAAGAATGCTATTTCAGGTAGAACTGCCGCGTGGCCCTACCAACCGCTCAAGGTTCGTGGGAACTTTGCACGGTTGAAAGGCAACATGGAGATGAAATGAACAATACCGAACCCAATATCAAAAACGTATTCGTGCTGATGCTGGAGAACCACTCCTTCGACAATATTTTTGCGATGTCGGGTATTCAGGACATCAACGCCGCGACTGTTCAGGACTGCAATTCTTATCAGGGAGAAAAGTATCTGGTCCAGGATGGTGCTCCCTGGTGTATGACGACTGATCCCGGACATGAATTTAAAGACGTGCTGGAACAACTCTGCGGTGCAGAGGCTGCCTGCAAATACAAAGGCGGAGCTTATCCCTCAGTGAACAATTCAGGTTTCGCGAGTAGTTATGCCACTTCTATTAGCGAAGATACCGGGACGCCCGCTCAGGAGCACATCGGCGACATCATGGCTTGCTTTAATACGCGAAAACAATTGCCCGTGATCTGGCAGCTCGCCAGCGAATTTGCGATCTGCGATAACTGGTATTCTTCGCTGCCCGGGCCTACCTGGCCCAATCGTTTTTTCGTTCATGGCGCTTCCTCGGCAGGATGGACTGATAGCCCGCACCTCATGGACGAGGTCACCTGGGAATTGATTCATGGGTTCAGGTATTCGAACGGATCTATTTTTCAGGCTTTGTCCAATGCCGGTCATGAGTGGCGGCTCTATAACGACGATAAGAACCAGTTTAGCGACGACGCTTCGGGGCCGGAATACGGCGGCTGGATTTCGCAGGTCGCTTCGCTGCATGGCATCAGCCAGTTGGACCTTCACTCGATCGATCGCTTCGCCTGCGATCTAAACAAGAAGACCGCCGAAGGACTCCCCGCTTATACCTACAGCTATACATTCATTGAGCCAAATTTTGGACGGAGTTTCTTTTCACCTCAAAAGCACCACAAAGGATCCAAGTACAAAGGACCCACGTACAAAGGCGGCTCGTCACAACATCCTGAAGATGATCCGTCCGGCGGGGAAGGTTTGATTCAAGCGGTATATGAGGCGATCCGGAATTCGCCGGTCTGGAATACGAGTTTGTTGATAATTGTTTATGACGAACACGGTGGATTTTACGATCACGTGAAACCTGGCTGCGCCATTCCTCCCTGCGATGGGATTCCCGAGGGACAGAAAACACGCAACGCCCTGGGGTTTGACTTCACTCAATACGGAGTACGCGTGCCCGCCGTCATAATTTCTCCGCTCGTCCCGAGGGGCAAGGTGGACCATACGCTCTACGACCATTCCTCTATCCTGGCCACTTTAGAAAGACTGCTGGGAATGAAACCATTAACGAAGCGCGACGAGAGCGCACAGGATCTTCGGCACTTGCTTACGAATCCTGCACCACGTGAAGACTGTCCCCAAACCCTGGTTTCCCCCGCGACCGCATCCTCTCATCGAGGAATTTATGAGAAAGAGTTGATTGCACTCGATCATTATGTAGAAGAGGCAGTGGGTGAGGTGGAGACAGTTTTAGCAGTCGATGACGAGCCACTTCCCGATTCCGGAAACATCATCGGCTTCCTCCAAATCCTGTTGAAAACGGAACTGGAATGCAGTCGATTGAATGGAGAGGGCGAAGCCGAGCAAGCCCGGATTCTTGAGCATTACAAGAAGATCAATACGAAAAAGAAAGCCCAGGCTTACGTCAAATACATGCGAGACAAAGTCGAGGCGACGAAGAAGAAGAGGTCATTTGAAAGCTAGCTGTCTGTTTTGTTTCGCAGACAAACTCGCGTGATCGAATACATGTTTGACGTGATATGTTATGCGGCATGGAAATCAAGAGAATCAATACCCCAGATGCGCCGCAGCCCGCCGGGCATTATTCGCAAGCAACTGTCTACAACGGCCTCGTCTTCGTCGCGGGACAGCTTGCGATCGATCCGGCGACCGGTGAAAAGAAGCTCGGCTCGATCGAGGAACAGACCGAACAGGCACTCAACAACGTCCACGCAATTCTCAAGGCCGCCGGTAGCGACTGGGACCGCGTCCTCAAGATGAACCTCTCCATCACCGACATCAATCTCTGGGAAGCAGTTAATAAAACTTGTGCAAGAGTTCTTGGGGACAATCGCCCCGCGCGCGCTGTAATTCCATGCGGTGCGCTTCATCACGGCTTTCTGATCGAGATTGAAGCCATCGCCGCCACGGATTCGTAACAACTATCCGCTTGTAAACCTCCACGGTTTTCATTAACTTAGGCATCCATGATTACCCCCAGGAAAGACCACGCACTCGATCCGTCCAACTTACAAGTCACACACGAGCCACCCGCCGACGGCGGACGCATGATCGTGTTAACCGCGCCGCTTACCGAAGCAATCGATCACGCCGGTTACTTCATTCAGATGGCGCTGGCCTCGTTGCCAATCTGGATGGAGGGTGTCATCAATCGCAAGTATCCGAAGTGGCGCGAAGTCGAACACAATCCTGACGGCTCTGCGCGTTTCATGCCCGCGGGTGTGCGACTGGTTGAGAAATCGCTGCTGCGCAAGTATCGCAGCGACGACGTGGTCGCGTGTTTCCCTGACGACCTGCACAAGTTTATTGGACCACGCACGCGCGTCGTCGCAGTCTCGACGCACAATCCACTCGGCGTCACGTTTGCCGCGGGTGTTTACACGTCGATCTTCGGCTCGTCGAAGATGCCCATCAACTCCCACTACGCGCGACAGCTATTCGCAAAAGTCAAAGCGAGCCCGTACCGCGACAACTTCAAAGTAATCGTCGGTGGTTCCGGTGGCTGGCAGATCATCCAGACAAATTTGTATGACGAGCTGAGCGTCGATTGCGTCGTCGAGGGACGCAGCGAGTCGGCTGACACGCTCGAGTTGTTTCGAAAAGCGATTCAGGGAGAAGAGCTGCCGCGCGTGGTTGAAGTCAAACATCCGATGGACCGCGAGCAGATCCTGTTTCCCGACACGCGCACCACGTTCGGCGTCGTCGAGATGACCACCGGCTGCGGCCGGCGCTGCAAGTTTTGTGTGCCTGATCTGAACCCGCAGATCGATCTACCCAAAGACAAGATCATGGACGCGGTGCGCGCGAATGTCAGACACGGTAACAAACAGATCTCGCTCGCGACCGAAGACATGTTCATCTGGGGGCAGGTACACACTGACACGCCTTTCTATTTCCCGAACCGCGAAGCGCTCGTCGATCTCTATTCTGATATCGTGAACACGCCCGGCGTCGAGCAACACGTGCTGAGTCACAGCACGATCGCACCGGCCGTTGTAGATCCTTTACTCATCAAACAACTGTCGGACATCCTTTTGCCTAAGAGCCCGATTCATTTTCCTCTCCTGAGCAGTCATCCGGAGAAGAAAGCGCTCGCGCCGCTGATCGGACTCGAAACCGGATCGGTGCGCATGGCGAAGCAGATCATGTCAAGCAAAGGTGTGCCGTTTTCGATTGAAGACTGGCCCAGCGTCGTGCTCGAAGGCCTGCGCGTGCTGAACGAGAACAACTGGTTCCCGGCGATGACTTTGATCGTCGGCAATCCCGGCGAAACAGACCAGGACGTGATGGAGACGATCGACCTCGTTTACGAAATGGAGCGTCGCGGTCTTTTCGCATTCCTGATTCCATCGATCTTCACGCCGCTGCACGACACGCGCATGGAAAAAATGGAGGGTGTGACGCAAACACGCCAGCTCACGCCGTTACAGTGGCAGCTAATGATGAAGTGCTGGAAGATGAACCTCCGGCCGGGCCAGTACAGTTGGTGGGGACCGATGGCGTGGCGCGTGGGCGCGATCGGGATGTGGTTGTATAAACTGCGCCGCCTTAATGGTCCAAACTTCACGTGGCCCCTGTGGATGTTCTCCGGCGCGATCTCCGAGAAGAACCTGCAACGCATGGGCAAAATCTATAGCGGCAAGCCCGTGAAGGTGAAGACTCGTGCCGAGCTGATCGCGTCGCTTAAGCCGAAAGACTGGCAGTATCTCCGCGCCGACAACGGCGACAT
>Ga0065712_10003430_pt1 | contig 20774 bp, 17 predicted proteins | sample MisRhiReplicate1_FD_59099 | JGI IMG/M metagenome (GOLD analysis project Ga0065712, IMG submission 59099) | Miscanthus rhizosphere microbial communities from Kellogg Biological Station, MSU, sample Rhizosphere Soil Replicate 1: eDNA_1 v3... | ecosystem: Host-associated > Plants > Roots >...
ACGCTGCCCTCCGACATGGGCTTCGACTGGGCGGACATGTCTTACCAGGAGAAGCGGGCACCGAACCCGATGGTCGTGTTCGCACTCGCCATCTTGTTGGTGTTCCTCGTGCTTGCGGCGCAGTACGAGAGCTGGGGCCTGCCGTTCAGTGTCCTGCTCGGGACCCCGTTTGCCGCCTTCGGCGCCTACTTCGGCCTCTACGTCGCACGGCAGTACTCGGAGAGCTACGTGAACAACATCTTCGCGCAGATCGGCCTGATCATGCTGATCGGCCTGGCGGCGAAGAACGCCATCCTCATCGTCGAGTTCGCGAAGATGCTGCGCGAACAGGGCAAGGATCCGGTCACCGCTGCGCTCGAAGCGGCCCGGCTGCGATTCCGCCCGATCCTGATGACGGCCTTTGCGTTCATCCTCGGCGTGGTGCCGCTGCTCACCGCGTCCGGCGCCGGCGCGGAGGGACGCAAGGTCATGGGCATGGTCGTCTTCTGCGGGATGCTCATCGCCACGTTCCTCGCGGTCCTCCTCGTCCCCGTCCTGTTCGTGACAGTGGAGAAGATCATCGGCGGCAAGCATGCCGCGCCCCCCGAGGGCGGTGCCGTGCCCGCGGCCACTCACCACGGAGCGGGAGCATGAGCGCTCTGCCTCTGGCCAGAATGTGGAGCAGGACTTCAGTCCTGCTCGTGGTGACCGTGGCAGGCACGCTCGCCGTTGGGTGCACCGTCGGGCCCAACTACAAGCGGCCGGAGATGGAACCACCGCCCGCATACCGGCACGCTGCCGAAACGCAGGCGGCCACCTCGCTCGCCGACGTGCCGTGGTGGCAGGTGTTCGACGATCCGGCGCTCCAGGCGCTGATTCACGACGCCATCGCGCACAACCTCGATCTCACCGTGGCGATTGCCCGGGTGCAGGAAGCGCGTGCGCTGTCCGGCGTGGCCAAGTCCTTCCTGTATCCCGAGATCAATGCGACCGCGGGATATACGGGCAATCAGGTCTCGCGCAACGCGCAGCCGCCAGGCGCGGTGCAGGGTGCCGATCGTACGTTCAACAACACATCCCTCGGCATCGGCCTGGCGTGGGAAGCGGATCTGTTCGGGCGCCTCCGCCGTGACAACGAAGCCGCCTTCGCGCGCTACCTAGCCACTGAGGAGGGCAGGCGGGCAGTGCTCGTCACGCTGGTGAGCGACGTCGCGTCGTCGTACTTCCTGCTGCGCGACCTGGATCTGCAGCTCGAGATCGCGCAGCGCACGCTCAAGTTGAACCAGCAGACGGTCACTTACTACACGCAGCGGCTCGGGGGCGGCGTCTCGAACCGGCTCGAAGTGGATCAGGCCGAGTCGAATCGCGCGATCACGGCCGCGTCGATTCCGGAGCTGGAGAGACAAATCGCGGTGCTCGAGAACGCGATCAGCGTGCTGGCCGGCCGGCCGCCCGGCGCGATCGCGCGCGGCCGCACGCTGGATGAAGAGCACGTGCCTCCCGCAATTCCCGTGGGAGTGCCGGCGACGCTGCTCGAACGGCGTCCCGACGTCCTCCAGGCCGAGCGGCTGCTCGTCGCGTCCAATGCGGACGTCGGCGCGGCCAAGGCGTTGTTCTACCCGACGATCAGCCTGACGGGCGCGTTAGGCACTGTCAGCGGCGATCTCGGGAACCTCCTGAAGGGCGACTCGGCGATCTGGTCGGTAGGCGCGGGATTGTTTCAGCCGCTGTTCAACGGGAAGCGCATCAAGCGCAACTACGAGGCGGCCCAGGCGCGGTTCGATCAGGCCGTGGCGCAGTACCAGCAGGCCGCGCTCAACTCCTACCGCGAAGTCGCCGACGCGCTGATCACCATTCAGAAACTGGCCGAGATTCGGACGGAGCAGGAGGCCGCCGTCGTGGCGCTCCGCGACGCCTCGCAGTTGTCCCGCACGCGGTACGACGCAGGGCTCGCGACATATCTGGAAGTCCTGACAGCCGACCAGCAGCTGTTCCAGCAGGAGCTGGCTCTCGCCCGCACTCGAGGCGATCAGCTCCGCGCGTTCGCGCAGCTGTATCGCGCGCTCGGCGGAGGCTGGCAGCCGGAGCCACCGCCGTCCGCGCCATCCGCGCCTGGTACGCTGCCGCCGCCACCACCACCGCCGGCCTCTCCGTAGGGATCGCGAGGACAGCGTGGCCATCCCGGCGGTCGTCAAGGCGCGGATTCCTGCGCTGGCATGGCTGCCGAACTACGACCGCAGTTGGCTGCCGTCCGACATCGTCGCGGGCGTGACCGCCGCGTCGGTCATCATTCCAAAGGCGATGGCCTACGCGACGCTCGCCGGCCTCGCGGTGCAGACAGGCCTCTATACCGCGCTGCTCCCGATGGTGGTGTACGCATTCCTCGGCGACTCTCGCCGGCTGAGCGTCAGCACCACGACGACGCTCGGCATCCTGACGGCTGCTGAGATCGGACAGTTGGCGTCTGGCGGCTCCCCGGTGCAGATGGCCGCCATTGCCACGACGTTGTCCGCGCTCGTGGGCGTCATCCTGCTGCTCACCTCGGCGCTTCGGCTCGGCTTCGTCGCGCAGTTCATCTCGGAGCCCGTGCTGACGGGGTTCAAGGCCGGCATCGGCCTGGTAATCGTGGCGGACCAGGCCCCGAAGCTGTTCGGGCTCCACATCCACAAGGTGTCGTTCGTTCAGGGGATCCTGGCCACGATTCAGGCGCTTCCCGGAACGTCCGCGGTGACGCTCGCGCTGTCACTGGCCACCATCGGCCTGATGGTCGTTCTGCACCGCCTGGCGCCTCGCGTGCCGGCGCCGCTCGCCGCAGTCGCGTTCGGCATCGGCGCATCGGGTTTGCTGGAGCTGAAAGCGCGCGGAGTAGACACCATCGGTGCGATTACGTCGGGTCTGCCGGCCTTCACGCCCCCGCACCTCGACTTGCTGGTTCACTTATGGCCGGCCGCGCTGGGCATCGCGCTCATGAGCTTCACCGAGTCGATCGCGGCAGGCCGCGCCTTCGCGCAGCCCGGCGAACGACGGCCCGAGGCCAATCAGGAGTTGCTCGCCCTGGGAGCGGCCAACCTGGCCGGCGGGCTCTTCGCCGCGATGCCGTCGGGCGGCGGCACGTCACAGACCGCTGTCAACGCGCGGGCGGGCGCCCGCACGCCGGTGGCGTCGCTGGTCACCTCGGCGGCCACCGCCGCCGTCGTGCTGTTCCTTGCGCCGCTCATCGAGCTGATGCCGCAGGCGACGCTGGCCGCCGTCGTGATCGTCACGTCCTTGCCGTTGATTGCTCCGGGCGACTTCGCCGCGATCCGCGGCGTGCGGACCGTCGAGTTCCGCTGGGCCCTGGCCGCGATGCTCGGCGTCATCGTGCTTGGGACGCTTCCCGGTATTCTCGCGGCGGTGATCCTCTCGATGGTCACGCTGCTGCGTCAGGCCAACGATCCTGCCGTCCACGTGCTCGGCCGCAAGCCGGGCACGAACGATTTCCGTCCGTTGCGCGCCGACCGCCCGGACGATCAGGTCGAGGCGGGGGTGCTGGTACTGCGGCCCGAAGGGCGGATCTACTTCGCGAATGCACAGCGCGTCGTGGACAAGATCATGGCGCAGGTGCACGCGTCGAAACCCGCGGTGGTGATTGTCGACCTCAGGGCCGTGCCCGACATCGAGTACACCGGGCTGAAGTCGCTCACCGAGATGGAATCGTCGCTCCGATCGGCCGGCACGGTCCTCAAGCTGGCCGCTGCCAATCCGGACGCGCTTGCGGTCATCCAGCGCGCGCCGCTCGGCGGGATCCTCGGCGAGGAACGCCTGTGCTCCACGCTGCACAAGGCGGTGGACGCCTCGACGGCGAGCTAGTGGCCCACTAGAGCCCTGACTTCCGCGACAACCGACCGAGCACGGCGGTCACGTTGTCGGGAGCGCCACGCTCGACCGCCAGCGCGACCAGCTGCTTGCACGCCACCGCCGGCGACTCTGTGGCCACGATCGCGTCTCGCAGCTCGTCATCGCTCAATGTTTCGGTCAGGCCATCCGTGCACAGCAGCACCCGATCGCCGCTCTCCAGCCGCAGGCGCTGCACGTCAGGAGCGAGATCGCCCGCGCCAACTCCGAGGGCTCGTCGGGCGGCGTCCAGTGCCGGAGGCGTTGCCGCGGCAGACGCGTTGATGAGGCCGGCCGCAGCGGCAAGCGGGCCGACGCCGTGGTCGGTCGTCAACCGGTACAATGTTCCTGCCCGCACCAGATAGGCGCGTGAATTGCCGACGTGAGCAACGATGCCGTAAGGAGGCACAGTCGCGAAGATTGTGACGGTGCTCCCAATTCCGGTCCCGCTCACCTGGCGGCCGCCCATGCTGTCGAGCATGCCGTCGACCTGCTGCAGCCGCTTGGCGATCCGGCGGCTCACTTCGGCGGCCAGCGGCTCTTCGTCGTAACGCATGATCCAGTCGGGCGTCTCCAGCACGAGATCCAGCAGGGTCGCCACGCTCGCCTGGCTCGCCACTTCACCGGCGCCCAGCCCCCCCATGCCGTCGGCGACGATCGCCACATAGCCGACGGTATGCTGCCAGCCCGAGCCTGGTGAGTGGCGGAGATTGGTCAGAATCGGTTCCAGGCTGCGGTCGAATCGGCCCAGGAAAAAACAGTCCTCGTCGACGGCGTTTTTCGCGCCGCCGTGGGACAGTCCTCCCCATTCGAATACCAGGTCGCGGTGAACAGGGGAGGCCGGCTCGATCCCACGGTGGGTCGGCATCACGTCGAACCGATGGGGGAGCTTGTCCGTGTTCATGGACCTTCGAACGAGCAGAAGTGGTGCCAGTGCCGTCTGGCGGAGAGTGGCGTTCTCCTGAGGCGATTGAAGAACGCGCCGGGCGCGGCGCTCGTGCGCCCCCGACATTTCGTAGCGACCCACGATCCGCTGGATGCGCCCCGGTCGCGGCGTTCGGGACCGGCGACTCAATCGCGCGAAAAAACGGGTGTTTCTACGCGAACCCGCCCCGCGCGCTCTCGGCACGGCGCGTGCTGGAGTACCCAAGTACGTCCGCCCCTGCCTGCGCGACGTGACGGAGACGATGAGATGTGGCGCCGTTCGCGCGTGAAATCGCTTCTGGCCCTTGCCACTGCAGGGTCCCTGTTGCTGCCCGCGCCCCTCGTTGCGGGCCTCCCGCAGGCCCCCTCCGCCAAGCCGCCGGCCTCGACCGGCGCGACGCCGGCCCCCAAGCCGTCCAGCGCCGCTGCGCCGGCGACGCTGGCGCCGCTCGACGGAGGATGGCCGCGCACGTACTCGACGCCTTCCGGCGGACAGTTGGTGCTGTACCAGCCTCAGGTCGCCAGTTGGGACCGGCAGCTACACATGGTGGGGTACTCCGCCGTGTCGTTCCTGCCAAAGGGCGCCGAGAAGGCGCAACTCGGGACCGTCAAGGTTGAGAGCGACACTGTCGTGGCCGTCAGCGAACGGCTGGTCCGGTTCCCGAAGGTCAAGGTCACCGAGGCGACCTTTGCCACGCTCGATCGCGACCAGCTTCGTGAAGTCGTGACCCAGATCACCGATGGCATCCCGGACCACGAACGAGTGATCGCGCTGGATCGCGTGCTGGCGTCAGTGGAGAAAAGCCAGATCATTCCGCGTGATGTGTCCGGCGTGAAGGCGGATCCGCCGGCGATCTTCTACAGCACGACGCCAGCGGTGCTGGTCAACATCGACGGCGAGCCGATCTGGAGCCCCATCAAGGACAACGATCTGAAGTTCGCCGTCAACACGAACTGGGACCTGTTCCAGCTCGAATCGAGCAAGACCTTCTATCTGCGGCACGAGCAGTCGTGGCTCAAGGCCCCTGACGTGAAAGGGCCCTGGTCGCCCGCGGGCACGCTGCCGGCGAGCTTCTCGAAGCTGCCCCCCGACGACAACTGGAAGGACGTGAAGGCCGCGCTGCCCGCCAAGCCCGTGGGCAGCACGCCGCGACCGGCCGTGTTCGTCAGCACGACGCCCGCCGAGATGCTGCTGCTCCGCGGCGTGCCCAGCTACCTGCTGGTCGCCGGCACGACCGATCTCCTCTGGGTCCAGAACACCGAAAGCGATCTGTTTCGCGTGGGCAAGTCCGGTCCGGTGTACTACCTTGTCGCCGGCCGCTGGTTCTCGGCGCCGGATTTCACCGGCCCGTGGACCTTTGCCACGACGTCGCTGCCCGCCGTGTTCCAGAAGATTCCGCTCGAGCATCCCCGCTCGCGGGTGCTCGCTTCAGTGCCAGGAACTCCGCAGGCGGCAGGTGCCGTTCTGCTCGCGCAGGTGCCGCAGACCGCGCGCGTGAAGAAGAAGGAGCTGAAAGCGCCGGAGGTGACGTATCAAGGCGCGCCGAAGTTCGATCCGATTCCGCAGACCTCGGTGTCGCAGGCGGTGAACACCGACAAGCAGATCATCAAGGTCGGCGACCTCTACTACATGTGNTTCCAGGGCGTGTGGTTCGTGGCGAANGCGCCCGAAGGCCCGTGGGAAGTCACCGGNACGGTGCCGAAGGAAATCTACGAAATCCCGGCGAGTTCGTCGGCCCACAACGTGACGTACGTCACGGTGGAGGACGATGACGACGACTGGGCGACCTTCGCGGCTGTCGCCGGCTACACCGGGATCATGATCGGCTGGGGCTGCGCAGTGTGGGGTTCCGGCTACTACTATCCGCCGTACTGGGGCTACGGCGGCTACTACCCGTACTACTATCCGTTCTATCCGACGTACGGGTACGGCGCCTGGTACAACCCGTGGACCGGCGCCTACGGTCGCTCAGCGGTGGCCTATGGGCCGTACGGAGGCGCGGGCGTCGGCGCGCGCTACAACCCGCGCACTGGCACCTACGCACGAGGCGCGGCCGCCTGGGGGCCGTACGGCGCGCGAGGATACGCCGAGGCATACAATCCGCGCACCGGGACATACGCGCAGACGCGCCAGGGGTCGAACGTCTACGGCAGCTGGGGCAGCACGGCCGTGCAGCGCGGCGACGATTGGGCGAAAACATCACGCGTCACGAACAACCGCACCGGCAACACAACGCGCGTGACGCAGGGGAGCGGTGGCGGCGAGATGGTCCGCCGGAAAGGGCCCGAAGGAAGCGGCGGCGTTGCACGCACCGGCAGCGGCGATATCTATGCCGGCCGCGACGGGAACGTGTATCGTCAGCAGGACGGCAACTGGCAGAAGTACGAGAACGGATCGTGGGGTGATGCCGAAAAACCTGCGAATCGACCGTCGACCACCGACCGATCCAGCTCGACAACGCGAGCGACCGAGCGTGGCTCCGGCAGTGATACTGTGAGCCAGTTGGATCGCGATCGCGCTGCGCGGACCGACGGTGCGACACGCACGCGGGACGCCGGCACCTACCGGGGTTCCGGGTCGTCCGGGACCGGCAGCTACCGCCCGCCAAGCGGCGGAGGCGCGCGCGGTGGAGGGATGAGAGGCGGCGGCAGGCGCCGCTAGATCGTGTTCCACGCCGCAACGTTTGAACGGAACGAGCTAAGAGGAGGGATCGCAATGAGGATGAGGGCAGTTATCACGTACGTCGGCCTCACCACCGCCGTCGTCATGTCGGGGACCGCACAGGCGCAGGTCAGCAAGACGCTGAACGGCGAGGCCAAGGTCGTGACCGCGACCGTCGAAGCGATCGAGCGGCAGAGTCGGCAGATCACGCTGAAGAACACCGACGGGACCTATGAAATCCTGGACGTCCCCGCCAGCGCGAAGCGCTTTGACGGGCTGAAGGTCGGCGACACGGTCAAGGCCCGCTACTACGAAACGGTCGTCTTCCGCCTGAAGGAACCGGGCGAGAAGCCGGTCGACAGCGCAACCGGCGCGACCACGCCGACGCCTGGTGGCACCAAGCCGGCGGGCACGATGGCAACTCAGCGCACCATCACAGCCACGATCACGGCCATTGATCCGAAAGTGCCGTCCATCAGCTTCACCGGACCCAACGGGTGGGCCTACAGCACGCGCGTCGAGGAGAAGAACAATCTCGACAAGGTGAAGGTCGGGGATAAGGTGGACATCACCTGGACCTCTGCCGCGCTTATCGCCTTCGAGGAGTAGTCCGGCAGGGTGGAATGGAGCAGAGCCAACCGGCGCTCTGCTCCATGTCTACTGGCGAGCGATCGCCGGGCGGCTTCCGCGCAGCACGTACTTCTGAATCTTTCCCGTCGCCGTCTTCGGCAGCGCTGGGACCATCGTGAAGCTGTGCGGTGTCTTGAAGTGCGCCAGGTGCGTGCGCGCGAACTCGCGCAGCTCTGGTCCGGTGACCAGCTGGTCCGGCTTCAGCACGATGAAGGCGTGCGGCGCCTCACCCCACTTCCCATCAGGCAGGCCGACCACCGCGGCCTCCATCACCGCCGGGTGACGGAGCAGCATCGCCTCCACTTCGACGGACGAGATGTTCTCGCCGCCGCTGATGATCACGTCCTTCAGCCTGTCGCGGATCTCCGCGTAGCCGTCGGGATGGACGACGGCCGCGTCGCCCGTGTGGAACCAGCCCCCTTCCATCGCGTGCGCCGTGGCCTCTGGATTGTCGAAGTAACCGGCCATCACCGCGTTGCCTCGGACGACGATCTCGCCCTGGGTCTCGCCGTCTCTGGGGACGTCATTGCCATGGGTGTCGACGACCTTCAACTCGCCGGACGTCACGAGCTCGACGCCCTGCCTCGCCTTGATCGTCGCGCGCTCGGCGCCGTCGCGGCCGTGCTCGGGGCGGGGCTCGCAGATCGTGATGAACGGAGACGTCTCCGTCAGCCCGTAGGCCTGGGTTACCGTCCACCCGAGGCCGTCTTCCACGGCTTCAATGGTCGCGGCCGCGGGCGGTGCGCCGGCGGTCATCACGCGCACGCCAGGCGAGGTGGCGCGCCGGGCCTCGATCGGCGCGTTCGCCAGGCCGATGAGCACCGTCGGCGCTGCGCACAGCATCGTGATGCGCTCCTGCTTCACCATCTCGAGCACCTGCACGGGATCCGGTTTGCGGATGCACACGTGCGCGCCTCCGACGGCGGTGATGGTCCACACGAATCCCCACCCGTTCGCGTGGAACATCGGCAGCGTCCACAGGTACCGGTCCGCGCACGTCGCGTGGTGATGGACGAGCGTGCCAACGCTGTTCACCCAGGCGTTTCGATGGGTGATCATCACGCCCTTGGGCCGCGACGTCGTCCCGCTCGTGTAGTTGATGGTCAGCAGGTCGTGCTCGCNCACGTCCTCGCGGCGGNCCATCGGCTCGCTCNCCTGGAGCAGGTCTTCATACGACTGCCAGCCCGGACGCACGCCTTCCAGCGCGACGAACTGCTCGACCTTCGGCACCTGCTTCCGGATCGTGTCGACGACGTCGACATGGGGTTCCGCGACGCAGAGGACTCTCGCGCCGCTGTGATTCAGCAGGTACGCGAACTCTTCGTCCGACAATCGATAGTTGATGGGCACCAGCACGGCGCCGAGCTGCGGCACCGCGTAGTACGACTCGAGCTGCGCATGGATATTGGGCGAAATGTAGGCGACGCGGTCGCCCTTTTTGATGCCCATCCGCCGCAGGACGCTCGACCAGCGATCGCACCGGTCGAAAAACGCCTCGTACGTCCATCTGTTCTGGCCATCGACAACGGCCTCGCGGGAGCCGTACAGGGTCCGCGCACGACGCATGAACTCGAGCGGGCTCAGCGGCACTTCCATCGGCGCACCTCGGAGGCCGCGAGTATAACGCCCCATGCGGCGACCATGAACTTCTGTCCCAGGTGGTGGCGTTTATGCTGACTCTGCCGTGCCCGCCGCCGGTCGCAACCAACTTCCCGGGCCATGCGTCTCACAGATGGCTGGCACGACCTTTGTCCCTTGAACCGTTTGCGTTCCTTTGGAAAGGGGAGGCCCGACGGGCCGACGATGACCGCCACAACTGACGCTGCGTTGACATCCGCGAACTTCTGGCTTGCTATGATTGCCGTCAGCTGCCTGGCGCAGCTGGTGGTCACCCTCACTGTGGTCGTGTTGGCCTGGCGCGCCTACGTCCGCGCGGCCGACGCCGTTGACGAGCTCGAGCGAGACCACCTGCGGCCGCTGGCCCTGAAAGCGCATGCCCTCATAGACGACCTTCAGGACATGGCCGCCCGCGCGCGGACAGTGGACGACGCGGTCCGGGCGCGGATTGAGGACGTCGAGTCGGCGCTCCACTCGACGAAGGAAATGGTTCTGGGGCGTTTCTGGCCGGTCTTCGGTGTCATCCGTGCGTTGCGCGCGGGTGCCGGGGCCTGGAGCCGGCGCGGCGCCGCGACGCGCCGCGTCACGCAGGGAGGCTGACATGTACAGTGAAATGGATGATATGCAGGCGGGCGGCGGCGGTCGTCTGCTGTTGGGAATCCTGGTGGGTGCCGCGGTGGGCGTGGCCCTCGGTCTGGCGTTTGCACCGTACCCAGGCATCGAGACACGGCGGCGGCTCGGCGAGTCGAGTCAAAAATTCAGGAAGAACGCCGTGCGCGGGTACGAGCGCGCGAGCAGCAACGTCAGCCATCTGCTCGATCGCAGCCGGGAGGCTCTGACGCGCGGCCAGGAAGCCTACGAGCGCGCGCGGGGCGAAGCACGGGAAACGCTCAGCGCCTCTTGAGCAGCGCACGCGTACGCTGAAGGGGCGGGCCCACTCCGAGCCCGCCCCTTCGAACCGCGCGATTGTCAGCGCGTCGCCGCCGTGTGTTGGCGCACGAAATCGTCTACCTCGCGATCGGCGTCTGCCCGCTCGTAGCCGTACCGTTCCTGAAGCTTCCCGGCCAGCTTCTGGATGTTGCCCTGAATCTGGTCCAGATCGTCGTCCGTGAGTCGGCCCCACTGAATCCGGGCCTCGCCCTTGAGCTGCTGCCACTTGCCCTTCAGAACATCCGAGTTGATTGCGGCCATCACTACCTCCGACACGCGCCGCCCCTTGGCGGGGCGGCGCAACCTTCCAAACGAAATGTGTTGCCAGGTGGTCATCCGACGAACACGTCAGTTAATTCCCGCTGACCGTGACCTCGCTCGCGACGCGGCGGACGCCAGGAATAGCACGAGCCACTTCCACCGCACGCAGGTTGGCCTCGAGTGACTTCGCGTCGCCCGACAGCAAGACCACGCCCTTGTTGACCGATGCGACCTTGATGCCCGAGCTCTTCAGTGCCGGATCGGCGTCGAACGCCTTCTGCACGTTGTCCTTCACGGCGTCGTCCTGCTGATCGACCACTTTCCGATCGGGCTTCGGCACGACCTGCAGGAGGTTCTTCACGCTGGCGACGCCTTCGATCCCCTTCGCGACGGTGTCTGCCTTCTCCTTCGCCGCATCCGATGCGACCTTCCCGTGCAGCGTGACCCCGCCGTTCACCGTGTCGACGTTCAGATCCCACGTGTCGATTCCCTCGGTCGTCATCAGTGCCAGCTTCGTCTTCATCGTGATCCATGAGTCCGGGTGATCCGCGGCAAGTGCGCTCGTCGACAGCACGAGCGCGAGCGCGGCGCAGCCCATCAGCGCGCGCGCGGCAATACTCATCTTCATGACCAGCCTCCAGGCGCCGTCTTCGGGGAGCGGAAGGCGCCACGAGATAAGGCATCAAGAGCTGTGCCACGGCCAGCCCGTCCGAAATTGAAGCGTGTGTTGGGGAAAAATGAGCAGGACGGGAGGTTGGGCCTGTTGAGGCAGACCTCGACCGGGCCCGTTCTTACCCGGCGTCCATGTCGAGTCTTACCCGACGAACTGTCTCGGATCTACTCGGAAGCCGATCAGTTTGACGCGTCGGAAGCCGATCAGTTTGACGCGCGCCCCGACGACAAGATACGCGCGCCGCCCTCGTGGCCGAACTTGCGCGCGAGGTCGAGCGCCGTGAGCCCATCCTTGGATTTCGCCGACCGATCGGCGCCGGAGGCGACGAGGAGCTCTACCATCGCGGTGTCGCCGAAGTCCACCGACGAGGCGTGCATGAGTGCCGTCAGGCTCATCTCGTCGGTCTGGTCCACCTTGGCACCGAGGGCGATNAGCGTGCGNGCCATCCCCACGTCGTTACCGAGCACGGCNTTGTCGAGCATCGACAGCCCGTACTCGTCGAGCGCGTTGACGTCGAGGCCCGCGGCAGCCAGTTGCCGGACCATTGGCTGATCGCCCTGGAAGACGGCGATGTCGAGAAGCGTGACGGCGCCCTGGCCGCCCAGCTTCATCGGCATGCTCGGGCTGGCGCCACGCTCGACGAGCACGCGCGCCGCGTCGAGGTTGCCGGCCCAGGCCGCATAGAACAGCGGTGACGCGCCGTGCACGGGCTTCGGATCGGCAGGCTGGACGTGGGCGCCTCGATCGAGGAGCAGCCTCGCGACGGGCGATGCGCCGCGCCGGTTGAGTGCCACCATCAACGGCGTGAAGCCGGTCTTCGCCGCGCGATTGACGTCGGCGCCGCGATCGACGAGCAGTCGCACTTTTCCGATATCCGCCGACGCCATCATCAGCAGCGTCGTGCCCTCCGACGTCGCCGCGTTCGGCGAGAGCCCGCCGTCGAGCACCGCCCGCAGCTCGCCGGCGGTGCCGAAGAGCGCCGTCATGATCCACGACGCTTCGTCGGCGGCTCGCCACTCGGCCGCATCCACCAGAGTCGACGAAGGCGAGTTCCCATCCGGCAACGCGCGCATGACGGCAATCACCGCCAGCGTCGATCCCATGCACGAGATCATCTGGTGCTCGCCGTGAGGGAATCCGATCTCGAAGTGCGGCGGGCTGACGAGCGCCTGCTCGTGCATCCGCGTTTCGACGCGCCACGAGCCGTCGGGTTGCTGGTGATCGAGCAGATACCGCAGGCCGCGCTGGTAAACGCTGTCGCCGACCGGCAGGCCGCCGTCGTGAAGCGCCAGCATTGCGTCGGCCGTGGCGTACACATCGGTCTGGCGTGAGGGCAGCTGCCCCCATCCACCGTCGTCATGCTGCAAGGCACGGAGCGCCTCGGCGGCGCGGGCGATGTCGGCAGCCGCCGCATTGGTCCAGACCAGGCCGCGCAGCCGATAGGCCATGTCCGCCGTGGAACGCGGCGTGGCGTTCAGCAGCCAGTCGCGCGCCCGCGCGGTGCGATCGGCGATCTCGGCGTCGTGCCCCGCCGGCCAGTACGCCCGGACGCCGCGAATCGCAGTCGCGGTCGCGGTGATGGGTCCATACGACTGCGGTGGCCGCAGATCGAGCGTGGTCCAGTGCCCGTCAGGGAACTGCCATCCGGCCACGGTGCGCGCCGTAGCGGCGCGCGCGATCCCCTGCGGCACCCCCGCGATGCTGCCCGCGACCAGTTCCATCCCGACTTCCATCGCTGGATCGATCTGCTGGTAGCCCTGCACGTTGCGATCGAGTGACTTGAGGGGGAGGAGCCCGGCGCTGATGTTCTTCCGCGCGAGCGCGTCATCGAAGGCGATACCCCGCGACCGCGCGAGCATGATAGCGGCGATGGGCAGCGCCTGGTGATGGCAGGAGAAGCAGGTGCGCTGCTGCTGCCAGACCGCCAGGGAGCGATCGACGAGCGCCATCCCGCGCGTGGCGGCACCACGAAGGGCCGCTTCCGGGACTGGAGGATCGGGCGCCGCGTGCGCGGTCGCGCACGGAAGCAGTGTCAGAGCCAGCAGCGCCGCGCGAATCCGCATTCAGCCTCCAGGCCAGTGTCGTGGCGGGCCGATGGTACCACGGGCGCGCCGCGGCCGTTCGGGCTAGTCGAACTCGAACACCGGGTCCGACTGCGCCACGCCCACATGTCCCATCGCGATCCGCGCTCTGAAGTAGTCTTCGCCGCGTACTGGTGCGCCGGCGAGGCGCCTGAGCATCGCCAGCTGGCCGACATGCGTGAGCGCATCGGCGATGGGGCCCTGGAACAGTTGCTCGACGGGAAAACCGAGCGGGGCTTCGTCTGCCAGCCTCGCGTCGAAGCGCTCGAGCGCGGCGAAGAACCGCGCGACATCGTCGGTCCATGCCTGCGGCGGCATGGGCTTCCACACGTGCGTGCCGTCGCTGGCGGCGATTCCCCAGTCCAGCAGGTCGCTGATGTGGGCGAGGATGTCGGCAGGCGTGCGCGTCGAGGGGCCGGCGCGAAACGCGGCGAACGCCGCCGGCGCGCCGCGCACGGCCTTGCTGCCACGGTAGGCGAGCGTCGCGAGCGTGTGGCGGAGCAGCTGGCGTCCGGGGTCGGAAGGCATGCCGGATAGTAGCGCGGGTAACGATTGCATCTTCGAAAAATCGGGTAGACTCTCACCGCCCCGGGCGGGCTTGGCCTGGCGGGCACGCTGCGGTGGTTCACCTTTGAGGAGGGCGGCTCGCGCTCATGACGACACTCGACTGGCTCATCATCCTGGCCTACTTCGCTGGTCTCGGTTGCCTGACCTGGTGGGTCATTTCGAAGAACAAGGACACCGCCGCGGATTACTTCCTGGCGGGCCGCAATCTCGGCTGGTGGATCATCGGTGCCTCGATCTTCGCCTCCAACATCGGCTCCGAGCACATCGTCGGCCTCGCCGGGTCGGGCGCCAAGGACGGCGTGGCGCTGGCGCACTACGAGCTGCATGCCTGGTGCCTGCTGGTGCTCGCCTGGGTGTTCGTGCCGTTCTACTCGCGGACGCTGGTCTTCACGATGCCGGAGTTCCTCGAGCGGCGCTTCTCGGTCGCCTCGCGGTACGTGCTCTCGATCGTCTCGCTCATCACCTTCATCGTCTCGAAAATCGCAGTCGGCATCTTCGCGGGCGGCGTCGTGTTCGGCACTCTGCTGCCCGACGTGCATCTTTCACTCGGCCCGGTGACGCTCGACAGCTTCTGGATCGGGTCGATCCTCGTGATCGTCCTGACGGGCCTCTACACCGCGCTCGGCGGTATGCGCGCCGTAGCCTACAACGACACCGTGCAGGTGTTCGTGCTCATTACCGGGTCGTTCCTTCTGACGGTCTACGGCCTGCACCAACTGGGCGGCTGGGGCGAACTGCGGCGCATCGCCGGCTCGGACATGTTCAATCTCTGGAAGCCGCTGATTCCGGCGGGCGTGGAGGGCACCTGGGCGCCGGTGAAGGAACCGGCACGGATGGCCTGGTACTTCAACGACCACTTCCCGTGGCTCGGCATGGCGATCTGCGCGCCGATCATCGGCCTCTGGTATTGGTGCACGGATCAATACATCGTCCAGCGGGCGCTGGCAGCGCCCAACGAGACCGAGGCCCGGCGCGGCAGCATCTTCGCCGCCTTCCTGAAGCTCTTTCCGCCGTACCTGTTCATCATCCCGGGCCTGATTTGCTACGCGCTCGCGAAGAGCGGCCGCAATGCGGGGCTGGCCGACGCGTTGTTCGGACCGCATGCCGATCCGAATGCGTCGCAGGGCGCCTTCCCGCTGATGGTGCAGCATCTGCTGCCGTCCGGTCTTCGCGGCATTGTCGTCGCAGGGCTGCTCTCGGCGCTGATGGGATCGCTTGCCGGCGTGTTCAACGCCTGCTCGACGCTGTTCACCGTGGACATCTACGAGAAGTGGCGGCCCGGCGCGACGCAGTCGGAAATCGTTCGCATGGGTCGCACGGCCACCATCGTCATGGTGCTCATTGCGATGGCCTGGATTCCCGTGATCAAAGGCGCGCACGGTCTCTACAACTACCTGCAGTCCGTACAGGGATACCTGGCGCCGCCGATCTTCGTCGTGTTCTTCTTCGGCGTCTTCAACAAGCGGCTCAATGCCCAGGGCTGCCTCTGGGCGATGGTGGTGGGATTCATCATGGGCATCTTCCGGCTGGTCGTGGACACGCCGGTGAGCCTGGGCCTGGCCGGCTTCGAGCACGGCTATGCGGAGGGATCGTTCCTCTGGATCGTGAACAACATCTATTTCCAGTACTACAGCGTGCTCATCACGCTGGTCTCGATCGTGGTGATGGTCGGCGTCAGCTACGCAACCGCGCCGCCCTCCGAGTCACTGGTTGGCCTGACCTTCGCGACCATCACGCCAGAGCAGCGCCGCGAGTCGCGAGCCAGCTGGAGCCAGCTGGAGGTCGTGGCGTCGTGCGCGATCGTGGTCGCCATCCTGGGGGCGTATCTGTACTTCAACGGCTAGTGTCGTCTCCGCCACGGAGACAGGGAGGACATTCGCCGCGGAGACGCGGAGAGCGCGGAGAATTTTGGGTTCTGCACCGATCCCGACCTCCGTGTTCTCCGTATCTCCGCGGCTGAACCGTCTGAGCTCTCCGTGGCGAGAGGTCTCCGCGTCTCCGCGGCGAGGTCTCAGTGGCTGCCGGGCCGTACCGACTCCGTGGCGGACAACATCTCGGTCAGCACTCGCCCCTGCGAGCCCGACGGCGTCTCCACGGCGATGAGCGTCGCGACCGTCGGCGCCAGGTCGTTGAGCGCCACGTTCGCATCGTAATGTCCCGGGCGGATGCCGGGTCCCATGAAGACCAGCGGAATGTGCGCGTCGTAGCCGTACGGCGTGCCATGCGTCGTCCCGCTCGCGGCGCGCATCCAGTACGGTTCGAACACGATCTCGAGATCGCCTGAACGCGTGAGGTTCTCGCTCCGCGCGATTCGGCGGCCGATCGTGTCCGGCGTCACCTGGCCCGCCAGAATCTGATCGCGCGTGTAGACGCGCGCCACGTGCGGCAACAGAGCCGCGGCCGCCGCCGCCACCTTTCGCACCTCCACGGGATCGAGATGCTTCTCCTCGATCAGCGCGTAGTTCAGGTACGGCGACGTGCCGGCCGTCGCGAGGATCCAGTTGCCCTCGCCGTACTTCGCGGTGAGCGCCCTGGCGATCGGCGTCATGGCCTCGTCATTCGTCAGGCGGCCGCCGGGCAGGTGCCGCTGCTGCTGGACTTCGGGCACCGGTGCGACGCCGTGATCGGCGGTGAGGATGACGAGCGTGTGGTCGAGACCGACCAGTTTGTCCACGCGCGCCAGCAGTTCGCCGATGGTGCGATCCGTCCGGACTGCGATGTCGTGCACCTGCGGGCTGTCGGGGCCGAAGCTGTGGCCGACCGAGTCGTTCGATGAGAAACTCACGCTCAGCAGGTCCGTGACGCCACGCTGGCCGAGTTGCTCGGCCTCGATCGCCGTCAGCGCAAAGCTCAGAAGCAGGTCGTTGCCGAACGGACTGCCGAACACTGCGTTGTACAAGGCGTCGCCTACCGGAGGGAGGGTACCCGCGCTACCCGCGGCAGGGTCGAGATAGGTCCACGTCTTTCCGGCAAAGGCGTCGGCCGGCTTCTTCGCGTTGAATGCCGCCGCCCAGGAGGGCAGGTCCGCCCGATAGTAGGTGCTCGTCACGAACGCGCCCGTCTTCGTGTCGAGGCAGAAGGCCGCGTTGGCCATGTGACCCGCGGGAAGCACCGCCGACCGATCCTTCAGCGACATGCCGAACACCCTGGGACGAAGCGGGCTGTCCGCCGCCGCGCGCGACGCGCTCTTGAGCTCGTCGCCCACCGTGCTCACCAGCATCCGCCGTGGCGAGAAGCCTGCGCCATCGCTGCCGCCGACCAGCTTCGTCTCAGGATCCCCAACGCTGGTGACGCTCTTGCCGAGGGCCCGGTCGAACCAGTCGTTGCCGACGATGCCGCTGAGCGCCGGAGTGGCTCCTGACATCATCGTCGAATGACCGATGGCCGTGACGGTGGGGTAGTGTTCGAGGAACGCGTTCGTGAAGTCGGCGCCCTCGGTCAGCAGCCGGTTGAACCCGGACGTGTACTCACCGCGGAATCGCGTGAGGTAGTCGTACCGGAGCTGATCGACAGCGATGAGCAGCACCAGGCGGATGGCCGGTCCCTGCGCTTGCGCCTGCGGCGCGGGCGCTGACCGGGGCACGGCTGGTGCCAGCAGAATGAGAACGACGAGAGACAGGAGACGGACGGCGGCGTTGCGCATGCGTGACGTGACGGTTGTGTGACGGAGCTGAAGAAACGAAACGGCCTCAGCTTGCCANAAATCCGGGCTGGCGGGGCGACGGAAAACTACTTTGGACCGGACGGCTCNGGCGTCGTCGGGGCGGGCTTCGCGTCGCGGAGGATGAAGAGCTTCTCGCCGGGTGCGGCGTAGCCGAGGTCGCGGCGCGCGGCTTCTTCAATCGCAGCCGGATCCTCGCGCAGCCGCTTCGCCTCGTAGCGCAGCCGCAGGTTCTCGGCGCGCAACCGCTCGACGTCTGCCGAGATCGACTGATACTGGCGCCTGGCGTCCAGCATGGCCGAGAGGCCTCGCGAACCGAACAGCGACTCGACGACCAGGATTATCGCCACCGCGGCAATGCCGAGCTGAACCAGCCGCCCGGTGCGCGAGCTGCTCCGGAGGGGCGCGGGCCGCTTCGTCCTCGCCCGGTCGGGCCGCCGAGGCGTCTGAAGGTCGTCGGTCACAGAGGAATCAACATACCGCAAAAGCGGCCAAAGTACAATCGCGCCACGCTGTTGTACCCGATTTCCGATCGAAAGTACAAGCGTGTTGTACCGCACCTCGCTCAAAAGTACAAGCGGAGATCCATGCCTGAGCATCCAGTCATCGTGCTGACGACCTGGCCGGCGGACCGCGATCCGGCGCCGTTCGCGCTCGCCATCGTGGACGCGCGCCTTGCCGCGTGCGTCAACGTCCTCGGCGAGATGCAGTCCACTTACCGCTGGGCTGGGCAGGTGGAAACGGCCACCGAGCGGCAACTGGTGATCAAGACCGTCGCCGAACGCGTGCCGGCGCTCGAAGCCCGACTACGCGCCCTTCACCCCTATGAGGTCCCGGAGTTCCTCGTGATTCCGACGGCTGGGGGCAGCGACGGATACGTAGCGTGGCTGCGGGAGATGACTGGCCAGCAGGACTAAAGTCCTGCTCCACAACTGTCGCCGTCAGACATTGTCCAGCGCTTGAGCCAGGTCGGCCTCGAGATCCTCGATGTCCTCGATGCCCGCCGAGATGCGGACGAGCCCATCGGTGATCCCGAGTGCAGCACGGCGTTCGGGCGGCACGGACGCGTGGGTCATCGTCGCCGGATGGGAAATGAGGCTTTCAACGCCGCCGAGGCTCTCGGCCAGCGCGAGCAGACTGACGCTGTTCAGCAGCCGGCGCGCGGCTTCGAGCGATCCCAGGTCGAACGAGAGCATGCCGCCGAAGCCCTGCATCTGACGCCGCGCCAGCGCGTGCTGCGGATGCGCCGGGAGGCCAGGATAGAAGACGCGCTTCACCTTCGGGTGCGCTGCCAGGTAGGTCGCCAGCGCCAGGCCGTTTTCGTTGTGGCGCGTCATGCGAACGGCGAGCGTCTTCGTGCCGCGCAGGATCAGCCACGAGTCGAACGGCGAGAGAATCGCGCCGGCCGCGTTCTGGTAGAACTTCAGCCACTCCAGATCCGCGTCGGCCACCGCTACGACGACACCGCCGATGCTGTCACTGTGGCCATTCAGGTATTTCGTGGTGCTGTGCAGCACCATGTCGGCGCCGAACTCGATGGGCCGCTGCACGGCGGGGCTGGCGAACGTGTTGTCCACCACCAGCTTCGCGCCGCGTTCGTGCGCCAGCGAGGCCGCGGCGGCCAGGTCCGTCAGACCCAGCACCGGGTTGGTCGGCGTCTCCACGAACAGGAGCCGCGTGGCCGGCGTGAACGCTTTCGCGGTGGCATCGAGATCGCCCGTGTCCACGTAGGTGAAGTGCAGCTCGTACCGCCGCAGCACGCGCTCGAAGAGCCTGAACGTGCCGCCATACGTGTTGTCCGTGACGACCACGTGATCGCCCGCCTGGAGGAACGAGGCGACGGCCGCGATGGCGGCCATGCCCGAAGCGAACGCGTAAGCGCCTGTGCCTCCCTCGATCGCCGCGAGGTTCGCTTCGAGCGCCGAGCGCGTGGGATTCTGCGTGCGCGCGTACTCGAATCCCTTGTGCTCGCCGAGCGCGTCCTGCACGTAGGTGGACGTCTGGAAGATCGGCGTGATGATGGCGCCGGTCGAGGGGTCGGGCTCCTGCCCGGCGTGAATGCAGCGTGTGGAGAATCCCGCCTGATCGGTGAGCTTCACGGTGGCGCGATTACGATATCATCAAACGTTCCGGCCTCGGACCACGCATGCCGCCGTTGTCATCGCCACCCGATCGCCCGAGCACGACGGATGCGCCCGTCGTCCGCGTGCGCACGATGCCCACGCTGACGGGCACATGGCCGGGCCGCGCGGTGCTCATCGGCGGACTGGTCAAGCTCACGGCGATCGCGTTGTCCCGCGCCGTGGGCGACAGCTTCCTCATCGACGTCGTTGGCACGGCGGGCACGCTGGCGCTGCTGATCGGCCTCGCGTATTTCGTCGGCCAGCTGATCGGGCTCGCGAAGCGCCAGTTGCTCTGGCGCGTGCGCCGCAAGCTGATCCTGAGTTACGTCTTCGTCGGCCTCGTGCCGGCGCTGCTCATCATCACCTTCTGCCTGCTCTGCGGCCTCCTCCTCTTCGGCACCGTGAGCCAGTACGTCGTCGACACGCGGCTCAGGAGCGGCGTCGACCAGGCGCAGTTTCTCGCGCGGTCGACGGCGATGGAGATCGGGCGTCTCCGATCGGACGAAGAGGCGGGGGCCTTCCTCGCATCCAAACAGGCGCTCCTCGCCGAGCGCAATCCGGACGCCTCTCTGGCGATCGTGCCCGTCGGGCGGACATGCGATCTGCCGGGTCCCGCGGTGCTGACGGGCCGGCTCCAGCCGTCGCGGACGATCACCGCGGGGCCGTGGTCGCATCTCGAGCCGCCGGCGGTCATCCCCGACTGGATACCGTGCGGCGGCTTTGCCGGGCTGGTCGCCTACACGATCGACGTGCCAGCCGCGCAGGCGGCTGCCGCGGCCAGCGGCGCTCGCCC
>Ga0065712_10067921_pt1 | contig 20621 bp, 18 predicted proteins | sample MisRhiReplicate1_FD_59099 | JGI IMG/M metagenome (GOLD analysis project Ga0065712, IMG submission 59099) | Miscanthus rhizosphere microbial communities from Kellogg Biological Station, MSU, sample Rhizosphere Soil Replicate 1: eDNA_1 v3... | ecosystem: Host-associated > Plants > Roots >...
CCAACCCTAAGCTAGCGAGTGATTTGCTGAAGCGCGAGTTGGGCTGACCTCATGCTATCCTCACAAAAACGTGATCGAGACGCATCACCTCTCGAAGGTCTATAGCCGTGGCCTGTACGCTCTCCGTGATCTCACGCTCTCCATTGAGAAAGCTGAATTCGTCTTCTTGACCGGCCCGAGCGGTGCCGGCAAATCGACATTCCTCCGTCTGCTTCTCTTGCAGGAGCGGCCGAGTGAGGGCGAGGTCTTCGTCAACGGTCAGAACCTGGCCACGCTCAAACGCAGCGAGATCCAGGAATATCGCCGCGGTATCGGTTTCATCTTCCAGGACTTCAAGCTGATTCCGACCCGCACGGTGCTCGAGAACATCTCGTTTGTGCCGGAAGTGCTCGGTGTCCCGGCCGCACAGCAGCGTCGCCGCGCATTCCAGGTCCTCAAGTGGGTGGGGTTGCAACACCGCATCAACGCGTATCCGCAGGATCTCTCCGGCGGTGAGCAGCAGCGCATCGCCATCGCACGCGCGCTCGTCAACGATCCGGTGTTGGTCATTGCCGACGAACCAACGGGCAATCTCGATCCGGATCTGTCCCTCGAGATCATGAACCTGCTGCGAGAGATCAATGCCGGCGGCACGACGGTGCTCGTCGCGACGCACGATCGGGAGCTCATTCGCCTCGTCGGCCGACGGACGATCACGCTCGATCAAGGCAAGGTCGTCGAGGTCGCATGAGGTCCATCGAATATGCCTTCCGCCAGGGCGGCGCCAGTCTCTGGCGAAGCCGCGAGTCGAGTGCCTTTGCCGTGCTGGCCATTGCGCTTGCGCTCATCGTGGTCGGCGCGATGCTGATCGTCACGTGGAATGCCGAACAGTTGCTGGCGCGATGGTCGTCGGCCGCGGAATTCTCGGTCTACCTCCGAGACGAAGCGACATCCGATCAGCGCGGGGCCGTCGAAACGGCGATCGATTCCAGTGGACTGTCGAATGGTCGAGAGTATGTGTCGAAGGCCGAGGCGCTCACGCGTTTTCGCCGCGAATTCGCGGAACTGGCCGAGTTGACGAGCGGCTTCGATGAGAACCCATTCCCGGCCTCGATCGAGGTGCGGGTGCGTCCCGATGCCCAGCACACAACAGCGGAAGCCCTGGTCAAGCGGCTCATGGGCATGCCGGGCGTGGCCGATGCGCGATACGACCGAGATTGGTTGACGCGAGTCGGATCGGGACTCGGAACCGTCCGTGCCGCGGGGCTCGCTCTCGCGCTGTTGATGGCCGTCGCCGCGGCCGTCACGGTGGCCACCGTCGTCCGTCTCGGGCTGCGCACGCGACGGGAAGAACTCGAAATCATGGAGCTGGTCGGGGCACCCCTGGCCTTCATTCGCGGGCCGTTTGTGGCCGAAGGCTTCCTTCAGGGCGGGATCGGGGCCCTCGTCGCGATCGCGGCCCTGTGGGTTGGCTTCCTGGTCGCCATGGCCTGGTGGGGAACCGACCTGAACAGTCTGGTGGGGGGAGGATCGGTGCAATTCCTGCCGATTCGGCTTTGTTTGTACTTGATTTTCGGTGGGATGCTCGTAGGCAGCATCGGTGGCCTGGTCGCAGCGCGGGAAGCGGCGTGAGGCCTCGTTGACAGATTATTAACGCCCTGTTTAGACTTACTTATTCAGGTTATGCCCGCCCTGCGGAAGCGCCTGCTGTCTCGTTACCTCACGGACTCACGCCTGCCCGAGCCGGTGATTCACACCGTACACGATTTCTACCGCGAAGAATTCATCAAGTGCCAACGCTGTCTCGATAAGCAGCGTGAGTACTACTCGGAGCATGCGATTCGAGATGTGGAGCAAGCCCTCGTAAAGGTCATGTCTCAACTCGATCGCCTGTGCGCCGAGGCAGATGCCGACGAAGTCGTCAGTCGGCTCCTGCGACAGTTCGACGTCGTCACGGGACTCTCGGCGTGGGCCGATCCCCGGCAAGTGCACTGACCTCCTCCGCTTCACACCTCCGCCACGATCTCGTCACCGTTCTGGGTTCGGCGATTGATGCTGTCAATGCCGGTGTGCTCGTACGCCGTACGCTCGAAGAGAACGAGACGCGCGAGGCGATGCAGCGTGCCGCGGCCGTGGACATCATCGCCGCGGGTAAAGCCGCCGCACCGATGATCGAGGCGTGTGCGGCGGCGTCCGTCGTTCCCCTGCGAACGCTGCTCGCGATTGGTCCTCGTCGAAGTCCCGACTCTGCGGTCACGCTGCCTCCCTCGACTATCTGGTATGACGCTGGACACCCGCTTCCGGACGGAGGCAGCGTTGCCGGCGCGCGTCGCGCGCTCGAGGTGGCACGCGCGTCCGAGCAGCGTGACCTGCTGCTCGTGCTGATCTCGGGCGGAGGTTCGTCGTTGATGGCACTGCCGGCCGCCGACATTCCGCTCGAGGCGAAGCAGCGCACCGCTCGTATCCTGATGGAACAGGGCGCGGACATCTACGAGCTGAACACCGTGCGCAAGCATCTCTCGGCGATCAAGGGCGGACGGCTCGCGCTCGCAGCGCGAGGATCAGTGCTGACGCTCGCGGTGTCCGACGTCGTTGGCGATGACCTTTCGGTCATCGCTTCGGGGCCGACGGTCGCCGACGACAGCACGTTCGCCGGTGCACTCGACGTGCTCGAGCGGCGCGGCGGTCATCGAATCTTTCCCGAGCCGATCATCCATCACCTCGTGCGCGGCGCCACTGGCGGTCTCCCCGAAACGCCGTCGAGCGGCGACCCGCGTTTGGCGCGCTCCGTGGCGCGTGTGATTGGTCCACAACGCGGTGCGATCGAGGGCGCTCGTCGTGCCGCCGAAACGCTCGGCTATCACGTGCGCGTTGTCGCCGAACCGGTGACCGGGGAAGCGCGCGATGCCGCGCAACAGCACGTCGCGCGAACGGCCAAAGAGATCGCGTCGATGGCGCGACCGATCTGCGTGATTGCCTCCGGTGAGACCACCGTCACGGTACGAGGCAGCGGGAAGGGCGGTCGCAATCAGGAGTTTGCATTTGCGATGGCGCAGTCGCTGGCGGCACTCGGCCCAAGAGTTACTGCGGCCAGCGTAGGAACCGATGGCATCGACGGCCCGACCGATGCTGCCGGAGCCATCGTCGATCCCACAACATTTGAACGGGCCCATGCGGCGGGACTCGCCGCACCAGAGGACTATCTGAACAACAACAACACCTACGAATTCTTTGACCGGATCGGCGATCTCATTCGCACCGGTCCTACCAACACAAACGTCGGCGATCTGCAGGTCATTCTCGTTGCCTAGACATCAGGAGCTTCTTCACCGCATTCGTGAGGCGGTCCATCACCCGGCGACCGCACGCGAGTTGATGCAAGTCCTTCGCGTGCCGCGCGAAGAGCGCGCCGCCTTCAAGCGGCAACTCAAGACACTCGTCTCGTCCGGCGATCTGTTACAGATTCGCGGCAATCGCTTCGGTCTGCCCGAGAAGATGGATCTCATCGTCGGGCGACTGACCACCAATCCCGGCGGTTTCGGCTTCGTCGTGCCGGAGCACGGAGACGGCGGCGACATCTACATTGCGGCCGCGAATCTCACCGAAGCGATGCATGGCGATCGTGTCGTTGCGCGAGTGGAGCGCCGCACCGAGAAGGGCGTCGAAGGCCGCATCATCAAGATTCTCGAGCGCAGTCAGTCGAACATCGTCGGCCGCTTCGAGGTGGACGACTCCGGCCTCGGCTACGTCGTGCCGTTCGACCGTCGCGTGCTGACGGACGTGCACGTGCCGACGGGGCAATGGTCGGCTGCCGAGCCCGGCGAGATGGTGGTCGTCGAGATCACACGCTGGCCGAGCGCCACGCGCGGACCTATCGGACGCGTCGCCGAAGTGCTCGGCCGCATCGACGAGCCCGGCGTAGACACGCAAATCATCATTCGCAAGTTCAACATCCCGGACACACACGGAGAGGATGCGATCGCCGAGGCGACGCGGCTCGGCGCAGCAGTGAAAGAGCGCGACATCAAGGGACGCACCGATTTTCGCGGAACCACCACCGTGACCATCGACGGCGAACACGCGCGCGATTTCGACGACGCGATCACGATCGAGCGGCTGCCGAACGGACACTTCTGGCTCGGCGTCCACATTGCCGATGTCGCGCATTACGTGAAAGAAGGCAGCGCCCTCGACGAAGCAGCGTACGAGCGCGGCACGTCGGTGTACTTCACCGAACGAGCGGTGCACATGTTCCCGGCGGAGCTGGCCACGGGCCTCTGCAGTTTGAATCCGCACGTGGATCGATTAGTGCAGTCCTGTCTGATGGAAGTCGATCGCCGCGGCAACGTCGTCCGCTACGAGCTACACGACGGCGTGATTAACAGCGACGCACGGATGACCTATACCGCCGTCAACGCCATCCTGACTGACAAGGACGAGGCGACGATGCGCGAATACGCGGCGCTCGTGCCGATGTTCGAACAGATGCACGAGCTCTTTACGATCCTCAACGAGCGTCGGCGCCGTCGAGGATCGATCGATTTCGATCTGCCCGAAGCAGAGGTCATCCTGTCCGAGTTGGGGCAGATTGAGGACATCGTCGCGTCAGAGCGCAACGTGGCGCATCGGTTGATTGAAGAGTTCATGTTGCTGGCCAACGAGACGGTCGCCGCGCATCTCGACACGAACAATGTGCCCGCACTGCATCGCGTACACGAAGCGCCCGATGTGAAGAAGGTCGAGGACTTCGAGGAGTTCATCACGACCCTCGGCTACAGCCTGGGCACGACTGGACGTACTGTCACACCGAAGCAATTTCAGAAGCTGGTCGATCGCATCCGCGGCACACCCGAAGAGCGACCCATTGCAGCGCTGATGTTGCGGACGATGCAGAAGGCGCGGTACGACGCGGCGAGCCTTGGGCATTTCGGACTCGCGACCGAGCACTACACGCACTTCACCTCGCCGATCCGGCGGTATCCCGATCTGCTCGTGCACCGTGTGCTGCGCGAGGCACGTCATGGCGAGATGACCTCGTCACGTCAGGAGGAGCTCACTGAGGATCTGCCGGAGATCGCCAAGCACACATCAGAAATGGAGCGGCGTGCCGACGAGGCCGAGCGCGAGCTGCTGCAGTGGAAGAAGGTGCGATTCATGGCCGACAAGGTCGGCGACGAATACGACGGCTTCATCACCGGCGTCGCGCCCTTTGGTCTGTTCATCGAGTTGAGTGAGCACTACGTCGAAGGGCTCGTCCACATCTCGAGCATGGCCGACGATTACTACCGGTTCCTCGAGCAGCAGCACATTCTGAAAGGCGAGAACACCAAGAAGCTGTACCGGCTCGGCGACAAGGTGCGCGTGCAGGTCATCAGAGTGGACATGGAGCGGCGTCAGGTCGACCTCGGTCTGTCGGATGTCCTGGAACGCGTGCGGACCGACGAACGCGCACGTGGGCCGCACCGCAGTAGCGTGCGGACCAAGAAATCGTCGACGGGAGTGAGGGCAGGGGAACGGCGGAAGGCGCAGCGCCCTGGTCGGAGCGAGCGCCAGGCGAGGAAAGGCCGCGGCCCGAACCGCGGCGGGCGTCGCTAGGACTTCTCGGACGTCGAAGTCTGCGAGCCGTCCTTCGTCGCGTCCTTGAAATTCCGAATGCCCCTGCCGATGCCTCGGCCGATCTCGGGCAAACGGTTCGCGCCGAAGATCAGGATGACGATCGCCAGGATGATGATTAACTCAGGAACGCCCAGGTTCATATGTCACCTTCCGCGCCGATTGTACCACGCATGATTCGGGGAATTGTTGCCGCCGCCGGCATCGTCTTTCTCGCCCTCGAATGGGCAAATACTGGCCTGTTTGCACAGTTTTCCTCGGGCGTTCAGCTCATTGAGGTCTATGCGACGGTCACCGACGCGAAGGGCGAGTTGGTCATGGGCCTGCGTCAGTCCGACTTTCAGGTCTTCGAAAACGATCGCCCACAGGAGATATCGGCATTTGCCGCCGGCGAGTTTCCGCTGACAGTGGCGCTCGGCGTCGATCGCAGTTTCAGCATGGCGGGTGAGCCGCTGCGGCTGGCCAAACTGGCATCGCAAAGCTTCCTGAAACAGTTGAAGCCGGGCGACCGATCGATGATCGTCGCGATCGGCAACAACGCCGAGGTGATCGCTCCGCTGTCCACCGACCGCGAGGCGCAGTCGCAAGCCATCGCCAAGCTGGATTCGTGGAGCACGACATCGCTTTATGACGCGGTGATTGTCGCGCTCGATCGTCTCGAGCCCGAGAAGGGCCGGCAGGCGCTCATCGTGTTCTCCGATGGCGCCGATCGCTACAGCGAGGCGACGAGTGGTCAGGTGCTTGCGCGTGCGCGACGCAGTCAAGCGCTCGTTTATCCGATCACCATGGGCAAGACGCGCGCGCCGGCTGCGGTCGAATTGGCGACACTCACCGGCGGCCGAGCGTTCCTCTTACGTGATGCGAAGGAGCTCGAACGAACCTTGACCACGATCGCACGCGAGCTGCGGTATCAATACCTGATTGGTTACGTGCCCAGCACGCCCGCGAAGCCGGGAATGCATGAATGGCGATCGATTCGCGTGACGTTGAAAAACCCGGCGAACGGCCTGCGTGTGCGTGCCAGGGACGGGTACACAGCTGAATAGGCGACAGACCGAGATCAGAAAGAGCGACGTCTAACGGGTGAGGGGCCGTGTGCAGCTCGAGGGTACTCGTTTTGCAACTTGCGGGGCCCGAGCCGAGTCGGGGACAATAAGGAAACCTCTAGGGACAGCGGTCAATGACGACGACGACCCAGCGCGAACAGATTGAGAGGCCAGTACCTGAGTCCTCCCATCTGACTGTCCGTCCCGAGACGGACGGCCCGCGCGAAGTTCGGTTCATGTTCGACCAGCCGGACGGCCAGCGCATCGGGCGTTCGCTCGGCGCCGGACTCATGACCGAGCTCGTCGTTATCGGTCTCGTGCTGCTCGTGATGAGCCTGATGCCGAAGCGGGTCTATCAGGCCGTGTTGCCCGATCGACTCGCAGAAGACATCGTGTGGTTGTCGCAGCCGGGCCCCGGTGGCGGTGGTGGCGGCGGCAACAAAATGCCCGATCCGCCAAAGAAAGCGGAGCTCAAGGGGCAGCAGAAGATCTCAGTGCCCACGCCGCCCGAACCGACGCCTGAGCCGCCGAAGGTCGAGCCTCCGCCTGAGCAGATCAACATCCCGGCGCAGACGATGGCCGCGGCGCCTGTGGTGTCGCCGGGCGCATTGACTCCGAATCCGAACGACACGGCCTCTACGGGTTCTGGCTCGGGCACTGGTGCGGGTTCTGGTCAGGGATCGGGCCTCGGTCCGGGGTTTGGTGGTGGCACCGGCGGTGGCGCGTTCAGGCCGGGCAATGGCGTGAATCTGCCGCAGCCGCTGAAGGAAGTGAAGCCGCAGTACACCGCCGACGCCATGCGCGCGAAGGTCCAGGGCACGGTGCTGCTGGAATGCGTGGTGCTGCCCGATGGCAGCGTCGGCAACGTCGAGGTAGTGCGTTCGCTCGACTCGACATTCGGCCTCGACCAGGAAGCCATCAAGGCCGCCAAGCAGTGGCGCTTCCGCCCCGGAACACGCTTCGGCGAGCCGGTCGCGGTGCTCGTCACGATCGAGCTCACCTTCACCCTCCGCTAGATTTCACATCGGCGTCATCGCAGAGGCCGGGGCGGCGCCTGGTTCTTTTGCGTATACTGCGGTTCTTCGTACAAAGAACCATCTTCGTACAAAGAACCACCATGTCTGCCACTCCGTCAACGATGCTGGCGCTTGGCACGTCGTTGCCCGCGTTTCGCTTGCCGGACGTCGATGGCCGCCTCGTGTCACCCGACGATGTTCGTGATGCACCGGCGCTGCTCATCGCCTTCATCTGCCATCACTGTCCGTTCGTTCGCCATATTCGACACGAGTTCGCTCGCGTCACGCGTGAATACCAGGCCCAGGGCCTGGCGGTGATCGCCATCAACTCGAACGATATCGAGGAATTTCCTCAAGACGGTCCCGAAGGCATGCGGCAGGAGTCGCGCGAAGCGGGCTACACATTCCCTTACCTGTTCGACGAGGATCAGGACGTCGCAAAAGCGTTTCGCGCCGCGTGCACGCCCGATTTATTTCTCTTCGATGCGGCACGCAGGCTCGTGTATCGCGGCCAGTTCGATGGCAGCCGCCCGCGAAATACCGTGGCTATCAGCGGGAGTGATCTCCGCGCGGCGTGTGATGCGGTTCTCAATCGGGGTCCGATGCCGTCGGTGCAGACGCCCAGCATCGGCTGCAACATCAAGTGGAAGCCTGGCAACGAGCCGAACTACGGCCCGACGCCGAACTACGGCGCGACATCCCGTCACCCATGACACGCGTGCACGCTGCGGCGTTCGCGGCAGTGTGCGTCATGTGGCTGGCCTCCTGCGGGCCGGAGCCGGTGCCGCCTCTTCGTATCGGCACCTTTCCTGGTCCGACGAGTGAATTGGTGTTCCTCGCGCAGCACCGTGGCTGGCTGCCTCCGTCCGACTATCGTTTGGTGGAGTTCATTAACGATGGCGAAGTGATGCGCGCGTTCCGCAACGGCAGCATCGAAGCCGCGTTCATCAGCCTCGACGAAGTGCTGGCGCTTGCGCAAAGCGGTATGGATCCCGTGATCTTGTTCGTGGCCGCGGAATCTCGCGGCAACGACGCCATCGTCGCGCAGGCGGACGTGACCTCGTTTGCCGATCTCCGCGGGCGTCGGGTCGCGGTGCAGGTCAATTCGGTGAGCGCGTATCTCTTGCGGCGTTCGCTGAAGACCGCGGGACTCGCGGTGAAGGATCTGCAGATCGTGAACCTGCCGCCCGATCGCCATCGCGCTGCGTTCATGCGCCGCGATGTTGACGCGGTGGTCACCGCAGAGCCCGTGCGGGCGCAGATCCTCGAACTTGGTGGTGTGGAGTTGTTCAACAGCGCCGCGCTTCCACTCGAACTGATGGGCGTGACGATTATCAGCGGTGCCTATCTCGAACAGCATGGCGAGCGCGCATCCACGTTGTGCACGGCGTGGCGTAAGGCCGAGACCGATATCGACTCGGCGGATGCGCGGGCCTGGGTCGCCGCGCACATGAAGGTGACGCCCGAGTCGCTCGAAACGATGCTCGACGCCGTGCGCCTGATCACTCGGTCGGATAGTGATTCGCTGCTCGGCCCGCCGCGTCCACGGTTGATGGCGACGGCGGCGCGTATTCAATCGCATTTGCTCGACGCCGGTCTTCTGTCTCATTCCTTCGCGCTCGATCCGATCTTCAGGTGGCCGGTCGGTGTGAATCAGTCCACCTGCCGAGGCTAGAGAGATGGCAGGGTTCCGGCCGAGTCGCGCGCTGAGCTCGTTGCGCTTCAGGCTGCCGCTGCTGCTGATGCTCTACTGCGCGGCCGGCGCGGTCCTTCTGTACATCGTCGCGGACCGTGTGCAGAAGTCGCGTTTCGAGCAGTCCTTCGAGAGCGCGCAGCTTCTGCGCGCGACGGAAATTCAAAGCCGTACGGAACGTGCCGCAGAGCGCGGCGAGCTCGAGACCGCGCAGCGCGAGTTCGGCGAGTTGGGCGTGTTCGAAGAGCTGCGAGCCGGTGTGTTCGTCTCGGCAGACAACGTGGTGGTGTTGAGCAGTCGTCGAGATTGGTCCGGCCGCCCGCTCGATCTCGCCTCGCTCGGCGTAGCTGCACGCGAACAGAGCCACGTCGCCGCGGCGATGGAGCAGGCGCGTCAGACGGGGCGTGTCGTGTCGCGGTTCTCCCTCGATCGCAACGAACTGGCCATCGTGATGCCGGCGGCGATCCCGCCCGGACCCGGCGATCTGCGTCTCGACCGCCGCGCGTTGATTCTGCTGCTCTACGATCTGAGCTTCGCCAAGTCGGTCAATTCGTTCCGGCTGCGGCAGCAATTTGCCGTCGTGATGGTGGTCGCGCTGATCGCGGTGCTCGGTCTCGGCGTCGCGCTGCACTTTCTCGTCACGCGTCGAATCGAGTTCCTGCACGGGACGATGGCGCGGTTTGCAGAAGGGAAGTCGGTCGAGAAGGAACCGACGCCGGATGCCAGGGGCGCGGACGAAATCTCGCATCTCTATCGCCACTTCAGCGCCATCGCTGCCACCAGCCATCGGGTCACGCGCTCGCTGCGGACGATCAGTAACTGCAATCAGGCGCTGGTCCATGCGCGGGACGAAGCGTCGCTGTTGCATCAGGTCTGCGAGGTGATCGTCAGGGACGGCGGGTATCGCATCGCCTGGGTGGGGATGGAGTCTGCCGACGGTGAACGACAGCGCGTGGCGCATGCTGGTCCGTGGAGCGAGGACGCGCGTTCGCTCCAGGGGGACGCCGTGCTGTCGCTGCCCCTTCACAGCGAGGGCCGCGCGCTCGGCGTGTTGACCATTCATGCCGACGAGGGCACGACCTTCGACGCGGCGGAGCAGTCGCTGTTGCGGGAGCTGGCCGACGATGTGGCGTTTGGCATCCACGCGCGTCGCGCCGCGGAGAATGAGCGCCAGGCAGAGCAGGCGCTCCGCGACAGCCAGGTGAAGCTGGTCATGGCGATGGATCTTGCCGGCCTGGCGCACTGGGAGTTCGACGTGCACAGCAACACGTTCTCCCTCGACGAGCGCATCTTCGCGCAGTTGCGCACGACGGCGGCCCGTGAGGGCGGTGTGACGATCGACGCCGAAGACTACGTCCGCCGCTTCATCCCGCCGGAAGACCATCACATCCTGCGCGAGGTTGCGGCGGCAGCCAGGTCGACGGACGATCCCGGCTACACCGCCCAGTTCGAACACCGCATCCGGCGCGCCGACGGATCGATCGGCGTGGTCCAGGTTCGCGCCTCGAATGTCAGAGATGCGACAGGGCGCCTGGTCAAAGTCCATGGCACCAGTCAAGACATCACCGAGCGCAAGCGCGCAGCGGCAGAAGTCGTTGCCGCCAACGAACGCTATGCGCGGCAGGAAGCGTCGCTGACAACGCTGATGCGCAGCTACGTCAGGGCGCCGGACGATTTCGCGATGATTGTCCAGGAAATCACCGAGGTGGTCGCGCGCACACTCGACGTCGCGCACGTGGCCGTCTGGCGACACGATGATCGCGGGACGTCCACGCGATGTGAGGACCTCTTCGAATACGTTGAGACCCGACACTCGTCTGGTGAGCAGTTGACCCAGGACGCGTGCCCGCGGTTCTTCAGAACGATCGCAGAGTCCGAGATGATCGCGGCATACGACGCGGCGGCTGACAGGCGAACATCCGAACTCGCCGAGCGATATCTGAAGCCACGCCGGATCACATCGATGATGTCGGTCGCGATCCGATCACAGGGAACGACGGTCGGGATGCTGTCCTGTCACCACACGGGGCCTCGGCGCCGGTGGATGCCCGATGAGCAGACCTATGCGCTGGCCGTTGCCAATCTGCTGTCGGCCGTCACCGCGCAGGTCGAGCGGCAGCGCCTCGAGCTGCAACTCCGCCAGGCACAGAAGCTCGAGGCGATCGGCCAGCTCGCCGGCGGAGTCGCGCACGATTTCAACAACATCCTGACGGTGATCCTTGGACGCACCGAAGAAGCCGCCCAGGACGGGCGATTGCCCGCCGATCTGCGCGAGGCGATGTCTGACATTTCGCAGAACGCTGAGCGCGCGACCGCACTGACCCGCCAGCTGCTCGCGTTCAGTCGCCGCCAGAGCTTTGAGGTCAAAGACGTCGACATGAACGTCGTCGTCGGTAACCTGACGCGGATGCTGAATCGGATTCTTGGCGAGGACGTAGACGTCGAACTTCACTACGCGCCGCGGCCGGCCTATGTGCGCGCCGATCCCGGCATGATCGAGCAGGTCCTGCTCAATCTCGTCATCAACGCGCGCGACGCGATGCCGCTGGGCGGGCGTCTGTCGATTGAGACTTTGCTGGTCGATGGTGCAGGTGAGCCAGGTGGTCCAGTAAGGCCAAAGGGCTCCTGGGTCTGTCTGTGCGTCACTGACACAGGGTCGGGAATTCCCCCCGAGCATCTGCCGCATATCTTCGAGCCATTCTTCACGACCAAAGATGTGGGAAAGGGCACCGGCCTGGGGCTGGCCACCTCGTATGGCATCGCGCAACAGCACGGCGGCTGGATCGAAGTGGACAGCGAAGTGAAACGGGGCACGACGTTCCGCGTGTTCTTTCCGCACGTATCAGGCGCCGTTGTCGAAACGCCACCCCTGGCCGTTGCGCCTCCTGCCGCCGGCGGTCACGAGACGATCCTCGTCGTCGAAGACGAGGACGGCGTGCGGGCGCTGGTGATCAGATTGCTGGAGAGCCTCGGTTACCGGTTGCTGCAGGCGCAGAGTGGACCACGCGCGATTGAAGTATGGCGTGAGCATGGATCGGCGATCGACATGCTGATCACCGACGTCGTGATGCCAGACGGCATGAACGGCTTCGAGTTGGCCGAGCGGCTGCGGCGGACGAGACCATCGCTGAAAGTGATCTTCACGAGCGGCTATCTGGCCGATGTGAATCGAGACGTGTTCTCCGCACGAGAGACCGATGCGTATCTCGCCAAGCCGTTCAGCCTGCCGGATCTGGCGCGCCTGGTGCGACGAACGCTCGATGCATCCGAGCCGAAGACCGACCGCGAAGAAGCGCTCTGATGTCTGTGACGTCTGCGTTGGAACCCGCGCGACCGCGCGGTGTCGAACGAAGTAAGCCCGCCGGCGAGGCCTTCCACGTTAGGAGGCCTATGCGGACCTGGACTCTCGCTGTTTCTGTGTGTGTGCACGTCGCAGTCGTCGTGACGATTTACGTCGCGCCGATTTGGGCGACCGCCGATCTTCCCGCCCCTCGTCGGCCGTTGACGTTCGAGGCAATCACACCGATCGCGACACCACCAATCCCGACCCCGCGATCGCAGCCCATGCAATCGACCAAGGCGAGTCAAACGTTCCCGATCGACGAACCGCCGGACTTGCCGATTGATGACCCACCGAACGCGCAGCTGGCACCGCTGGTCGATACATGTGACTCTTGTGGGCTGATCGACGGACCCATCGGCGATCGAGGAGTTGCTCACGATATCGTCGCGCCTCCGCCAGCACCACAAGCACCCAAAGCTCCGATTCCTGTCGGCGGCAACATCAGGCCACCGACTCGCGTGGTCTACGTCGCACCTGTGTATCCACCACTTGCCCTCGCCGCGCGAGTGCAAGGCACAGTGATCCTGCAGGCAACGATTGACGAGGAGGGGAGCGTGCGAAAACTCAGTGTGCTGCGCGGTCACCCCTTGCTGGATGACGCGGCGTTGCAGGCCGTGGCGAAATGGCAATTCACGCCGACGCTGCTGAATGGAACCACCGTGCCCATCGTGATGACCGTGACCGTCACGTTCTCGCTAACGAAATGAGTCGCCGTACAAGGCAAGGGCCGCCCAACGGGCGGCCCCAACCTTACCTTTGACTTTTGACCTTTGACCTTTGCCCTGACAGGCGTCAGTACATGCCGCCCATTCCTGGGCCGCCGTGTGAGTGGCCGCCGGCCGGTTCCTTCTTCTCCTCGGGGATCTCGGAGACCAGCGCTTCGGTCGTCAGCAGGAGCGAGGCGATCGATGAGGCGTTCTGCAGCGCACTGCGAACGACCTTCGCCGGGTCGATGACGCCGGCCTTGACCAGATCCTCGTAGGTCTCGGTCGCGGCATTGAAGCCCTCGTCCTGGCTCTTCTGCTCCTTCACCTTCGAGACGACGATCGAGCCTTCCTGCCCGGCGTTCTGGGCGATCCAGCGCATCGGCTCTTCGATCGCGCGCCTGATGATCTGCAGGCCGACGAGCTGATCGCCTTCGAGCTTCAGCTTCTCGAGCGCCTTGCCGCCGCGCACCAGCGCGACGCCGCCGCCGGGGACGATGCCCTCTTCGACGGCCGCCTTCGTGGCGTGCATGGCGTCCTCAACACGAGCCTTCTTTTCCTTCATCTCGGTCTCGGTCGCCGCGCCAACTTTGATCACCGCCACGCCGCCAACCAGCTTGGCCAGCCGCTCCTGCAGCTTCTCGCGGTCGTAGTCGGAGGTGGTGTCCTCGACCTGCGCGCGAATCTGCTTGACGCGGCCCTCGATGGACGCCGCCGTGCCGGCGCCTTCGACGATCGTGGTGTTGTCCTTGTCGATCGTGACCTTCTTGGCCTTGCCGAGATCATCGAGCTTGATGCTCTCGAGCTTGATGCCGAGGTCCTCGGTGATCGCCCGGCCACCGGTGAGGATCGCGATGTCCTCGAGCATCGCCTTGCGGCGATCGCCGAAGCCGGGCGCCTTGACGGCCGCCGCCTGCAGCGTGCCACGCAGCTTGTTGACGACCAGCGTCGCGAGCGCCTCGCCCTCGATGTCCTCCGCGATGATCAGCAGCGGACGGCCGAGTCGGGCGACCTGCTCGAGCACCGGCAGCAGATCCTTCATCGACGAGATCTTCTTCTCGTGGATCAGGATGACCGGGTTCTCGAGGACGACTTCCATGCGCTCAGGGTCGGTCACGAAGTACGCCGAGAGATATCCACGATCGAACTGCATACCTTCGACGACGTCGAGCGAGGTCTCGAGCGTTCTGGACTCTTCGACGGTGATGACGCCGTCCTTGCCGACCTTGTCCATCGCTTCGGCGATGATCTTGCCGATCGTCGCGTCGCTGTTCGCCGAGATCGTGCCGACCTGGGCGACCATGTTGCCCGAGACGGGCCGCGACATCTTCTTGATTTCGTCGGTGACGACTTCGACCGCCTTCTCGATGCCGCGCTTCACTTCCATCGGGTTGGCGCCAGCCACCACGTTGCGCGCGCCTTCGCGATAAATCGCCTGCGCGAGCACTGTCGCCGTGGTCGTGCCGTCGCCGGCCGTGTCCGAGGTCTTGCTCGCGACCTCGCGCACCATCTGCGCGCCCATGTTCTCGAGCGGATCCTTCAGGTCGATCTCCTTGGCCACCGTCACACCGTCCTTGGTGATGGTGGGGGAGCCGAACTTCTTGTCGAGGACGACGTTGCGTCCCTTCGGACCGAGGGTGACCTTCACTGCGTCGGCAAGCTGATTGACGCCGCGCAGGATGGCCTGCCGCGACTGCTCGCCATAAATGATCTGCTTCGCCATTTCTGTGAACTCCTAACCCTACCGTTACTTGGAGGCGAGAATCGCGAGCACTTCCTCTTCACGCATGATGAGGTAGTCCTCGCCGTCAATCTTGATTTCCTGGCCCGAGTACTTGCCAAAGAGGATGGTGTCGCCATCCTGGACGTCCAGCGGCTGACGCTTGCCGTCGTCCTTGACCTTGCCCTGGCCTACGGCAATCACCTTGCCCTGCTGCGGCTTTTCCTTCGCCGAGTCGGGGATGATGATTCCGCCGATCTTCTGCTCGCCTTCTTCGATGCGCTGAACGATGATGCGGTCGTGTAGCGGTCTGACTTTCATGTGTCTTCGACTCCAGCGTGTTCTGGTAGTGTCGGGGCAGCGCTTCCAGAGGGGAAGCAGCCCCATCGGGTTTTCCTAAGAAATTGTTCGCATATGCCCTGAGTGCTAGCACTCAAGCCGCGCAACTGCTAATTCTATTGAAGCCGAAAAAATGCTGTCAAGGGGGCCGGCGCGCCGGCCCTTACGCGGTGGGACGGCGGAGCCGGTACTCGGTGATCTTACGGCTCAGTGTGTTGCGATGCATCCCGAGCAGATCCGCGGCCTGACACAGGTTGCCGTCGGCTTTGTTCAGGATGTGGCTGATGAACTTTTTCTCGAATTCACGCTGCGCCTCTTCGAAGCGCACCCCGCGCGTGACCAATTCGTCGACGAGGCGCTCGAGTTGTTCCTTCAGCGGCATCACGGCAGCTCGTGGCCAGTGATACGGCGATACGCTTCGAGATATTTGTCCCGCGTCTTCAGCACGACCTCGTCGGGAAGTGAAGGAACGGGCGGCTGCTTGTTCCAACGGATTTCCTCGAGGTAGTCGCGCACGAACTGCTTGTCGAAGCTCGGTTGGGCGCCGCCGGGCTGGTACTGGTCGCGTGGCCAGTAGCGCGACGAGTCCGGTGTCAGGACTTCGTCGATGAGGATGATGTCGCCCTCGGCTGTGAGACCGAACTCGAATTTCGTGTCGGCGAGGATGATGCCGCGGGATTCTGCGTGCGCGGCGCCGTGCTCGTACAAGGCTAGCGTCAGATCACGAAGACGGCGGGTGAGGTCTTCGCCGATGATCCGTCCGGCTTCTGCCTCGCTGATGTTGATGTCGTGGCCACTCTCTTCCTTGGTGGCCGGTGTGAAGATCGGCGTTGGCAGCCGATCCGATTCTCGCAGTCCGGCTGGCAGCGGAACACCGCAGACCGACCCCGACTTCTGATATTCCTTCCACCCCGACCCTGACAGATACCCGCGAGCGACGCACTCGATCGGCACCGGGTTCGTCTTGCGCACCAGCATCGAGCGGCCGCCGAGAATGTCGGCGTTGCGGTTCAGGCCATCAGGATAATTCTGAGCATCCACGCTCAACAGATGGTTCGGAACGATTGATTGCGTCCGCGCAAACCAGAACGCCGAGAGCTGCGTGAGCACTTTGCCCTTGTCCGGGATGCCCGAGCCCAGGACATAGTCGAAGGCTGAGATGCGATCCGTCGCAACGAGCAGCAGCCTGTCGCCAAGGTCGAAAATATCGCGGACCTTGCCGTGACGTTGCGGGGCGAGGCCGTTCAAACGCGTTTCGAGTAGGGGAGTCGCGAGTGGCAAGGTGATGATCCTATGAAGAAGCGAAATCTTACTGGTGTTACAAAGTGACTTCAACCGTACGCAATAGTCCCGGGTGTTCTCCCCAACGGGCCTGATATATTGTGGCTTCCCCTGGGAATGAATCTGCGTACCGCTTTCGTTTCGCTTCTTGCTCTCGCGCTGGTTGCCTGGTTTTTGCGCCACGCGAACATTGCCGATGTGTGGGCCCAGGTGCGTCAGGCGCGCATGGACCTCCTCGTCCTTGGCTTCATCTTCGTGATGGCGACGTATTGGGCCCGCGCTGTTCGGTGGCAGTACCTGCTTGCACCGGTTGGCCACACGAGGTTCCGCACCGTTTTACGGACGACCGTCATCGGTTTCGCAGCTCTTGCGATTCTGCCGGCGCGTGTGGGCGATGTGCTGCGTCCGTATTTGCTCGCTCGGCGTGAAGGCCTCGCGACGACCGCCACGATGGCGACGGTCGTCATGGAGCGCGTGCTCGATCTGATTGCCGTCCTCGCGCTGCTGGCCATCTACGTGTGGGGTTTCACTGGCGACAGTCCGCTTCCGGATCGGCTCCTGAACCCTGTCAAGGTGTCGGCGACTATCGCGGCGGCCGCGGCGGGTGTGCTCATGGCCGTGATGTGGGTGCTTGCGACGCATCCCGAGCGGATCGGCAAGCTGGTGGGAGCGGCGGCGCGGATCCTGCCGGGCCGCTGGTCAGAAAAAGTCGGACATCTCGCGACCACGTTCAGCGGGGGCTTTGCGGCCACACGTAATCCCCGCGCCATGCTCTTCGCGATGATCTGGTCCTTTCCGCTGTGGCTGGCTATTGCAGCGGAAGCGTGGGCCGTCACTGTCGCGTTCGGTATCGACATGCCCTTTGCCGGTACGTTCCTCCTGCAGGCGCTCCTGGTCATCGGCGTCGCCGTTCCGACGCCCGGTGGCGTCGGCAGCTATCACGAGGCGTATCGCATCGGCGTGACGACCTTCTTTGGTGCACCCAACGATCGCGCGGTCGCTGCCGCCATCGTGACGCACGCCATCTCCTTCGTGCCCGTGGTCCTCCTTGGCGTCATCTTCATGGCGCAGGATGGCCTCAGCGTCAGCGGTCTGAAAGACCTGGCCGGCGAGGCGCGCCAGAAGGACGAAATGGAAGGGGCTCACGCCGATGAAGTGCCCGTTCTGCGGTCATCTGGGCGATAAGGTCGTCGACTCGCGCGAGAGCAAGGAGGGCGAGGTCATCCGCCGTCGTCGCGAGTGTCTCGACTGCGGACGCCGGTTCACCAGCTACGAGCGGATCGACGAGATCCCGTACATGGTGATCAAGAAAGACGGCACGCGCGAACGATTCGAGCGTCAGAAGTTGATTGCCGGTCTGCTCAAGGCATGCGAGAAGCGGCCGGTGAGCATCGCCGCGATTGAGGCGGTGGCCGACAAGGTCGAGGCGACTTTGCAGGAGCGGCCGGAAAAAGAAATGGCGACGCAGGAAGTCGGCGCGCTCGTGATGGACGAGCTGAAACGGCTCGACAAGGTCGCCTACGTCCGCTTTGCCTCCGTCTATCGCCACTTCCGCGACATCGGCGAGTTCATGAGTGAGTTAAAAGATCTACTCAATGCAAAGGATTGAGTGGTGATGGTCAGCCACCGTTGACCACCAACCACGAACCACGAACCACCAACCACGAACCACGAACCACCAACCACGAACCAGTCATGGCACTCACGCTTCGACAGCCTCCGGCGCCGGCCAAGCCCCCGACGACGCCCGCACGTCGAAGCTCCGCACCGCAAGGCCGCAAGCCCTTCTTCGACAACACACCAGTCCTGCTGGCCGGCATCCTCGTCTTGATGCTCGCGCTGGGCGGACTGCTCGCATTGGGGAGTCGATCGTCCGCGCTGGCGCCCGACTTCGTGGCCGACGTCGTGCTCTACGCGCTGTCGGCGACGAACCTCACGATTCTCGTCGCGCTGACGTTCGTCCTCGCTCGCAACATCGTCAAGCTCGTGGTGGAGCGGCGAAAGGCACTGCCGTTCGCACGCTTCCGTTTCAAGCTCGTGACGGTTCTGCTGGGAATGACGTTGATTCCCGCGGTACTCGTGCTGCTCATCGGCAGCGAATTGATTCGGAACAACGTCGATCGCTGGTTCAATGCCGACCTCGATGAAGTGCTGTCGTCGGCCAACGGCATTGCGAGTGACTACTACGCGCAACAACAGCGGCTCGTCTCGTCCCAGGCGCAGCGATCCGCGCGAGCGCTGAGAACCGTTGATCTGGAGTCGTATAACTCCTCGGCCATACGCGATCTGGTTGCCCCCGACGTGCTGCAGGAGCGGGTCGATCTCGTCGAGGTCTATCGCGTCAGTCCTTCTGCAGAGCCACGGGCAGCGCTCGTGCCTGTCCTCGACGTCGCCGCGCCGTCGCTTCCTCGCGACTATTCGCGCGCGTCGGCGGATCGTCTGGCCGAGAAAGCGGCCGCGAGTGGTAGCGAGGAGCGAGCGGTCGAACAGTCGTCCGGTGGAGGTGATCTCATTCGCACCGCGATGCCGATCCGGTCGTCACCGTCAGGCCCGGTGCGTGGCGTCGTCGTCGCGAGCGAGTACCTCACCGACCAGTTTGCAACGCGTGCGCGTGGCATGACGGCCGCGTACGAGTCCTATCAGCAACTGCGGGTGCTGAAACAGCCGCTCGCGGGCGTCTATCTATCGTTCTTTCTCATGCTGACGTTGATGATTCTCGTCGGCTCGACGTGGATGGGTCTGTACCTCGCGAAACGCATCACACGGCCAGTCCAGATGCTGGCGACCGCCGCCGACGAGATTGGCGCCGGACGCCTGGACCATCGAGTCCAGGCGGAAACGAGTGACGAGTTCGGGTCGCTGATCGATGCGTTCAACCGAATGGCCGGGGAGGTCGCGGCGAATCGACGACGGATGGAGCGTTCGTCCGTCGAGCTCGAGCGCAGGCACCACGACGTTGAAGGGCGTCGCCGGTATGTCGAAACGGTGCTCGATCGTCTGGCGACCGGGGTGGTGTCGATCGATGGGAGCGGCAGCATCCGTACGTGGAATACCGCCGCGTCGCGTCTGCTCGGCATGGATGCTCGTGTCGCGGGTCTCCCGGCGTCCGCAGTCTTCGGGACGCGCGAGCTCAGGCCGCTGGCCATCCTCATCGACGAAGCGTCTCGGAATCGCGACGATCTCCGTCCGCAGGACGTCACCGTCACGCTCGAAGGGCGCGAAGTCCACCTTGCCGTCATGACGACGCCTCTGCGGCGTGACGATGGCACCACCGATGGGATGGTCGTGGTGTTTGACGATGTGTCACCGCTCGTTCGCGCGCAGAAGGCGGCGGCGTGGCGTGAGGTGGCGCGACGTCTGGCGCATGAAATCAAAAATCCTCTGACGCCGATCCAGCTCTGCGCCGAGCGGCTTCGCCGGCACTTCACACAGGCGCCGGAGCCGACGCGTGCGCTCGTCGAGGAGTGCACCACCACGATCGTCGGTGAAGTCGAGTCGCTCAAGGGCCTGGTGGACGAGTTCTCCCAATTCGCGCGCATGCCCGCGCCGCGTGCGGTGCCCACCGACTTGCACGGGTTACTGGACGAAGCGCTCGCGCTGTATCAGGGGATCTGTACCGACGTTGAATTCCGGCGCCACTTCGCCGAGGGACTCCCGAAAGTCGGTGTCGATCACGAACAGATTCGCCGCGTTGTCATCAATCTCGTGGACAATGCGATTGAGGCGATGGATCGCCGCGGGGTGATTGATATCGAGACCGAGCACGACCGGACCAACAGTGTGGTGCGCGTGGTGGTGGCCGACAACGGTCCAGGTATTCCCGCCGCCGAGCGCGAGAAGCTCTTTCTGCCGTACTACTCGACCAAGCAGCGCGGCAGCGGTCTCGG
>Ga0065712_10067924_pt1 | contig 20585 bp, 18 predicted proteins | sample MisRhiReplicate1_FD_59099 | JGI IMG/M metagenome (GOLD analysis project Ga0065712, IMG submission 59099) | Miscanthus rhizosphere microbial communities from Kellogg Biological Station, MSU, sample Rhizosphere Soil Replicate 1: eDNA_1 v3... | ecosystem: Host-associated > Plants > Roots >...
GCCGATCACTTGCAGGTGCGCCCGCGCAAAGTGGTTGCTCGCCCAGCGCCTGACCCGGCAGCGATTCATGAAGTTGCCGAACGTCTTCAGAAGGCCCAAAAGCCGCTGCTGTTGCTGGGCGGCGGCTGTGTGGACGCGGCAATCGAGGCAAGCGAGCTGGCCACACGTCTCGACGCCCCGACCGCGCTGACTATCAATGCCAAAGGATTGCTGGCGAGCGATCATCCGTTGTTGATCGGCAGCAACCAGTCACTGGTTCCGGTACGGCAATTGGCGTTGAACGCCGATGTGGTGCTGGCCATCGGCACGGAGCTGGGCGAAACCGATTACGACGTGGTGTTCGACGGCAATTTCCAGATTGGCGGCGCGCTGATTCGCATCGATATCGACGCCGCGCAACTGACCCGCAACCATCCGCCGAGCCTATCGATTGTCAGTGACGCGCGACTGGCCATGAAGGCGCTGCTGGACGCCTTGCCATCCCGGACTCCCCATATCGACAGCCCAGGCGCACAGCAGGCGACGCAGGTTCGAAAGCAACTGGTCGAGGACTTCAGCGGCTGGGCGCATTACCGGCGATTGTTCGACTGCATCCTTGAAGTGCTGCCTGACGCACGCTTTGTCGGTGATTCGACCCAGACCGTCTACAGCGGCAATCATCTGGTCGACCTCGACAGCCCACGGCGCTGGTTCAACGCATCGACCGGCTACGGCACGCTGGGTTACGGCCTGCCAGCCGCCATCGGCGCAAAGCTGGCTGACCCGACGGTGCCTGTGATCAGCCTGATGGGTGACGGCGGCATTCAGTTCACGCTGCCGGAACTGGCCAGCGCTGTGGAAGCGCGAGTCGGGATTATCGTGCTGCTGTGGAATAACCAGGGCTACGGCGAGATCAAGCGCTACATGGAACGGCGCGACATCACACCGCTGGGCGTGGAGATCTATACCCCGGATTTTGTGGCCATCGCCCGAGGCTTTGGCTGCCTGGCCGAACGTGCCCTCGACCACGCGCACCTGCAAACGCTGTTGCGCCAGGCTCCAGGCGACCGGCCGTTGATCATTGAGGTCAACGAAGCGCCGCCGTTTGCCCCCTGAACCCCGAAAGCCGGACCTTTGCAATCCCGTTTCAAGGAGCAGTGCCCGATGAATACCCCGCATTACATCAACGGTCAGTGGCAGGCAGGCGAGGGCGACGATGTTCTCACGGTCTACGATCCTTCCCTTGGCGAGCCATTCGCAGAGCTGGTGTCGGCGAGCCCTGCGCAGGTTGATCAGGCCGTGACAGCCGCGCGTGCTGCGTTACCCGCCTGGAAGTCAACGAGCATCGCCAATCGGGCCACCGTGCTGCGCGGTTTTGCCGAGCAGCTTGCCGAGCGTCGCGAAGCGTTGATCGAATTGCAGATGCGCAACAACGGTAAACCTCGCCATGAGGCCGAGGTGGATCTGGACGATGCGGTGGCGACGTTCAATTACTACGCCAACTTGATTGAAATCCAGGCCTCACATCGCGACGTGCAACTACCGGTGCCTGGTTTCACCTCTCGCACGCGTCTTGAAGCGGTGGGCGTGGTCGGCCTGATCGTGCCGTGGAATTTTCCGCTGGTGACCAGCGCCTGGAAGCTCGCCCCGGCCCTGGCAGCGGGTTGCACCGTGATCCTCAAGCCCTCGGAGATAACCCCACTGGTCGAACTGGCGTATGCGCAAATCGCCGAACACTTGGGTTTGCCCACTGGCGTGCTGAACATCGTCAACGGCAAGGCCGAGACCGGCGCGGCGCTGAGCGAACACGCAGGTCTGGACAAGTTGTCGTTCACCGGCAGCAACGCCGTGGGCGTTCAGGTGATGCGCAACTCGGCAGCGTACTGTCGGCCGGTGACACTGGAGCTGGGCGGCAAATCGGCGTTTATCGTGTTCGACGACTGCGACCCGGATCAGGCTGTGGAGTGGATCGTTGCCGGTATCTGCTGGAACGCCGGGCAGATGTGCTCGGCCACCTCGCGGTTGCTGATTCAGGATGGCATCGCCGAGGCGCTGATTCCGCGTCTGCAGGCGGCTTTTCAGAACATGCGTGTGGGCAATCCGTTGATCGACGACGTGGACATGGGGCCGTTGACCAGCCAGGCGCAGTGGCGAAAGGTCGACGAATATTTCGAAATTGCCGAAGAAGAGGGCCTGACGTGTCTGGCGGGCGGGAAAGCAGACCAGCAAGGGCAGGGCTGGTTTGTCAGCCCTGCGCTGTACACCGACGTGCCGGAGAGCAGCCGTTTGTGGACCGAAGAGATCTTCGGCCCGGTGCTCTGCACCTGGCGTTTCAGCATTGAAGATGAAGCCATTGCGCTTGCCAACGACAGCCGTTTCGGTCTGGTCGCCACGGTGGCCAGCGCAGACATCGAGCGCGCCGAGCGAGTGGCCGATGCACTGGAAGTAGGGCACGTCTGGATCAATTCGATCCAGGCCGTGTTCGTCGAAACGTCCTGGGGCGGCACCAAGGGCAGTGGTATCGGGCGTGAGCTGGGGCCTTGGGGACTTGCGGCGTATCAATCGGTCAAGCATGTGACGCGGTGCGGATAAGCTGTCTTTTTCAAGAGAACCACGGCAAATGAATCAGCAGCAGTACTGTTCTTTCTGGGAGGCGATGATCTGCAATCCACCTTGCCATGCCAGCGCGACAATTCCACTGTCGTAGTCGTCGGCAAAGGTATCGCTGGTCTTTCTGCAGGTATCAGGATCAGGCGTGACGATGTTCTGATTCATGCTTCTGATGGTGACGTGGATCTGACAGGCCCGTTCCAGCATGTAAACACTGTGGAAGGCTTCACCGATGGTACGTCCGCCGACGATGATTCCATGATTGCGCAAAAGCATGGCGCTGGAATCCCCCAGGCTATCAAGCATGTTCTGCTGTTCCTGTTGCGTATCTATAAAAGAGCCGTAGGTGTGATAGGCGAGACGACCGTAAAACTTCATGGCGTGCTGGGACAGGGGCGGCAGGCCTTCCTCGAGTGTCGAGACGGCGATGCCTGCTGCGGTATGGGTGTGGATCACGCAGTTCATGTCAGGCCGGGCTGCATGAACCGAGGAGTGGATCACGGCACCGGCAACATTGAGCGTCTCCGAGCGGTCGCCCGATGGCACCGGTTCCCCGTCAAAACCGACCTTGACCAGATCACTGGCACGCATTTTCTCGAACGGTACGCCGTATCGGTTGATGAGAAATACATCGGGCTGGCCGGGGATGCAGGCCGAGGCATGGGAGTCGACCAGGTCTGTCATGCGGTAATACGCCAGCAGTCGAAAAAGTGCTGCCAGATCACAACGGGTCGACCATTCTTGCGGAGACATACTTTCAAACGTTTTCATTGGGTCGGGCTCGCGATGGTGGTTGCTGCCAGCACCCTATGAAAAGACGATCAGGCTGCCTATTCACATTTTGTTATGTTGTGTATTGCATCAACCAATATGAGCCGTAGCCCATGGGTTTCAGACCGAACAATCGGGTGAGTTCAAGCGAGCCTCGCTCCGTCAGTGAGCGTATGGACTGGAACCTGCTCAAGACATTCAGCGCCGTCGCCATCGAGAAAAGCATCAGCAAGGGGGCGGCGCGGCTCAACTTGTCTCAGCCTGCTGTCAGCCAGGCCATCAAGCGCCTTGAAGAACAGCTGGAAAGCACCTTGATCGAGCGGGACAGCCATCGATTTGAATTGACCGAAGCCGGCGTGTCGGTATTGAAAATCGCACTGGCAGCCAGGCAAAGCATTCGGGAAATCGATGAAGTTGTCGGCAGTGAAGCGGGGGCCGTCAAAGGCGTCATTCGCCTGCTGACTGTCAGCGGTGTCGAAAGTCCGGAGTACGATAGGGTTCTGAGGGACATGCACGCCACGTATCCCGGCATTGGCTTCAATATCGAAGTCGCTACGACGCAGGAAATCGTCAGTGCACTTCACCGAAATACAGCCTCGTTCGGCATAGGCATCAACCAGCCCGGGGAAGTTGATATCAAACAGTGCCAGTTGAGCCGTGAGCAGGTGTTTTTCTACTGCAGTCATGCTCATCCGCTGTTTCATGAGCAAACGGTGACGATCGAACACCTGAAGTCCGCACGATTCGTCAGCTTTTCCGGCGAGTCGCTGGGTGGCATGGTGTCTCCTTTGTCAGCGCATTACGGCAACCCGTACATCCGTCAGCAAATAGCTGCGTCGTCCTCGAACACCGGAGAAGTGCTGCGCATGGTGCTGGCAGGCATAGGCATTGGCGCTCTTTCCGAGCACCTGTGCCGGGAGTACGAGGCGCAGGGTTTGCTGCGAAGACTGGTGCCTGAATCACGCGTATGCGAGGTGTCGGTCATGTTGATGTGGAGCGCCCATCAGGTCCGCAACCCGGCCGAAGAGATCTTTCTTGGCAGGATGCAGGCGGCTTTGGCATCTGACTGACACCAGACAACTGTCACGCAGGCTTGGTGATCCCGGTTTTCTCGCGTATCGCGTGACCTCTGCAGATCAGCACCAGAAGCGACCCCGCTGCAGCGACGGCCATGTCCTTTTGTGCATCCCAGAAATCATCCTGCGCCCCCACGAATGCTGATCCACCCTGACCGAACGATGCGCCACCGATCCATTCCATCAGCTCGTAAAGCATTGAAGTGGACAGCACCAGCGACCAGGCAATCAGTGACGCCCAGGCACCCTGAAGCCGGCATTTGACCGTCACGATTTCGCGCAAGGGCAGGGCGCCAAGCACCCCGTAAGACAGATGCACAAAGCGGTCATATTGATTGCGTTGCCAGCCGAATAATTGATCGATGCTGACACCTGTCATCTTCAGAATGGCCGCGTCATAGGGCACCTGCGGATAGGTGAAGTGCGTGCCGACTTCATGCAGGCCTGTGAACGCCAGTACCAGCGCCCAGGATTTTGCTGTCCAGTAGAACCTGTGCCGACTTAACAAGAGCGCTGCGGCGCCCAGGATCACCACGCTGTTTTCCATCAACCAGGTCTTTCGATCCAGCGGTGCCCAGCCCAGCAGTACAACAACAATCAGAAAAGCGGCCTGCAATGCCCGGATGACGTTTATTTCATGTTTGCTCACTTACGCATCCTCCTGCCTGCACTTGGCGTTCTTCCCCGGGAAAGAACTCACAGCTTTTAGTCATGGGTGAACCCGGTAAATTCGATTGAATTCAGCCTTGGCAGACCGATGTACTCAGGCTGCAAGGCATGTCACATCACGCGCTGATGGAAAAGACGTGAAGGGAAGTGCAGCGCATCACCCCTTGGAAGAACTAAAACATTGGATTCGTCAGGGACTCTGAACGGATTTACAAGCCGCCATTGAATGATGACCACCTTCTCTATGCCGAGCGCAAAATCAATAAAGGTCGGGCAATGACGTCCTCAATCTGTCATATCGAATAAGTACCGTAAAAATAGATAGAGCGAGCACAGGCCACTGCGCCCTCAACTTATTTAAGGTCGAGAGAGCAGGGCGGATTCTCCGCTCCTGACAACTTGGATCAACAGCGGCATTTGGAACGCTCCTTTAAATGACTTTCTGATCATCGTCATGCCGCAGGAGTGTGCAGCCGCCATACACTCATCAACCGACCCGCGTGGAAACTTTTACTTATGAGCGTACGTCACTTAATGATTTTGAGACTTCTACGGAAGTCACACTCATGACGGCGTCCTGGACAATGGCCCTCGCAACGAGTGCAATGCTGGGTTCAGGCATGGCAATGGCTGCGTTTTTACCCATTAAAAACCCCAGCGTTATCGTGGTCCTGAAATTCGTCAAGCGTGCAGACGAACCCGGTATACAGTTTGTGCCGGCCAGTTGCGTCGCCTGCCAGCCGGTCACTGATGACTTGTGGAATGCCGACAATCCGCGCGAAACCATCATTGCACTCAAAGTGCCTCGATCACGCACGTTGGAACTGGCGTTCGACGGAGCGGTTGCAAACATCTCCCGTGTCATTCTGGAGGCGGGTGACATCGCGTTTCGGCTCGACGGCAAGCATCTGATCGTTGCACTTCCACCACTGGCGGCAGACGTAATCACCGCCGCGCAGGTATCGACCCATATCGTCGAACCCGGAATGGTATTGCGCCTCGAGCACGCCGATCCGGCACGCCGCGCCGGAGCTTACGCCCAGGGCGAGTTTCCTTCCCTTCAGCGTGCTGCGGCCAACGTATTGCAGTTCGCACAGCGAGAAGTCCTGCGCGATCTGGATCTGGGCCGTTACGTGCAGCAGCACGGGCTGGGTCAGATCCAGATCATGGGCTTCGATACCAATGCGCCGCACGGCCACGAAGACGCACCGCCTCACGTCCACATGCATTTGCGCTGGCCGGGCAATACCGGAACGCAAATCGCGCATTACTACATCGGCACGGACGGTCTGCTGACACACAATATCGTGGGTGTGAAGGGCAGCGATGCCCCTGAGCGGCGCTTCGAGCGCGGCGCTGCGTTCACCACCCTGGGCCCGGATGGTCAGCCGGTCTACACCCATCGACTCACGCCAGAGGGCTGGCTGCAGATCAGTCGTCCCGATGGCGCAATGTGCGTGATCGAACCTCTCGAACCAGAAGGGTCGGGCTTCGCGAGCGGGGCCAGCATTACCTGCTCCGGCGGGTTCAGGCACGTTCTTAAGGTTCATGATGACCTGCAGCAAGGGCGACTCAAGGTGAGTGCCGACGATGTCGAGGAGATCTTTTCCTACGACCCGGATACCGGCGCTTTAACGTCACCCACGCAACCACCTCCCGCACCACCCTCTGTGTATGTGGAAGCGATGACAGGCCAGAACCTGCCATCGGCACTGCCCGACTGATGTGATACTCACTTGAAGGAGGTCAAGCTTATGTTACGTATGCCGAGATGGGTTTTAGCCTGTGCCAGTGCTGTTCTGATTACTCCCTGCGTCTCGTTTGCCGAAGAGTACAACACTGACAAAATCGGTAATGTTCTCAAAAGTGCGCACAATGACCTGACTATTGTCTGCGCCCACCGTGGGTTGCATGGCACTGCCACGGATCCCAAATCCCCGCGTGATGTACCGGAGAACTCGATTGCGGCTATCCTGAAGGCGCATCAAGAGAGAATTGAGTGTTCCGAAATCGATCTGCAGCTCGACCGCGCCGGCAACGTCATTCTTTTACATGACAGCAATCTAGGCCGAACCACCGACGTGTTCACAGCCGGACGTGCGGGTGATTACGACCCTTATACTCGTATGGGCTACAATCCTGCGTTGTCGAGTTACTTTGGAAATACACTCAGGCTGGTACTTCGCAATCCATTACGCACGGGATACACCAATCAGACCGTGCCGAGCCTCGACGCCGTTCTGACTGCTATCAAGGACAATCGGATTGCGATGATCCTTTTACTTGACGTGAAAAACATCGAGGCTGCGAAGAAAGCCTGGCAAATCGTGAAAGCACACACCAACGCGTGGGGGACGCCAGCCGAACGCTGGGTGTATTTCAAGATGCCCGTCAACTCGATTGGCATGACGGCCGGTGACTTCGAAGCCAAGGGCATCATCAATGTTCAAAGCGAAGGCAGCCGCTTCAGGCTGATTCCGGTGTTCGGCGCTGACGCGATCGACACCAGCGGCGGACCAGCGAATCTGCTCCGAAACTGGCAAGGCTACTACGACAAGAATTATGTTTACGCAACTGAGGTGCGACTCAAGGAATTCGACAGCACACTGCATTTTCCGCTGAACAATATCATGCAGAAATATGACTCAGGGCTTCTGCGCAACGGCAAAACCGTAGGCGCTTACCAGCCCGTCCCTGAAACCAAAAATAATCAGTATTTTGCAGCTGACGGTCATTGCTGTACAGGCCCTGCCTTTTGGCACTGGGAATCCAAGAAGGGATTTGGTAAAGAGACCGGAGACAATCGACCCGATCTTCACTGGATCATACATACCGCACATGATGCGTTTCGATACATCATCAGCGATGACCCAGTGACCGCCATGCATGCACTTAAAGACAATGGGCGTCGAAACATGGCATTAATTTCGAACTGATCACCTGACTCCGAAGCATCCTCTGTATTTCAATGCATTGTCCGGGCGGCTAAGAAGCGCCCGGCCAATCACAAAGCTAAAAAAACAACATTATAAAATCGCTTAAAGCAAACCAAACAGGTCATAAAACCAGAATAAAACCGTCATACATAAACACTTTCCCGCGCTGAGTAATAGATGACGCGCAGCATACCAAGTTAATACTAACAGGCCACCATGCACCCAAGATGAAACTTAATAGCAAGTTTCCGCACCGTCACATTAACTACATAAAACCCATAGTAGCATCGCCCAACTTTTAAAAAGCGGCCCGCTCTTCGGTATTCCGCACTGAACTGGTGATGTTATGCCTGCGTTACTTTCATCCAGACGTCCGCCGCAACAATTTCGCGAACACACGTCGGCACCGAACATTGCAGCACACTCATTCGACAGACCCGCCGCGCCGTTGCCGGAAGTGGCGGTGCCACCGCTCGGCAAACGTCACATTGCGCTGGTCTGCGTCATCGCGCTGGGCGCGCATGTGGGTGGATTTCTCTTGTTGCACAACATGCCTGCGCAGCCGTTGCCGCCGATCACTCAACCGATGCCGATCGCCATGCAGATGGTCTCCGCCCCCAAACCGCCAGTGCCTTCGGCACCTGCGGAGCCCGCGCCGCCTGTTGCACAACCGACACCACCACCACCGCCGCCGCCACCTGCGCCGGTAGAGCCACCCAAACCTGTGGCCCCCACGCCCAAGCCAGCGACACGACCGGTGCCGGCCAAGCCACAGGCCAAGCCGCAAGTGGCCGAAAAGCCAGTCGCGCCTTCAACCCCTCCGGCGCCCCAGACCGTTGCAAAGGCAGCCCCGGCGCCAGCACCCAGCCCGGAGCCACGAACCACTGCGCCCATTGGCCGCGCCGGTTACCTGAACAACCCGCCGCCGGTGTATCCGCCCGCCGCCGCGAAGCGCCATCAGCAGGGCACGACCCTGTTGCGTGTGCATGTCCTGGCCAGCGGCCATCCGGATCAGGTTGAAGTGGCGCAGACCAGCGGTTTCCCGGCACTCGACGACGCGGCAAAAGCGGCGGTGCGGCAATGGTCATTCACTCCTGCCAAGCGTGGCGACACTCCGGTCGATGGCTGGGTCAACGTTCCGCTTGCCTTCACTCTCGCTCCTTGAGGCTTCACTATGACAATCGACTATTCAACCCTGATCCAGCAAAGCTCCATGGGCATTCTGTTGCTGTTTTCACTGGCGACCTGGGCCGTGCTGTTGCTCAAGGCCTGGCAGCAGGGAAGGGCGAAAAGCCAGAACAAGCACTACACCCAGGCGTTCTGGGCAGCACAGGATTTTGATGCGGCATTGCGCAGTGGCCCGGAGAAAAGCCAGTTGGCGCGTCTTGCGCAGGTAACGACCCGAGCGCTCTCCAATGGTCAGGACGGCCACGAGCCGACCGACAGCTGGAGTCGTCAGGAACTGCTAGAGCGCAGCCTGCATCAGCAGATTCACGGTGAACGACGCGCCCTGGAAAGCGGCATGATCGTGCTCGCGTCCATCGGCAGTACGGCACCGTTCATTGGCCTGTTCGGCACCGTGTTCGGCATCATCCATGCCTTGCAAGCCATCAGTACCGCCAAGTCAGCCAGCATTGCGATCGTGGCCGGGCCTATCGGCGAAGCCCTGATCGCCACCGGTGTCGGCATCGCTGTCGCTGTGCCTGCAGTGCTGGCCTACAACTTCCTGGGTCGTCGCGTGAAGCTCATCGTTGCCGATCTGGATGCGTTCGCGGTTGATCTGCTCAATCGCGCCCAGCGCCATGCCTTCAGATTGAAAGGTGAGCGTGACGGCGTCCGCAACCTCAGCGGGGTTGCATGACATGGCCTTTTCATCGAGCAATGACGACGACGCGATCAGCGATATCAACATCACGCCGATGGTCGACGTCATGCTGGTGCTGCTGGTGGTGTTCATCGTCACCGCGCCCTTGTTGACCAACGCCATCCCGTTGAACCTGCCGCAAACCGTGTCCACTGCGCCGCTGGATGACGCCAAACCGGTTGCGATCAGTATCGACGCCACAGGCAGTCTGTTTGTCGATGGCGAACCTCTGGTCGAGGAGCAACTGCCGGATGCCCTGCAAACCCTTCATACGCGAGACCCGGAGGTCGCGCTGACCCTGCGCGCCGATACGGCAACCGACTACGGACGAGTCGCCCGCGTACTGGCGGATGTGCAGCGCTCCGGCATCACACGGCTGGCGGTAATTACCGAAAGCCCTTGAACCCAATAATCCCGGCCAGCCCTCACGCGGGCCGGAACCTGTCGACTCATTACGTCCTGGAAATCCTTTCATGATCACGTTATCGACCACGCACGCGTCACGTTTTCCCGTCCGACGCCTGGTGCTATTGATCGGTTTGCACACGTTAAGTCTGGCGGCTTATGCGCAGGATGCCGCAACGCCGGTCACTTCGACCGAGGAGCCGGTCTCCGCAGCGGCAGATACCACGCTGGGCACGGTTTCCGTCATCGGCCAAGGCGAAACGCGCCAGGTGCAGCGGGTGAGTGACAAGGACATCAAGGCGTATTCGGCCGCCACCAACCCGATGAAAGTCCTGCAGCGTCTGGCAGGGGTCAGCTTTCAGTCCGGCGACCCGCTGGGGCGGGAGGAGAGCAGTCAGCGCATCAGTCTGCGCGGCTTCGACATGCACCACCTGGGCTACACGCTGGACGGCGTCACGCTGGGCAACATGAGCTTTGCCAACTTCAACGGCCTGAGCATTACCCGGGCGATCATTGCGGAAAACATCGCCAGCAGTGAAGTGGCCGCCGGTATCGGCGCGCTGGGCACGGCCTCGAACAGCAATCTGGGTGGTACGGTTGCCTTCACCAGTTCCAACCCCGACAAGGAGCTTGGCGCGCGCCTGTCCCAGACCTTTGGCGATTACAAAACCAAACGGACGTTTGCGCGGTTCGACACCGGCGAATACAACGGTCTGGCCGCTTACATTTCCGGAGAAACGTACGACGCCGACGCCTGGAAAGGCCACGACAACCCGCAGGAATCGGATGCTGTAAACGCCAAGGTTACCTACGACTTCGGCAGCAACCACCTGAGCTTCTTTCACAGCACTTCGACACACAACGAGGCCAGCCTGCCATCGCTATCGAGCAGCATGATCAGGCGTCTGGGTTACAACTGGAGCTATTACACGCCGGACTGGACCCGCGCCGTGAATGCGGCCAACGGCATTTTTACCGGCGGCGTCACCCGTGCGGGGGATGCGACCTACAACGGCAGCAGCCTGCGTGACGATGAGCTGGACATCCTGAGTGGCAATTTCTCGCTCAGCGACGATCTGCTGCTGGATGCTGCGGTCTATCACCACCACGACTCGGGCCGCGGCAACTCTTATTACCCGTTTACCTTCACCAGCGGCAGTACCACGGTGCCCACGAACTCCATTCGCAGCACGGTCTATGGCATCAACCGGTCGGGCTTTCAGACGTCGCTGACGTATTTCCTCGGCCAGCACGAGATTCAGGGCGGTTTCTGGATTCAGTCAAACAAGAACGACATTGGCCGTTATCTGTTCGACCCGACCGGGACTGCGCCGCAGAACAACATCGTGAGAACCAAGGGTCTGCCGCAGGTCGCGACCGTTCTTGCCCAGGATTACAACGACCTGACGCGGCAGTTCTATCTGCGCGACAGCTACACCTTGCTGGATGACCGTCTGAAGCTGGAGTTCGGTGCGAAGAACACGGTCACCACCTCGACTGCAGAAGGCAAGGGCGGCGGTTACGCCAGTGGCTCGCTGGAAGCCCGTGACCGCTTCCTGCCGCAACTGGGCGCGACGTATAAACTCAATGATCAGGACGAGGTCTTCACCTCGTATTCCGAGAACGTCGCCGCGTTCCCCAGCAGTGGCTACAGCCCGTTCTTCACCACGCAGGTTGCCGTCGACGCGGCGGGCGGTTTCAAGAACCTCAAGCCCGAGACCTCCAAGACCGTTGAAGTCGGTGTGCGCCGCAGCAATCCGCTGTACTCGACCTCGGCTGCGGTCTACAACACCAAATTCGACAATCGCCTGGTGGCGATTGCCAATTGCACCGGCATCGTGATCTGTCAGAACAGCGTCGCCAACGTTGGCTCGGTCACCAGTCGAGGTCTTGAACTGACCTTCGCCCTGACGCCGAACGAAAACTGGCGCTGGTCCAACTCGGCGTCCTACAACCGAAGCACCTACGACGACGATTATCAGAGCGGCACCAGCCAGGTGCATGTCAAAGGCAAAACCGTCGTCGACACGCCCAAGCTGATGTATTCCAGCAGCCTGGACTGGCATTGGCAGCAATGGAACGCGGGCTTGCAAGGCAGCTACATGAGCAAGCGTTACTACACGTACACCAACGATTCGAGCGTCGCGGGCTACTGGCTGGCCAACACGACCCTGGGCTATGACTTCGGCAAGCTGGGTGCTGTCAAGGACACCACGCTGTCGCTGAACGTGGTGAACCTGTTCGACAAGCGCTACATCTCCACCCTGAACACCGACGCCAGTGCCGCGAGCGATCCGACGGGCGACCTGCAGATTCTTCAAGTGGGCAACCCTCGCAGTGCGTTCGTGACCATGGCGGTTCGTCTGTAGCCTTGCCGTGCCGCGACAGGCCACCATGGAACGGGCAGGACACGCAAGCCGCGAAAGCGGCTTCACGATGCTGGAAATGCTCGCGGCGCTGACACTCATGGCCCTGTGCAGCACCGTAGTGCTGGTCGCGTTCGGCCAGAGCGCGCATTCCCTGTCGATGGTCGCGCAAAGCGACCGGCTGACCCATGTGGCCATGAGCGTGATGGATGAGCAAACCTCGGCACCGCTGACTCAAGGGCATCAACAGGGCAGCGTGGGTGACGGGATCGAATGGCAACTGAACGTCGCCCGACAACCGACCCATGCGGGCCAGCCGCGCATGTTCCGTCTCGATCTGGTCGTTACCCAGGCACAACGCGCAGCTCGCTTCAGTACGCTGAAACTGGAACCTGCCACCGACAAGGTACACCTGTGAAAGGCGTTTCACGTCAGCACGGCGTGGCATTGCTGTTGGTGCTGTGGGTGCTCGCCATCCTGAGCCTGCTGCTGGGTTCGCTGGCTGGTTGGGTGCAACTGGAGAGTCGTCAGGCCTTACAGCTTCGTCAGCACGCCCAGGCGTTGATGGCAGCGCAGGCGGGTATCGAGTTGGCGGTTCAGGGTCTGCATGATCCTGCACAACGCGGGAAATGGATCGCCGATGGACGAGAAATTCCCCTGATGTTCGACGATGCCAGGCTTTTCATCCGCTTGCACAGCGAAAGCGGAAAGCTGTACCTGAACAACGCCGACCCTGAAGATTTTTCCCGCCTGGCGCTGGCCTGCGGTGCGACACAGGCTCAGGCCAGACAGCTCGGCACCGAACTCGTGGCCAAACGTAACGACGGCCAGACACCTTTCAAACTGCTGGAAGAACTCAGCCAGCTCCCTGGCATGACCCAGGCGCTCTACACTCGATTACTGCCGGAAATCACACTGTGGAGCGGCTATGACCGTCCCGACCCAGCATTCGCCAGCCCGTTGATGCGCAAGGCCCTGAATCTGCCGGTACAAAGCGCAGTAGACATGACGGTTGGGGACGTGCTGGTGATCGACAGTACGGCGCAAATGCCGGGCGGTTCTACCGCCCGATTGCAGGTTACGGTGTTGCTGAGTCCTGAGCAGGGTGTGGAGAAAGCGTATGAGGTGTTGCGGTGGGGGAAGTGAGGCGTTTGTGGGCTTGCAGTGATCCCCCAAAGTCACTGCGGGCCGACGTCTCTGCGTCGTGCCCGGCTTTGCGATCTTTACTGAACTGGAGACATTGTGCTCGGCACTGCGTATTGACCCTGATCGTATTTCAGAATCCTCCTGGACGTAACGGGTTTGCTATCGGTACTTTCGCAGTCCTCCCCGTTGAGCCGGTCTTGGGTGCCGACAGTTTGTTCATCGACCTGAAGACTGGCAAAACCCATACTGCTCTTGTCTGTGATGGACAACGTACGTTCGGTCTGGCTGAATTCGCCGACGCACATACCGTCCCACTCACCGTTGGAGCTGCTGACTTCCAGCGCATTCATTACGGGGCGCAGCGTTGAGCCCTCAAGTACATAGAGATTCAGAGCCGTGCTGCTGAACGGGTTCACTCTGGATGAGCCGATGTGGTTCACCCTCACGCCAAAGGCCCGTAATTTGGGTGCAAGCTGGTAGCGAGCGGTGTCCAGCGTCAACCCTTCAAAACGGATGGCATCGGAACTGATCGCTGCAGCCTGATAGTGCTGGGCAACGATCTTGTTGCTTGAGGTACCGGCTACTACGACGGCGAGTCCGTAATCGCCTTGCTCATCTTCGTCGACGTCCTCGGCAAACGGCAGTGCCGCGAGCGTCTGGCTGGCATTGGCCGGGTTGACCTTGCAGACTGCATGCGCCTTGTCGAGCTTGAGATCGGGCCGCAGGGCTTTGCCCCAGTTTTCCAGGTGGTCCGTGCAGTCGGCAAAGGCGAACAAGGGAAGGATAAGCAGCGGTACAGCGGCGAGTTTGAGCATTGCAGTGTTCGATTCCGTTCAAGGGCCAAAATGGGGGCTTCGCTGAGTACATCAGTACCTTGCCGCAGTATCTTCGATAAGAGGAACGAAGACGACAGTAATAAAAGCACGTTTGATCATTGTTGGGGTGGAGCCTGGTATCTGTCTTATCGTTACGCGGGCCTATCGGCAAAGTCTGCCGAGGCAACCCTGCCAAACGGTGATTCATGCCAGCGGCTGGTTACTTTCAAGCAGCTATGCATGGCGCTGTGGTGGTGTAATACATCAGTAACACGCCCACGCACTGAAGCCTTGAACGGACCCTCTGACCATGCCAGCACCTTTGACCGCCATAGAATCCTCCCCTGAATTGCCGACACAGGCCGATGTGGTCGTGATCGGCGGCGGAATCATTGGCGCGTTTACCGCCTATTACCTGGCCAAACGTGGCATGAAAGTCGCGCTGATCGAAAAAGGCCGTATAGGCGCCGAGCAATCAAGCCGTAACTGGGGCTGGTGCCGTCAGCAGAACCGCGATGCGCGTGAGCTGCCGATGGCCACCAAGGCTCTGGAATTGTGGGAACAATTCGGCGCGGAAACTGGCGAGCAGACCGGCTTCTCACGCTGCGGCCTGCTGTACCTCAGCAACAACGAACAGGAAATCGCCGGCTGGGCGCGCTGGGGCGAGTTTGCTCGCACGGTCAATGTCGACACCCGCATGCTCACCTCGCAGCAAGCTGCCGAACACGGCAAGGCAACGGGCAAACAGTGGAAAGGCGGGGTCTTCGCCCCCTCTGACGGCACAGCGGATCCTTCCCGCGCAGCACCGGCAGTCGCACGCGCCATCATGGCCCTCGGCAGCACCGTGCATCAGGGCTGCGCCGTGCGCGGCATCGAGACGGAGGCGGGTCGGTTGTCTGCCGTCGTGACCGAAAAAGGCGTCATCCGCACCCCGATCGCCGTGCTCGCCGCAGGCGCCTGGGCGTCGTCGTTCTGCCGTCAATACGGCATTCGCTTTCCTCAGGCGACCATTCGCCAGACCGTGCTCTCGGTCACCGCGCCAAGCGAAGAAATACCCGGCGCACTGCACACCGCCGGCGTATCGATGACTCGCCGTTTCGATGGCACCTACACGTTGGCAATCAGCGGAAGAGGGCGCGTCGATCCAACCCCTCAACTCCTCGGCTACGGCACGCAATTCCTGCCGATGTTCATGCGCCGTTGGCGCAACCTCGCGCCGGGCGGGCTGGAAGGCATTCGCTCAGGCCATGAAAGCTGGAAACGCTGGAGCCTCGATCAGCCGACACCCATGGAAAAGATGCGAATCCTCGACCCCACAGCCGACGCTTCGGCAGTCGCACTGACCTACCAACGCGCACAGGAACTGGTCCCGGCGCTGCGAGACTCATCCATAAAAGCCGCCTGGGCGGGGTATGTGGACAGCACCCCCGATGGCGTTCCCGGTATCGGAGAAATGGCCAGCTTGCCGGGCCTGGTACTGGCGGCCGGGTTCAGTGGTCACGGTTTTGGAATAGGGCCGGGGGCAGGGCATTTGATCGCCGACATTGTCAGTGGCGCTGCGCCGATTGTTGATCCCAAGCCTTATCATCCGGATCGGTTCAAAGGATCGGCGTGGGGGAAGGTGGCGGATTTTTGAGAACTTGTCGATTCGTACCTGGTTTTTTGATGCCCGCCAGAGTCATATTGAACTGGACACATCCAGAAACTAACAGTGTAGCGTGGATGAAATGCTGGCGTAACTTGTCTCTAAGGCAGATGATTTCAGAGGCGAGCACATGAAAAGAGGAGATTTACTCTGATAGGTCTAATCAGGAAATGCATTGATGCAACAATTTCGTAAAAACCACCATTACGTACCAAAACTGTACCTAAAGCAGTGGGCACGCGATGGTTTTATCCCTACCTATCGACTACTTGTCGCTAATGAAAACGTTCCCCTATGGAAGCACCAGTCACTAACAGGCATCGCTTTCCATCAACACCTCTACACCTACCTCATGGGGCAAGGCGAAACGGACGAGTTTGAGCGATGGCTCGATAACGAATTTGAAAATCCTGCTGCGGAGGCCATTCGTCGAGTCGTTCGCGAGGATCGAATGTTGCCAGAGCACTGGAGGCGGCTGGTTCGTTTCGCCTTATCCTTAGATGTTCGCACCCCTGCTCGCATGAGAGAGTTTTTATCTCGCCAAGACGAGACACTGCAAGCGTTGATGACTGAAACCATGAAGCGCTCCGTCGATAATATTGAATCGGCAATCAAGAACAACGAGCCATTTCCGAGCCATCAAGCGGACAATGAAACGATTCGACTCTTCAATATCTCAACTGAAGCACTGCCAGATGGCAGCAGCCAATTGAAAGCAGAAACAATTATTGGCAGACGCCTGTGGATTTGGCAGATGAAGCATCTTCTGACGGAAACAGTAAAGCGCCTACCTGTTCATAGGTGGACGATCCTTCACGCGCCTCCAGGTATTTTGTGGCCTACATCTGACAACCCTTTTATACGACTAAACTTTCAGGATGAGAAAAATTATAATTTTCGTTCTGGCTGGGGCGTGAGGAATGGGGATCTCATACTCCCCCTTAGCCCAAAGCACTTGCTCTATACAAGTATAGGTAACACCAATTGGCAACGCGGCACAGTCCCAGACATCGAGACCGCCAAACTCTTGCGAAAAATCATCATTGAGCATGCTGATCGCTACGTGTTTGCTCAGGAGCCTGGCGACATTCATTTGATTCGTCCGAGAGTCGTTTGCTATGAAAAATTCAATAACGAGGCGTTAGTTTGGCGCGAGTGGCACTATGAGCAAAGTAGGGCTGAAAAAAACTTTCAGAGCTAACCCGCTGATAAGGGAGGTTCAGGCACCTATACATAGCACGACACGGCGAAACCTAGGCTAACGCTGAACATCAATACCTGGGTGCTCTTGATCCAGAACTCACTGAGCGGGGTCGACGACAAGCTGAAATGCTTCGCGAGCATTTGCCCGGAGGCATTGATACGCTCGTGGTTTCGCCACGTCTGAGGGCAGTACAGACCGCAACTATCCTCAACGAACATCTGAAGCTCTCACCAGTGATAACGGACTGCTTCAAGGAACGGGATGTTGGCGTTTATGAGGGCTTGACTCAAAGCGAAGCCAGAGAGCGATATCCGCAACTCTGGTCGCAGAACATCACCCGGCATTGGGACGCTGGGCCGACGGATGGCGAGTCCATCTCTGACGTCGTGAGGCGCGTTCAGCAAGGCTTGGTAGAGCTGGACTCGATATACCGTGACAAAACTGTCCTGCTTGTGGCCCATGGCTTTGTTGCGAAGGTGATCCGAGCATTGGCCAAAGGAGACTTTTCAGATTTCTACGAGTGGCAGCTTTCAAACGGAGAGCTGTTGATTCTGGAAAACTTGAAAATGCCGTCACTCGACGTCGAGATTCTCAAGCGCTCTCTGCCGATATCCTGATGCCACCTTCGTTCGGCAGTTTTCGGCTTTAGAACCCCAACGGGTACTGAACCACTACATAGATCCGGTCAATATCATCACCCGCCTGGGCGCTGTTGGCCCGGTGCGTGACCTGGGACAGTTGCACTGAAAGGTTCTTGGCCGCACCGGACTGGACGACGTAGTGCAGGTCAACATCCCGTTCCCAGTGACGGCCGCCATCACCTTGCTGAGGCTGGTACTCACCGCTGTCCGCGTCGAACGGGTTGTAGGCGCCGCCCTCGGGCGCATGCGTGCCGTCGATGTGGCTGCCGGACACGTAGCGGGTCATGAAACTCAGCCCCGGAATGCCGAACGCACCGAAATCCAGATCATAACGGGCTTGCCACGAGCGTTCGTTGGCGCCGTTGAAGTCGGCGTACTTGATTGAGTTGGCCAGATAGATCGAGTCGCCGCCGACGAAATCGAAGGGCGTATCGCCGTCGATTCTCTGCCAGCCTAGCATCACCGCGTGGGCACCCAAGGTGTATTTGCCCGAAAGGCTGAACGCCGTGTTATCAATCTCTCCGGCCAGCGCCTGACCGGTATCGCGGGTGTGGTAGACGTTGGCATCGAGCAACACGCCAGACTGTTTCCAGTGCAGATTGGCGTAGTACTGATGCCAGGTTTCACTGAGGTCAGAAGCATACAGCGCGCCACCCAGCGGGCTGTCGCTGAACAGATCAGCCCCGATAAAACTGATCCCGCCAGCGTCGGTGCTGGCGCCGTAGCCTTGAAAATCGCCCTTGCCGGATGAACTGTCCTGATTCTTGAACGCCGTGAAATGGCCTGCCACTAGGTTCACATTGTCGATCTCACGACTGTTGAGCAGAAACCCGGTGGCGTACTCCGGCTGCAGACGTTTGTCAGACGTATCGAATACTGGCGTCTCTACCGTCATTTCGCCAAAGGCGAGGGTGGTTCGGGAGGCTTTCAGCTTGAGCGCGCCACCTGCACTTGAGTAATCGCGCTCGCTACGACCGTCACTGTCCACCGGCAGCAATCCCGTGCCCGAATGCCCCTTGCCGCCGTCCAGTTTCAGCCCGTAAAAAGCGTGAGCATCAAGACCGATGCCAATCGCGCCTTCAGTGAAGCCTGACGTGAACGTGCCGATGAATCCCTGCGCCCATTCCTGTTTGTAGTTTTTCCCGGAGGGAGAGGGCGAGCGGTAGTCGTTGCTCAGGAAGTAATTGCGGGCGAGCAGGGTGGTGGTCGCATTATCGAGGAAGCCGGTGGCGGAAGCGGATTCGGCTATCGCCCAGAAAAGCAGGCCGAGTGCGATGTGAGGGTATTTGGAGAACTGCATTTTCGGGGACCAGGGATAGCGGGAATGCGTGGATGGTCCCTGAAAACAATAACGGTGGATTGAGTGGATGTGCTGACCTCTAACCTTCAGGCGTACTGCCCTCACAGGTATGGATTCCAAGATCGTGACGTCCGGGTGCGATATGCGGCTTGAGTGTCAACGCCGGAATTTCATAGTCCCCGGCGTTCTGGCGACGAAATGCCAGAGGCTCATCATCGAACAGGTTATCCAGCCGAGCAGCATAGGCCGTACATAGTTGCTCGAAACGGGCGTCGTCCATTTTCCCGGTTTTATAGATGGGAAAGGGTGGCATTACAGTGAACCCCGGATAGAACAGCACCCCATGCTGGATAGGGAACAGCAGATCATTCAGTGCTCCGTTCACCCCGCGACCGCTGTAATGAGACTCCCATCCACCCATGCTGACCACCAACATCGCCCGCTTTCCAGCCATGCTGCCTTCGCCGTAGCGGTCGCCCCAGTGGCTCTCGCTGTGTTCGCCCACACCATAGGCAAATCCATAGGCGTAGACGCGTTCGACCCAGCCCTTGAGGATCGCTGGCATCGAGAACCACCACAGGGGAAATTGAAAGATGACGGCGTCCGCCCATAGCAGTTTGGCCTGCTCCTCTTCGATATCTGTCGGCTGGATGCCAGCGGCGAATACACGCTGCGATTCGGCTGCGGGGTTGAAAGGCTTTTCGTGGTCGTAGCCTGGGGCGTCGTCCTTATCAATGGGTGCTTTCCAGCGCATCTCGTACAGATCCGAAACCTTGACCTCGTGGCCCGCAGTTTTCAGGTGAGCGATTGCAAAATCCCTGAGCGAGCCATTGAGTGAAAGAGGTTCCGGGTGGGCGTAAATCAGTAGCAGCTTCATAAGAGGCTCCGAGTGGATGTAGGCCTCACGGTAACGACGAACCCGGTATGATAGAAATGAATTTCCGAAACATATGGTATTTACATGCACAATACCTTGCGTCGTCTGGATCTTAATTTGTTGGTCACATTGGACGCGCTCCTGTCCGAGCAAAACGTCACGCGCGCGGCGAGGCTGCTCAATCTCGCCCAGCCGACCGTCAGTCTGCAGCTGGGTCGGCTGCGGGAAATTCTGGACGATCCGTTATTGCTGCCCGGCCCCCGAGGCATGTCGCCGACCGA
>Ga0065712_10067925_pt1 | contig 20547 bp, 23 predicted proteins | sample MisRhiReplicate1_FD_59099 | JGI IMG/M metagenome (GOLD analysis project Ga0065712, IMG submission 59099) | Miscanthus rhizosphere microbial communities from Kellogg Biological Station, MSU, sample Rhizosphere Soil Replicate 1: eDNA_1 v3... | ecosystem: Host-associated > Plants > Roots >...
GCAGAACCGCGAGTTGTTTGAGCAATCAGCCGCCGCTCACCCTCACGGAGCTGTAGATCCGGTTTGTGCCGTTGATTACTCCAAGAGCGAATGGGTAGCGCATTTCGGAGATGTTTGGCCGGCTTTTGAGGCTGCAAAACACAAATATGACCCACTAGGCACTCTGGACAAGGCGCGTAGAGTCTTCTGAAAGATGACGCACGAGAGGAGTTGCATACTGTTATCAAATAGGCACCTGCAGCTCTTCCGGATTTCCACAGCTGAAATCTGCATTGTTCCTGGCTTACAAAATAAATCGGGGTCACCTGCCCCCTTGTGTGATGACATGTCATCAGAGCTGATGACAGATGCAATCCCGTCACATGCCTATTCTGATCTCCGTTGGTAATTGTAAACAGCCCAACATTCAACGAATAAGCGAGAACTGTCAATCCTAACCACCGATAGTTGGGGCTGACATACCGCGCGCACCTTCTAATAATAAGAGAACAATAATAATGAGTAGAATAAAAAATAAAGTTTGCTTCCTATTGGCTCTTACTGCAATAGCAATGTGTCCAATAATGGTCCAAGCGAAGGAAGGCGCGGATTGGTATCCTTACGGTTCAGAAACGTGGATGGCAGGTGTAATGCCGCCTCCAGGAGTTTATTTTATCGATTATCTGGGGTACTACTCCGCCGATTTGCGTGATGGTGACGGAAGAAAGGCTCCAAGCTCCATCCACGCCTGGTTCAATGCCTTCCGAATAGCGCATGTTACAAATGTGGAAATTCTCGGTGGAAAGTTCGCGTGGCATATTATTCAACCTACGGTGCACATGGCGTCTGAATCTCCTGAAGGAAAAGTGTCTGGAACCCGCTTCGCTGATTTGACCCTGGGACTGGCTAATAGCTGGCACCACAACAACTCAAGTTGGACAGCCGGGCTGGGTATAAACCTCCCTACGGGTTATTACAGAGCAGGCCGCCCACAAGAAAGCGCAGGAACTGGATACTGGAGCGTAGAGCCGTCTCTCGCTTATACCTACCTGAGTGATACCGGGTGGGAGTTTTCCACCAGATTTGCTTACTTTTTGAATGCCACGAATCACGATTACAAGCCCGCTCCCGAAACTCAGTCAGTCGACTACCGATCAGGTGACGAGATTCATATCGACTACCTGATTGGAAAGCGCTTCGGTCCCATGGGGGTCGGTATTTCAGGCTATTGGGTGAAGCAAATTAACAACGACGAGATCGATGGATCAGCAATGCCCGCCACCCCATTCACTTCCGAAGGACGCAGGGGACAAGTATTCGCTATAGGCCCGAGCGTGACTTACCAGGCAAAGTCGGGAGTTTCCGTAAGCCTGCAGTGGAACCATGAGTACCAAGTTAGAAATCGTTTCGGGGGCGACAAGACGTTGATGAAATTCAGCGTGCCATTCTGAACCCTATGACCAGCTTGTTTGAAACTTGAAAATTATCCACTGCACTCACGCAAGGAAAGTACCATGCCCCAAGCATACTCAGAATTCCATCTGCAACCCATTGCAGGTAAATGGCGCGAAGGCTCGGCCAAAAACATCCTGAGTGTCACTGATCCGTTCGACCAGCAACTGCTGTGTGAAATCACCATGGCGAACGAGAAGGATGTGGACCAAGCCTATGATGCTGCCCGCCAGGCGCAAAGGAATTGGGCAGCACAGGGGCCAAGTGCGCGCTCGGCAGTATTGTTGCGTGCGGTTCAAATACTTGATGAACGTCATGAGGAGCTGGTTGGCTGGATCATTCGCGAATCAGGTAGCACCCGGATCAAAGCCGAAATTGAGCTGCATTCCGCTCGAGCCATCACCTTGGAAGCTGCAAGCTTTCCCAATCGCGCGCATGGACAAATAGTGGCATCGGACACTCCCCACAAAGAGAGCTTGATTTACCGCAAACCACTTGGAGTGGTTGGCCTGATCAGCCCGTGGAACTTCCCCTTCCACCTTACCCAACGATCTCTGGCGCCGGCCTTGGCTCTTGGCAACGCAGTAGTCATCAAGCCGGCCAGTGATACACCGATATCAGGAGGTCTACTCCTGGCCAAAGTGTTTGAGGAAGCCGGTTTACCGCCAGGAGTGCTGAGTGTCCTAGTAGGCGCCGGGAGCGAAATCGGCGGGCCCTTCGTCCGCCATGCGGTACCAGGGCTGATCTCATTTACTGGCTCGACCCCTGTAGGACAGAATATTGCTCAGCAGGTCGGAGCTTGTGCACATCTGAAGCATGTCGTCCTTGAGTTGGGTGGTAACAACCCATTCGTAGTGCTTGCCGACGCTGATTTGGAGCAGGCAGTTAAAGCCGCGGTGTTTGGCAAGTTTCTGCATCAAGGGCAGATTTGCATGGCCATCAATCGCATCATTGTCGAGGCTCCCCTCTACGACGCGTTCATCACAGGCTTCGTCGAACAAGTCCGGAACCTCAAGGTCGGCGACCCCAAGGATCATGACACAGCCGTCGGCCCAGTGATAAACGTCAAACAGCTACAAAGCCACCTGCACAAGGTCGAGCAAGCCAAGGCCGAAGGCGCCAAACTGTTGCTGGGCTGCGAACCAAAAGGCCAGTTATTTCACCCACACGTGTTCGTAGATGTCACTCCTGAAATGGCCTTGGCGCGGGAAGAGATTTTCGGACCGATTGTTGGCATCCTGCGCGCTGACAACGAGGAGCACGCATTGTGGTTAGCCAATGATACAGAGTTTGGTCTATCAGCCGCAGTGTTTACCGCTGACTTAGCTCGGGGTATGCGTTTCGCTCGACGTATTGAATCAGGCATGGCACACGTCAACGACATTCCTGTAGCTGATGCGCCCAACGTACCTTTTGGTGGTGAAAAAAATTCCGGTATCGGCCGCTTCAACGGTGAATGGGCGATCAACGAATTCACGACCACCCAGTGGGTGACGGTTCAAGGAGAACCTCGCACCTATCCGTTCTGATCGCTCACCTCGCCCAAGTCCAAAAGCCAGGCCATGCTGTGCGAACCATTGCGGCCATTTGAGCAGGGTGGCTTCTGAAAGCACCAGGGTCACGATCCAACAGATCTGGCGCCCGGAGGATCGGGCATTGCGCGAGCAATTTCGGCGAAGCGAGCACCGCGAAGGTTTCGTTCTGGACGGTGCGGACTTCGTAACTTGGCCAGTTCGCAGTGCCGTGGCGGATATCCACGTCAATCATGTCCCGACTGAAATACAGCGACTCGTAGGAACATGACGAATTGATCTGGACATCCAAGCTTTAAGAGCAGAAATTTATGAAAGTTTCCTATTAGCCTTCCCGCGAACTACGTTCATCCATAATTTTTTGTAGATTAGCTTCGATCCAATCTGCGAGAACTTCAACATGGTTCGCTACCTCAAGCCCCATAGGAGTAAGGCTATACTCAACATGAGGTGGCACTACCGGATATGATTTACGTACAACAAATCCATCGACCTCCAAAAGCTGAAGTGTTTGTGCAAGCATTTTTTCGCTCACGCCTCCAATTTTTCTACGCAAATCGCTAAAGCGGTGCGTACCTGAAATTAATGCGATTAATATCAAGACGCCCCAACGGCTCGTGACATGTTGAAGGACGATCCTTAAAGGGCAACCTGCGTCAAATAGCTGACCCTTCCGTAATTGGTTAGCCACGGTAGTGGATCGCTTAAAGACTTCATATGGTATGGAATCAGACATACATACTTACCTTCAGGTGCGTACTTACAAAAATATTGCTAGGCAAATATTCTGCCTACACACACATTTTTTGTACAAGGAGCTTCTTCATGATTGCCATCACCGGTGCGACTGGCCAACTCGGCCGACTCGTTGTTGAAAAACTCATACAGAAAACACCCGTGTCCGATATCGTCGCCCTCGTTCGCAGCCCAGAAAAGGCGAGCAACCTAGGCATAACGGCTCGTGCAGCCGACTACGCTGAGCCTGAAACTCTTGTCGCAGCCCTCGCTGGAGTTGACACGCTACTATTGATTTCATCAAGCGAAATCGGCAAACGCGTGGAACAGCATCAAAACGTCATCAATGCAGCAAAGCAGGCAAAAGTGAAGCGCATCGTTTACACCAGTCTTCTGCGTGCAGATACCTCACCATTAAGCCTCGCCGAAGAGCACCGCCAAACAGAGGCTGAACTTAGAGCCTCGGGTATTGAGTTCACCATTTTGCGCCATGGATGGTACGCCGAGAACCACACTGGTTTTATCCCCGGGGCGCTTGCTGCCAGTGCTTTTATTGGCAGCGCAGGGGCTGGCGAGATTGCGGCGGCAACCCGCGAAGACTACGCGCAAGCTGCAGCATTTGTGCTCACGAGTGAAGGTCATGAGGGTAAAACTTACGAACTGGCTGGCGATACTGCATGGACACTGTCTCAGCTTGCTGCAGAAATCTCTCGTCAAACCGGAAAGGCTATCCCTTACCAAAATTTGCCTGAGGCGGATTATGCCCATGCATTGACGGGTTTTGGTCTACCAGAACCACTGGCCCGCGCCGTCGCCGGATACGATGTCAGCGCATCCGAGGGTGCACTTTTCGACGACAGCCACCAGCTCTCGAGGCTGTTAGGCAGAGCCACTACCTCACTTTCAATAGCGGTCTCTGCCGCCCTTAAAAACAGTGGGACTGGCCCTCTGTAATTCGTAACGGGGCTAAAAATCTCCAATAATCAACAGCGGCCCTAAGGCAGGCATCTAACCTCACACCAGCCCACGCGACCAGCCCTACGAATGTAGTGCCGGGCCATGAGCTTTCCATGGTGCCTTCCCGCGATGGCACGCCGAGCGAAAACGGCTTTATTGGGCGACAATACATTGCTGGGTCGCAGCAGCCGCATTCTGAGCCGATTGGACTTCCCTGTGCGCACCATGGAAATGCACCATGATGGGTTGTCGGTCGCCCACGCAGAAGGCTGGTCATTGATCGATTGGCAAGGCGCGGAGCATCCCACGCAGGATCTCCTGTGCTCCCGCCGGAGAACTGCACCATGGCTGGAGCTTGAGCGAACAAGTCAGTAGCTTTCGATGGGATGCTACCGGCACAGCATTATACGCCATCGCATCAGGGACAGGCGACATCCTCAGGATGCAGCCTGGCAGCAACAGCGTGCGCCGACTGGCTACCTTGCCACGCGGAGGGGGAAGCCTAAGCGGCTTGACTTTGGATGCACAGGGCGGTGTGTGGACAACACAGCTGATGGCTGGAGTCTTGCGCGCTTCGATGCAGAGGGCAATCTGGACCGAATGATACGCCTTCCAGTACCCAGCCCCACCGACCTATGCTTCGCAGGCAACGAGGGCACCACTCTGTACATCACCAGTTCCCGCCAAGAGCTCATGCTGGAAGTGCTCGGAGGCGCACCTGACTCAGGTTGTTTACTGCAACTGGAAGCAGAAGTTGCAGGATAGATAGTGACAGTGAGTTGCTGGCGCCTGGACAGCTAACGCGTTGGGGGCACATTATCGACACTCAGAATGCTGGCCAGTATGTGACGCTATCAAGGGGTTATTCATGTCATTTGATCTTCATCACTTGCTCCTCGTCTTCACGGCCTACATCGTTGGAGCTGCGAGCCCCGGCCCCAGCAACATGCGGATTATGGGCGTGGCAATGCATCAAGGCCGTAAGCCTGCACTTGTGCTGGCGGCAGGCGTGATCAGCGGTTCGTTTTTCTGGGGATCCATGGCAGCTACAGGCGTCTCAGCCATCCTGGCGCAATATGCTCAGGCACTTGTTGTGTTAAAAATAGCGGGAGGAATGTACCTATTTTACCTCGCTATTAAAGCCGGCCGTTCCGCCATTACCTCCAATGCCCAACTTGAAAACGAAATGGCAGCAGCCCCGCTGCTTCTAGCTTCAGCCTCTACCGGCGCGGCCTGCTTATGCACCTCACAAACCCTAAAGCATTATTAGGCTGGATCGCGACAATGACACTCGGGCTGGGACCTCAAGCGACACCTGTTACCGTCGCAATCATCCTGGTCGGCTGCGCCGTGCTGAGCGTCACGATCTTCTGCAGCTACGCAATTGTCTTCTCCACCGCTCCGATGATTCGAGGATATCGTAGGGCTCGTCGATGGATTGAAGGTACGCTCGCAATAGTTTTTGGAGCCGCTGGAATGAAATTGCTCTTCTCCCGCACTTGAATTCCGTCAAAGATCGCTTAAAGCATCACACCGGCCGGAATCATGCGATGCAAGCTTCGCGCTGATGAGCAAGCAAAAAAGAAGCACTCACAATCTCTTTTTTACTGGCCATTAACGACCAATAAAGTCAATATATCGACCACAGTTTTTTTTCGGTCTTATCGGAATCATTGGTAGGTGGAACGACCTCACCAAGCGAGGAATCCAAAAGAACAGCAGCTTCCGTCTGCTTGTTGATAAAGAGATGCTTCGCGGGAGGCCCTCTCCACGGGAATGGAGGTCCGTCCTATATGCCTGAGCATACGTTTGATCGTAATACTAAAATCTTCTATAGACCTATTGACGCAGCATTACGGTGGTGCAACCTCATTCATCATGAAGCAGAGATAGTTCGAGCCGATGAGTTCTGCCCGGAGAAACTTGGAAAACTCTTTCCACAATGGCCGTGTTTACGTGTGACTACCGAAGCAATTTACGACGCAGTGCGTAATGGAGAGTTGCCTTACGGATGTCTTGGCATTTCCGTTCCTATAGGAACTTACGTGGAGCCCTACCAATTAACCATACGCCACTCTGACTTGCGTCGCTGGATGCAGACTCACTATCCCGACCAAAAGCCTAGCTTTCTGTTTGAGTCCAGCAAAGATCATGATGAAAAAGTTAGCCTAGGGGCGTTCCTTGCACTTAAAGCCGATCGAGACACTGTTCTGCGGGAGCTGTATACACTACAGCAACACCATCAAACCCTCTTGAGAGATCTTCAAGCGATCGGGTTAGAGCGGGATGAGCTCAATGCATTGGTCAAAACACACGACCACGTCAGTGAGCGTAGCGAAATTACGTATCAGAATATCATTGGCGTTTTAGTCAGCCTGCTCTTGGGCCACTCACCCGCAGGTAAGCCTCTCTCCGTGTTCAAAAACCAAGCCGCAATCGTCGATGCAATTCTCGCGCGCTACAGAGACGTGCCCGGCCTTAGCAAACGAACGCTGGACGAAAAATTTGCCGCGGCCAACCGTAGCCTAAAAAAACACACGTAATCGATGCGTTGCGCTGCAATCCCTCAGATTGCAACGCAATGACTCCCAGCCACTTCTGCTATTCAATTCAGGTCACTTCCCATCACGCGCCAATTAGCGCCAGGAGTGACCAGCATGTCCAGTCAAGCCTTCCCCATCGCTGAAATGCCTCAACCGCTGATCGAGCATCACATCATGCGGCGTGAGGAGGTGGAGCGTAAAACCGGCTTCAAGCGTGCACACATCTATAGCTTGATGAAGGAAGGAAAATTCCCCCAAGCCAGACGCATTGGACTACGCGCAGTCGGCTGGGACTCGCTGGAGATCGAACAATGGATCAATGAGCGTTTGGCGCAGCAGGCCTGATGCCATGCGTGTGGTATCAGTGGTGTCTACCAAAGGTGGAGTGGGCAAAACAACAGTGGCTGCCAATCTCGGCGGTCTGCTGGCGGATGCGGGTCTACGCGTGCTACTGCTCGATCTGGATAGCCAACCCACCCTCTCCAGCTATTACGCCTTGAGCCAGAAAGCTGTCGCTGGCGCGTACGAGCTTATTGCACTCAACTTAACAACGCCTGCACAGATTGTTTCCAAGACCGTGATTGCAGGGCTCGACCTCATCATCTCCAACGACGCTCAAGGCCAGTTGAGTACATTACTGCTACACGCCCCTGACGGGCGATTACGGCTACGCAATTTGCTAGACGATTTTCGCCCCCGTTATGACCTGCTTGTGATCGACACCCAAGGCGCACGTAGCGTGCTGTTGGAGGTGGCCATCCTCGCCTGCGATATCGCCCTCTCTCCCATCACACCGGAAATGCTAGCTGCCCGCGAACTACGCCGCGGCACTTTGAGGCTATTCAGTGAACTCGAACCATTTCGTCACCTGGGTATTACGCTGCCACCGTTGCGACTGCTGCTGAACCAGGTAAATAGCATCCGAGTAGACACACGAATGATCATCCGTGGCCTGCACGAGGCCTTCGCTGGGGCTCCCAACATCTCAGTTCTAGACACCGCAGTTCCAGACCGAGTGGCTTACCTCAATGCCGCCTCCCTTGGTCTACCAGCCCACCGAATCGAGACTCGCCAGCCACGTGAACGACGCTCGCAATCAGCACTGGAAACCATGCAAGCGCTGGCCATCGAGTTGTTTCCGGAATGGCACGAGGCGATTTCTAAGGTGAGTAGATACCCAGAGGTCCGATAAGGCGAACTTCGAAGACTGAATTTCGCGCCAAATCATTTTGTTTGTTCAACCCTGAGGAATAGCGTTTGGCGAGGAGTCTTTTTGATGTTGGATCAGTTTCCCATCGTCGTTCAGCCATCCATTCGACAAGATCATCCACCTAGCGAGGAATACTGCACTGTGGTCTTTCGCCTGCAGCATGGGCGTTCGGCCATGGGTTGGTTTCTCACGGAATTGTGTCGGTATTTCGAAGGTTCGGGAAGAGCCGAGATCGTTAAGCTCGAGGTCGGTGACCATTTGCGTAACCGGAGTTAACTGAGGCTGTTCAAATGAAAAAGCTCAGTCAGGAGGAGATCGCCGACAAACTGCACCAGGACCATTTTCCTCGGGGTCCAGAACTGGAGCGACTATCCGATCCAGTCATCGACACCCCCATGCTGGTCACGCTGGAACAGTTGCGTCCCTACGAGCACAACCCACGCTTCATCCGCAATCCACTTTATGACGATATAAAAGCCTCGATCCGTGAACGCGGACTGGATCAACCGCCGCCGATTACCCGCCGCCCGGGTGAAACCTACTTCATTATCCGCAACGGCGGCAATACGCGATTGGCGATTCTCGGTGAGCTATGGCAGGAAACCCGCGACGAGCGTTTCTTCCGCATTCATTGCCTGTTCCGCCCCTGGAGCAATGAAATCACCGCCCTACTCGGCCATCTGGCCGAAAGCGATCTGCACGGCCAACTCACTTTCATCGAACGGGCTCTGGCGGTAGCCAAACTAAAAACCATGCTCGAAGCAGATGGACCTGTGCTCTCACAACGTGAGCTGGCGCGACGTCTTGCAGCTGGAGGCTATCCGATTTCGCAGTCGCACATCAGCCGGATGCTCGACACCCTTGAACATTTACTGCCCGCCATTCCACAAACCCTATATGCCGGATTGGGGAAACCAAAAATTGAACGCCTGATTGGTCTGCGTAGCCAGGCTGAACGAACCTGGAATTGTTATCCAACCGACGCCATCGCTTTTCCCGAGTTTTGGCTCGACACCTTAGGGCAATTTGATGCCGACCCAGAGTCCTTCGACCTTGAGCAAATCCAGGATGAACTGCTCGAACGCATGAGTCGATTACTCGGGCAGTCCTACCGCATGTTGGCCTTGGAATTGGGCGATACCCAACGGGTCGTCCGGACGCCCGGCGTAGTCGTCACGCACCCGCAGAACAACCTTCTGCCGAGCGTCGATGAGCCCGCAGCCGAGCCTCCCTCTTCCGAGTCACATTCCAAATCAGCTGAAACCAGGATGCAGACCGAAACAGAACAAGAGCAGCAGCTCACGCTGCCCGTAACGAATGTCATATCAGCAATCAGTCCTCCGTCACGTGTCCAGCAGATCCGCGAACAGATTGATCGCGCCACTGCCACCGAACCAACAAAAACCGTCGCAACCTGTCCGATCGACGACATCTGGATCATAGCACCCACACTGGATACCCCCGAACAACTGCGCTTAGCCATTGCCGGCCTGGCTCGGGAAATGGCGGCCTATGCCGGACGCCCCGAGAGCATCATCGACCAGAAGCATGGCCTGGGCTTCACCCTCAGCATTGAGCAACTTGATCTTGCAGCGCCTCGTGCGGCCGGCGTTCACCTAATGCTCTTGGCGCTGCTGCGTGCCCAAGACGAAGTGAACTGGGAGGATCGCAAGCAATTACCCTCAGCCCTGTTCGGGCAACTGCTATTGGGGGTCTATCAACTCCCGCTGGCCGATCGTCCCGCCGTGGACGTAGGACTGGAGCGACTGCCTGATTATCTGTTAATCAAACTGTATCGCCTCATTCGCTTAGCCCGGCGCCTGACCGACTTAACGCTTACCGATGAAGACGATTCACCAAGGGAGCTGCCATGAACCTGTCCTTCAATGTGCTCAACCAGGCCATGCTGACCCAGGTCCTTCACGAGGTACGCCTGGGTAATCTGCAACGTTGCAAAGCACTCGGACTGGGTGAAGAGGACATCTACCTGTTGCAATCATTACCGCCGACCACACTGTCACGCCTGGCCCATGCCACTGTCCCCTGGGTTGAGGTCAAGATTGATTCGCCGGTGTTGCATCGGTTGATCGACCAGGCCGAACGTGACGAACAGAACGAGCGCCTGATCAACCGAGCGCTCAAGCTCGGTGCCAGCAGTACCATAATGTACCAGTACTTCGGTTTGGCGCATTCGGAAACCGCCCTGCGTCGACGTCTGCTCAAGATAGAAACCCGTAGGGGCCGCCCACAGAACCTGAGCGAAGAGCAGGAACATGCGCTCTGGCAGCGTTGGTGCCAACTACGCGATCAGGAAGGTGTTGAGAATCAGCTCGACGCCATGATGATGTTGGCGGAGGAGCAACAGATCAGCTTGGCCATCGTTTGGCAGCAGATCGACCATTACAGCAACGGAACATGAACACTACCCCTTCCAGTCGCTGGCAGCGTGTTTTGCAGCAATGCACCCAACAACTAAGTGAACGTTGGCCCGCACGCCCCACCACTGAACCTCCTTCCAACCAGGCTCTGCAGGCGGGTTTTTTGTTCAGTGGCCAATCTCACGAAGTCGTGCCGCGTCGCTTGCTGCTGGATAGTCGGCTAACGCCATTGGAACGGAATGCCTGGCAGGTGTTTCGACTCATGCTACACGGTCAGGGCGTCGTCACACCGCGCTATGAAGATCTGCAGCCTTATCTGTCGAGCGTGCCCTACGGTGCGTCAGCCTCCCGTGAGACCATCGCTCGCGTCTTGACGATGCTCAGGTTGACACGCTGGCTTAGCTTGGTGAGTCGTGGCCGCGATCAGCTCAGCGGGCGCCTGCAAGGTTCTCTGTACGTCCTGCACGATGAACCGTTAACTCCCGCCGAAGCCATGGAGCTGGATCAGGATTATCTGGAGCTGGTCGGACATGCCCTCTCTCATGCGACCAAGGCCGTGCGAATCGTCGCTCAGCATGTTTTGGAAGAAATTCGCCAAGACACGAATATCGATCTAGGTCGACTCCCCTCTCGGCTCGACAGTTGGAGCGACCATTGGACACAACAAGGATTGGATCAGACGACCGATGAAGCGTTACACGATTCCGAACTGGGTGGCGATCACCGCGTTCGGAATCGTGCGGGACCTTGTTCGGATTCCGAACCGGGTCTGAACGCCCATGTTTTCGGCAGCGTTCGGAATCCGAATGCCGCCTGTACTGTATTAAAAGAAAGTATATGTACTGTTCCGCGCGCGACCCCAGCAGTGGATAAACTGCACTGGCCTGATCCGTTGCACCTGAGTCTGAGCGAGCGGCAGGCCGTCACCGTGACGCTGAACAAGCTAAAACCAGCAGATCGGCAGGCGGTGCTCAACGAAGCGGGCGCGCGATGTGCGGCAGGAAACGTCCGCAAACCCGCGGCGTATCTGATGGGCCTGATCCGGCGGGCGCTGAAAGGCGATTTCCGCCCTTGGGCAGGTCAGGCTGAATCGTTACCCTTTGCAGAACCGTCACCCGCTCCCCCGCGCCAACTTAGGAAAAAGGGCGAACCCGCCTCTGCCCTCGCCCAAGCGTGCTTGGATGAACTGCGCCAGCTACGTGGTAAGCGCCCTGGACGTCAGTAGATTTGATGCCACTGGCATCACTGTCAAGCGTGTCGAAAATCAACCGTCTCGAACCAAATCGAACAGACCGCATTCAGCTTTTCGGCTGTCCTTGACCTTCATCTGTCGCAACGTTCCCGTCCAAGCCTATGTGAGGACGACACCGTGGCCGATCACTATCAGCTCAACCTTGGCTCATTGCGCAGCAGCATCACCCTGACACTGCATACCCACCACGCCGCCCGGATCTGGCAAGGCCGGACCGCACGCGAAGGCGTCCACTCGATCATGGGCATGGCGGGCTACATCAGCGTCACTAACCTGATCAAACAGGCCGCAGCGCAGGACGATCCTTATGCCGACTGGGCGATCGTGCAGCTCGAAGAAAAATTGATGCAGGCCAAGGCGGGGATGCTGGAACTGACCCAGCAGTTGGACCGGATCAGACAGGACCTGCCGACGCAGATCGACATGAGCGATAACCTCAATATCCACCCCGTCACCTTACCCTTGTACATCGGCAGCCAACTGGGGTTTCTCGCCGTTTACCTGCTGACTGACTACGACACGCTGGTGCGGCATACCCTGTTGGCCCATCACACCGCATTGATCGGTCGCAGGGACATGGAAGCTTGGATCGACGACGGCGCCCACCTGCTGCGCAGCCTGTTTGGCCAGGCGCAGCGATATCGGCATGCTGGCGTCACCCGTGATGACATGGCGGCGAACAACGCTCGTGCTCTAGCGGCCATGGAGAAGTTTGGATTACCCCCTATGGACATCCTTGAGGGGCATCGCCGCTCCCAGTTCGCGCCACCCATCATTCGTCGTGGTGCTGTGGCAGTGAATGGCGCTGGCGCGTTGGCAGAGGAAGCAGTCGAGCCATCTGCAACAGTCGATGAGCCGGAGGACGAAGTATGAGGCCCCTAATCCCGACTCAACCAATGCCCCTCGAAACACTAACACCGGATGCCTATCGACAGCTCGAACACGCTGCCTCCCTAAAAGGCCTTTTAAAACCTTTTAAGGGTAAGGGGGAGCTGGCATACCTGGCGCAGGTGGCGAGGGAAACCGAGGCGCAGTTACGTCGTCTGATGGACGCTGTGGCGCAGCAGGCCGGACAACCGCCTTACTCGCTGCTGGATATTCGCTTGGTGCTGCAGAACACCAGTGCGGGCAGCACCTTTTTGCGATGGCGCACCCGTGACTTCGCCCGTATGGGCGTTGCGGTCTGGGAACGCCAAGCCTCCAACAAGGCCTTGCCGCTAGCCGTACGTGAGGAATTGCACCGTTTCGAATGCGCGCGCATTGCACTGAACTTGCAGATGAGCGTGGTGCATTCGCTCTACCGTCAGGCTTCAACCTGCGCGATCAAAATGGCCAGCGCCGAACGGCTGCTGCGCCAGTTCACACCAGCAGCGGAGATATCACGATGAGTACTTTTTTCGTCGGCGAAGGCAACATCGGCAGTTCGCCAGAATTCCAGGAATTTCCATCAGGCAATGACGAGCCACGGCGTTTGCTGCGCCTGAATGTGTACTTCGACAACCCCGTGCCACGCGATGGCAGCTATGAGGATCGAGGCGGCTATTGGGCGCCGGTCGAGCTCTGGCACCGCGAGGCTGAACACTGGAGCACGCTGTACCAGAAAGGCACGCGCGTGTTGGTAGAGGGCCGCACCGTGCGCGATGAGTGGGAGGACAGTGAAGACAATGCCCGGGTCACCTTCAAGATCGAAGCGCGTCGTGTCGGCATCCTGCCTCATCGTGTGCAGAACGTGGTCATGCGGGAGCGCTCAAGTGAATCAGTCTCGTCTGCGACTCCCGTCGGGCAGGCTACAGATCAGGCCAGCTCGCCTGCGTCGAAGTCCAAAAAGCGCAGAGGGCAGCCACCATCGGCATGACGGGCTTGAGGCATAAAAATTGCGCCTTTGCGCGAAGTTCCTGGCCTGTCATTACTCGCTGCTCGTGAAGCACTGTCGTCCACCTGACTGCAACCTAGCAGCCTCGCCCCCATTCAAGACTGCCCTCACCGACTAATATGAGAGGCCTGCCATTCAGGTTTCTCATAGCTCGCCATTGCTGTTTCCAACAACGCTGCTCCGAACTCAACCCGGAGCAGTTCTATGCGTCTCTTTCTCTGCGAGAAACCCTCCCAAGGTCGTGACATCGCCAAGGTTCTCGGAGCCAGCCGACGTGGCGATGGTTGCTTGATCGGTCCCGAGACAACCGTCACCTGGTGTATCGGTCACCTGCTGGAAACGGCCCCACCTGAAGCCTATGGCGATCAGTACAAAACCTGGTCGTTGGATCATCTACCGATCATTCCCGCGCAGTGGAAGATTGAGGTCAAACCCAAGACTGTCGCGCAGTTCAAAATCATCAAACACCTGCTCAACGAAGCTACCACCGTCGTCATCGCCACCGACGCCGATCGCGAAGGTGAAATGATTGCCCGCGAGTTACTGGAACGCTGCAACTACCGAGGCCCTGTTGAGCGCCTCTGGTTGTCCGCACTCAACGAGGCATCAATTCACAAGGCACTGTCCTCACTGAAGTCTAGTCAGGAGACCCTCCCGCTCTATCACTCAGCCCTCGCCCGCAGCCGCGCCGATTGGCTGATTGGTATGAACCTCAGCCGTTTGTTTACCCTCCTAGGCCGGCGGGCGGGCTATGACGGCGTACTGTCGGTTGGACGCGTCCAAACGCCCACTTTGCGCTTGGTGGTTGATCGAGATCGCGCGATTGCCAGCTTCGTCTCTATGCCGTACTGGGTGGTGGATGTGCACCTGTCCTCAATGGGGCCCCCCTTCATCGCATCTTGGATACCACCAAGTTCAGGACGTGACGAAGCCGGTCGCTGCCTGCAGCAGGCGCTTGCCAGTCAAACCCTCCAAGCGATTTCTAGCAGCAAGACCGCCACCGTAGTCTCGCTGCAGACTGAGCATTTGCGCGAAGCGCCACCCCTGCCTTTCGACCTGAGCACTCTGCAAGAAGTCTGTTCACGCAAGTTTGGACTCGGCGCTCAGGAAACGCTGAACATCGCCCAAGCCTTATATGAAACCCACAAAGCCACCAGCTATCCGCGCAGCGATTGCCGCTATTTGCCAGAGAGCATGTTTAACGAGGTAGCCGCGGTATTCGATGCCCTGCTCAGAATGGATCCCGCGTTACGCCCAGCGCTCGGAAGCATCGATCGATCACTGCGCTCACGAGCATGGAACGATGGCAAGGTCACTGCGCACCACGCCATTATCCCCACCACCGAGCCGGCGAATCTCACGCGGATGTCCGATCAAGAGCGCCAAGTCTACGAGTTGATTCGTAGCCACTACCTCGCGCAATTTCTGCCACATCACGAATTTGATCGAACCGAGGTCGAACTGGAGTGTGGCGAAGAACGGCTAACCGCTGTTGGCAAGCAGATCCTGGTTCAAGGCTGGAAAGGCTTACTCTTCGACAACGCCGAAGACGATGAACCCAGTCAAAAGTCCCAGGTATTGCCCGTCCTACAACAGGGTACACAGTGCGCAGTGGACGACGTCGAACTCAAGTCCATGCGCACCACTGCTCCCAAACCGCTCACCGAGGGCGATCTAATCAAGGCGATGAAAAACGTCGCCAAGCTGGTCAACGATCCGCGCCTCAAACAGAAACTTCGGGACACCACCGGTATCGGCACCGAAGCCACACGAGCTGGCATCATCAAAGGGTTGATTGATCGCGGTTACTTGCTGAAGAAAAAACGTGCATTAACGGCCTCCGCAGCGGCCCATACCTTGATCGAAGCGGTACCCGCTGCAGTCGCCGACCCGGGTATGACAGCGATCTGGGAGCAAGCTCTGGATGAAATCGAAGCAGGACGTCTGACCTTGGATGCATTCGTTGCCAAGCAGGCGTACTGGATAACGCAGTTGATCGCAAACTGCGGAGCGCTCACCTTGTCGGTACCGGCCGAAGCTGGGCCAGTCTGCCCCATTTGCAACGCCTCAATGCATAGGCGAAAGGGAAAATCAGGACCGTTCTGGTCATGCTCCCACTACCCGGACTGCAAAGGCACCATGCCGATCAGCAAAGGGACGCGTCGTCCATGAGTATCCGTCCGGCCAAGGCATTTACTCAGCCCCGCCTAACCAAGGTAGCAACCGCCCCATACAACTCGAGACAGGTATTGGGAGCGGTAGCTCCCACCAATTGGATGACTAACACACTTGGGTTGTATATCTGTGATTGACTTAAGACCCCGTTAGCTTATCTCAACATCTTGTTTTGCGCCTTTCCAAGCAGAGCCAGCTTCACAGGCACCAACGCGATGAATGCATCCGATGCCCTCCACCAAGGGCACCGGACGACAACACAACTATTGGACAGCAACAGCCACTACTGGGCCGGTGTCGCCGAAGCGGTCTGGCTGCCAAACATCGCTTCGAAGCGGGGCTTGTTGGCGGCGTAGTACTCGGCAACCACCTTATCCGCCGAACTGTCACGGGCGCTCGACATCAATTTCTCAAGATCGGCCTTGGGGATCTTGAAGTTAGCGAAGAACCGGGCTACATCGGGATGTTCCGCACTGAAGCCTTTGCGGGCAATCGCGTGAATTTGTTCGGCGCCCCCGAAAACCTGCTTCGGATCATCCAGGTAGCGCAGCGGCCACTTGGCGAACATCCAGTGTGGGCTCCAGGCGTTGATCAATGCCCATTTGTCACGCTTGATGTTGCGATCCAGCTCCCTCAACATGCCAGACTCTGAAGAGGCGACCATCTTGTAGCCATCGAGCTTGTATTCCTTGATGGCCTTTTCCGTGAGTTTGTATTGGCCATTACCCACTTCCGAGGTCAGGATCTTGCCGCCGAGTTTTTCCCGTACTTCAGGCTTGTTGAGGTCTTCGACACTGGCGAGTTCGCTGGTGGGAATAGAGGTTGGCACGGCCATGCCGATCCGACCTTCATACAGCACGCCGAGGTCTTCAAGCTTGTCCTGATATTTGTCGTAGAACGCCTTGTGCGTGCTCGGCAGCCAGACCATCGGGATCAGGTCGATATTGCCGTTGGCCAAGGCCTGGAACTGAATGCCAATATCGGCGAGCACCAATTTGACCGGTTGCTTCAAGTGGTCGCGCAGTGCTGTATCCGCCAGCTTTACAGCGATTTCCGTATCCGACCAATTCACCCATCCGATGCGGATAGGCGTGGGCTCCTCGGCGTGGGCCACAAGGCTGCCGGCGGCCATCGCCAGGCCGGCAAGCCAGCCGATACAAGTTTTACTGGATAACGTCATCATGGTGCATCTCCGCGTACTGTATTAATAGTTATTGGCAGGGCAGCAGAAGAATTAACGTTCCCTCATCAGAGCAGAGTGCCACTACACCCTGGGATTTTATGTTAAGCGTGGATAAGTCCTAGTTATGGATAAAACCTTTCTGTATCCAGGTCGTTCGGCCCTCCTCCGCCCTCTGGCGGAACTTAAGGATGTAAGCACTCATAACGCCTTTTCGAGCGCAGGCAGTGCTTCGAACAGGTCCGCCACCAGCATGTAATCCGCCACTTGCGCAATCGGCGCCTCAGCGTCCTGGTTGATCGCGACGATGACTTTTGAACCACTCATGCCCGCCAGATGCTGAATGGCCCCGCTTATACCTGCGGCGATATAAAGTTCTGGCGCGACGATTTTCCCGGTCTGTCCGACCTGCAAATCGTTGGGCGCAAACCCCGAATCCACAGCAGCGCGGGAGGCCCCTACGGCACCGCCGAGCTTGTCGGCCACGCGTTCGATCAGGTCGAAATTCTCTTTGCTCTGCATGCCGCGGCCACCGGACACGACGACGCGGGCGCTCGCCAGGTCGGGCCTTTCGCTGGCCGTAAGTTGTTCGCTGACGAAGCGAACGTTGCTTACGCTCTGTCCGCCCGCCACCGCCACCACTTCGCAGCGATGCTCATGGGCCAAGGCTTGGACGAATGCCGAGGCGCGGACGGTGAGCAACTTGATCGGGTCGAGGGACTGCACCGTGGCGATGGCATTGCCGGCATAAATAGGCCGCTGGAACGTGTCCGTCGAGACGATCCGGGTGACGTCGGACAGCATACCGACATCCAGGCTGGCCGCTACTCGCGGCAGCACATTGCGACCCATGCTGCTGGCGTCGGCAACGACGTGCGTATACCCCTCGGCCACCAGTGAAGTGATCAGCGGTTGGATATTTTCCGCCAGGGCGTTTTCGAACATCGTCCCTTGTGCGAGCAGCACCCGATCCAGGCCCTGGATCAGCGCCGCCTGCTGCGCCGCCGTCGACGCATCCGTCCCGCCCATCACCAGCAAATCCGTCTCGGTACCCAACGCCATTGCGGCGGTCACAGCACTCCACGTACCTGCCGTCATCTGACCGGCGTTGTGCTCGGCGATCACCAATGTGCGCATCAAATCACCCCCGCAACGTTCTTCAATTTATCCACCAGTTCGGCTACCGAACCGACTTTTATGCCCGCCTTGCGAACGGGAGGGGCAACAACCGCTAATAATCGAGCGTGTTCCTTCACACTCACGCCCAAGGTGTCAGCGGCAATGATTTCGAGTGGCTTTTTCTTGGCTTTCATGATGTTTGGCAACGAAGCGTAGCGCGGCTGATTCAGGCGCAGATCGCAGGTCACCACTGCCGGCATGGCGAGGGCGACCACTTGGCTGCCACCGTCGACCTCACGCTCGACGACCCATTGCCCGTCGACCTGATTGACGGCTGAAGCGTAAGTGGCCTGACCGCTGCCGATCAACTGCGCGACCATTTGCCCGACCTGGTTGTTTTCCTGGTCAATCGCCTGTTTGCCGAACAGGATCAATTGCGGCTTTTCCTGATGGATCACTTCGCTCAGGTACTTGGCGACGTTGAGCGGCTCTAGTACCGCACTCGTCTCGACCAGCAGCGCCCGGTCCGCACCGAGTGCCAATGCCGTGCGCAGTTGTTCCTGGGCGACCGAAGTGCCCACCGAGACCACCACCACTTCGGATGCCAGCCCTTTCTCCTTAAGGCGAATCGCCTCTTCCACCGCGATTTCGCAGAACGGATTCAACGCCATCTTCACGCCATTGAGCTCGACGTCTGAACCGTCGGCTTTCACCCGGACTTTCACATTCGGGTCGATGGCGCGCTTTACCGCAACGAGCACTTTCATAGTTCTTCGCACAGCCCCCTTGCACTCTGGATCGATGCGGGATGGCCGGCCGCACGAGCCGGGCTACCCCTGTTTTGACTGGATGGTAATCCTGGTTTTTCCGCCACGCAAGAAAAAATGTACACACGTGTTCCATATCGTTGACATGGATGAACATTCGACATACCGTCATGTCAAAACCAAGCCTGATGTTCTGTTCCCGGAGCGCAACACCATGTCCAGCGATCCTCTGCTGCAGCCCTATAAGATCAAACACCTGACCCTCAAAAACCGGATCATGACCACCTCCCATGAACCCGCTTATCCTGTCGACGGCATGCCGAAGGACCTGTACCGCGCCTATCACGTGGAACGCGCCAAGGCCGGTGTGGCGCTGACCATGACGGCGGGCTCCGCCGCCGTTTCCCGGGACAGCCCGCCGGTGTTCAACAACGTGCTGGCGTATAAGGACGAAGTGGTCAAATGGATGAAGGACCTGACTGACGAGTGCCACGAACACGGCGCGGCGGTGATGATCCAACTGACCCACCTGGGACGGCGCACGCGCTGGGACAAGGCCGACTGGCTGCCGGTCGTCTCGCCGTCCCACCGCCGCGAAGCGTCCCACCGAGCCTTCCCGAAGAAACTGGAAGACTGGGACATCGACCGGATTATCAAGGACTACGTGGATGCCGCTGAACGCATGAAGGCCGCCGGCCTTGATGGCCTGGAACTGCAGGCCTACGGGCACCTCATGGATCAGTTTTGGTCGCCATTGACCAACGATCTCGACGGCCCCTACGGGGGTTCGCTGGAAAACCGGATGCGCTTCACCTTCGACGTCCTGCGCGGCATCCGCCAGCGTTGTGGCGAAGACTTCCTGCTCGGCGTGCGCTACACCGGCGATGAAGACCTGCCCGGCGGCTTCGGTGCCAGCGACGGCCTCCGGATTTCCCACATGCTCAAGGACAGCGGGCTGGTAGACTTCCTCAACGTCGTGCGCGGGCACATCGATACCGATGCCGGCCTCACCGACGTGATTCCGATCCAGGGCATGCGCAACTCGCCGCACCTGGATTTTGCCGGCGAGATCCGCTCGGCCACCGGTTTCCCGACGTTCCACGCGGCCAAGATCCCGGACGTCGCCACGGCACGACACGCCATCGCCTCGGGCAAGGTGGACATGATCGGCATGACCCGGGCGCACATGACCGACCCGCACATCGTGCGCAAGATCATCGAAAAGCGTGAAGAGGAAATCCGCCCCTGTGTCGGCGCCAACTATTGCCTGGACCGCATCTATCAGGGCGGCGCCGCGTACTGCATCCACAACGCCGCTACCGGCCGCGAAACCACCATGCCCCACGAAATTCCCAAGGCGTCGGTCAAGCGCAAGGTGGTGGTGATCGGCACCGG
>Ga0065712_10001104_pt1 | contig 20445 bp, 21 predicted proteins | sample MisRhiReplicate1_FD_59099 | JGI IMG/M metagenome (GOLD analysis project Ga0065712, IMG submission 59099) | Miscanthus rhizosphere microbial communities from Kellogg Biological Station, MSU, sample Rhizosphere Soil Replicate 1: eDNA_1 v3... | ecosystem: Host-associated > Plants > Roots >...
GTACTGGAGGGAGGCAATGGTGCTCATCCTAGCCTTCTATCTGACATTGCTCTTCATGCAGTACCACTAGCGATTCTAGTATTGTTCTTCGTAGGAATTGTAAAAAAGGAGAATTACAATCACTAGTACGCAATATTATATGGATTAACAATTCACTATTGTTCTCATTTTTGGTTTAAGATAATAACTTATTTATTGGTACGATCCTCTAAATGCCAACCCTATGTTAGGCAAAGGAGACAAGAGGAAAGCAATTTCATATTCATATACCTGTCCCACAATGATTATATCGAAATCCTTCTCTGAAATTCACTGAAGCTCGCAGTTGGAGGTTAGTTTGCATAATGCTCAGGGAATAACTAGTCAAAGTCTCATATTAATGACTATTATTATGTCGTCAGGACTGGCTTCAGTTTTGCTTACCAGTCCTATTTTAGCGCAAACCTCACAATCACAATTACAATCACACCAGATGCCGGCTGCCGAGAAGATGGCAGAATTCCAATCGGCAACAACTGGATTTATTAGATATGTTAAAAAAGTAGTACTCAATCCGGATAGCATTTCTCACCTAACTGACTCTTATGTTTCAAAAATAAAAACAATATTTGGTTCATCACAATCTCCCTCTTCAAGTTGTAGACCTAACGAATGTATTAAATTACATCGGGCGCAGCTGCAAACTAATAATGAAGGTAATCTATCTCAGGAAGCTAAAATTAAATTTCGTGAATTCAGAATGCTTACTTCGCAATTTCAAAAAGACGTAAATCAAGCGCTAAGTCCGTCCAATCCTCCATCCATTGTTGGACAACTAGTAGACATCTATGCAAAGAATGTTAAGGACATATTTAGCTCTTAGTCTTTCATAGAATCATAAAGATTATGCCTCAACTTATACCTTCTAGAAGAAACAAACTTAAAATATTATTCTATAGTCTGATATAGAAATAGGATCAATATTGTAGTACAGGTTTGAGGCTTCGGATTCGCTCGGGTCTAGAAAAAATTTTCGTTTGAAGATAATATGACTGGCATTTTACACACTCATGAAAACAGATATAACTGTTATATCGTATGTTGGACATTTTTAGACATGACTTCTAAAACAGAGCACAAATGTGGTGCATGTGGAGTAGTTGTAAATTCTGAAGAAGAGCTAAAGCAACATAATCTACAAATGCATAGTCAATAATCTCTTTTTTTATAACCGCAAATATCTCCAGCTATTTAGAATAATTGATAAAATCCAAAAATTCGATTCACATTATTGTCTTATTTTGTTTTTTTGATTTTCCTTTCCAACTGTTCCTAATACCGTTGTCGCAAATGCAGCTTTGACATCCTAATCCTGTATGCTTAAAAAAGCAAAGATCATGCGATCCTCAGGGTCCATATGACCATTTAAATAGTCATTTCTTAAGTAGACTAATATGCAAAAGATTAGCCCATGTTTATGGTTTGACGATAAAGCGGAAGAAGCAACTAAGTTTTATGCCTCCATTTTTAAAGAATCAAAGGTTGGCGCCGTTACCCGATATGGAAAGGAGGGATACGAGATTCACGGTAGGGAGCCGGGAACAGTGATGACTGTGGATTTTGAAATCGAAGGGCAAAAATTTGTAGCCCTCAACGGAGGTCCGATTTTCAAATTTAATGAAGCCATTTCATTTCAGGTTCATTGCGAAACGCAAAAGGAAGTAGATTATTACTGGGACAAACTCTCTGAGGGTGGCGATGAAAACGCACAGGTATGCGGATGGCTCAAGGACAAATATGGAGTTTCATGGCAGATCGTTCCTACAATTTTGGGTAAGATGCTCCAAGACAAAGACACTAAGAAATCTCAAAGAGTTATGAAAGCGTTGCTACAAATGCATAAGCTTGACGTCGATGCCTTAGTGAAAGCCTACGAAGGGAAAGATTAACGAGAAATAGTTTGAGATCAACAAATTAAGCATAAACGAGCCACACTTTGCGTGCATTGTCTAGTCGTTAAATAAAGGTTTTCACCTTCATAATCAAGTGCCTTGCCGATTAGGAAATCATAGGGCAAGATATGATGTCTCTTCTCCTTACGTTTTTGTTCGTCTTTGCCAAATTGGCAAGATAACTGCGGGTTTTTTTCCGAGGTGAATATAACACTTTTCCATCAATATATAGATATGAAAATAGATTTCTTTGAAGTAGATCGGGTCATAGAGGACTTGGCAAAAAACTATGCGGCACCATGCACTACTACATGGTTCAAAATAACTAACAACAAAAAACCTACACATGAGGAATACAGGGAGAAGGTAGTCGAATTCATGAAGCAATTTGAAGGAACACTTTCAGATCAGCTACCACCTAGTGAACAATCGACATTATGTTTGGATTTTGTTAAAAAACAGCTACAAGCTCAAATATTACTTATTCGGAGAGGAAATAATAAAGAAGTAGAGAGACGTTACCAATACTATGTCAACTATAATTAAAAGTTACCATCAATTTTTCTGTACACTAAAGTGACTAATAGGAAATCTTTTCAACCTTGGTAAACCTAAGTACTCTTGCAATACCTGCTATAGCAATACTTGCTTTAGGTGGCGTAATCAGTTTTTTACTTGCATACAGCTTCTATCCGGAAAAACATGAAAATGTAAACATTGATGGCAAGTGCTACGAGTTAGTTGGCGAGGCTCATAAGCGGTTTGTAAATCTTGCTGCAAGAGAAGATATTGAGACTTTAAAACTGCAATTAAGTAAAGTCGTACCAAATGATGTGAATCTGCCGATAATCTTTAGTGGGAGGGATTCTGATATTGATACTTTCAAGCATAAGTACAATATGGTAGTAACATCTCAGCAAAGAGTGAAATATTACCCGAACATGGATGCAAGTATTGTTACCGCAATGATTCCTAAAATTGAACTTCAAGGGATTGTTGGAAACCTAAATCTATCTGATGTCTACCCTTCTTCTAAGACAGTGGCAGGCAGTGTTGGAATTCAACCAAATAGCTATTTAACTTTAGAAGACGGAAAGGATGTTTCAATTAAGTTGAACGAATTTATGACGAATGGAATCAGGGAAATAATTGCAAACTCAGACGGAGTAAAATCAGCGGAGTGTCGTAATAATATGTATGTTGGTCAATAAATAATGCAATCATTTATTGAGGGTTCTTTTTTACTGATCGAATTACGAATTCCGGATTTGCCTCTGATTCTACATTTTGTTCCCATTATGATCTATTGTTAATTAATATTCTTCCAACTTGTAGCGTTGAAAAGTTATACGATGATTTTTCAAATTTGCCTATGTGATTTGGAAATAGTATGTGATATTTCAGTCAGTCTCCCCCTTTGTATGATTTCAAACAAAGGTTAGGAATGCTTAAGTCAATGAAGTATAATGAAAAAATTATGTTAGGAGAACCAATTGGAGAAATGAAGGGCAAAATAACAAGCCAAAGAGTGATTGATGTTGAAGGTCCCACTATGGAGACAAGCATATCAGCTAGCGGCAGTCTTAAGGGAGTACAAGTAACCGAAACTCTGACCTACGTAGCTACTCGTACTTCCACGGGCGTACTTCATGGTATGGGTAATGGTGTGGTAATGAGTGGGGAAGGAGAAGTGGCAACTTATACTGGTGAAGGAATAGGCAGGTTTGACTCATCAGGCAATTTGAGGTGGCGTGGCGCAATATTTTTTAAGACAACTTCGACCGGTAAACTGGAGTTCCTTAACAATATTGTAGGAGTCTTTGAAGCTGAGGTTGATTCACAAGGCAACTTTTCTGACAAAACGTGGGAATGGAAATAGGATACCTTCTTACTTTCTACCCTCAGCTTATTTAGAGTCGACTTATTTTGTATTATTTAGTATAGATATGGCTTCTTGAAGCTTGGTGTCAGTCTCGTTGATAAGTTCACTCACTTGTGGGAGAGGTACTTTATCTTTAATCAATCCGCGTAACTCCTCTCGCATCATATTTTCAATATTTTCTTTCAAGACATGATTTCCTTTTTGTTCTAACGGAGCTTCAACATATTCAAAGTTATCTAAATAAGCTCTCGTAGCAAGTTCCTCTGCAACGGTAATATTCCCCTTACTGTATTCTATCTGAGTTTGATTCAGTAATTGTCTAGCCGTCTCGGCATACGTTACTGCAGGATCTGTTGTTGTCGTATTTTTATTTGTATCCTNTGACTGTCCTAATGCAAACGGAATTAATTGGATGATGGAAAACATGATCATCGATCCAATTACTATCCCAAGTAAGTTGATTTCTTTCATTCTAATATTCGAATATTTGGGAGGGGTAATTAAACAATCCCATAATTCTCTCATCAGAGAATCAATTACTAGTTCAAAGTATATTCAGTCATTTTTATTGTTTGATAATTGATTAGATTTGTTGATGATAAAATGGTCTTTATCAGTAAAATCTCTATTTTCATAGAAGGCGCCCATCATTGTTGTTCCATTATTAACTATTCTTATATCAAGAAATCCAAAACGTTGAAATTGCCTTTCAATGAAAGGTGCTTGTCCCGTGAAGTTGTACTGATCCGCACCTCCTGTACCCGTAACTACAAACATAATCCCTTTAGGATCAGTGTATCGTTCCTCATTTCTATCGGTTATGATGGGTTTTGAAGGTTGTTTTTCGCTATATGAAATTGGAAAAGATCTCTGGTAATTGTGGTTATGTGCCTGCAAAACTAAATCCACATGATACTTGTCAAATAATGGATGGTACGTATCTCGTAGATTCTCGTTTGGTTTATGAAAGGTGGGTGAAGAATACATCATTTCGTACATGAAAACTACGATCCAGTCAATTGAGCTATTCTTAGATGCAGTCTCTAAATCAGAATTGACAAACTTGTACTGGTCTGATTTTTTGTCAAACGGAATTTCTGCTGACATTGCTAAAAAGTGGACATTCTCAAGATCGAAGGAGTAATATTGATTTTTCAAGTGAAACACTCTCATATATTCCTCTAGTCTAGTACTATTTTTGAAATGAAATTCATGATCTCCTATTGCAATAACAGTTCTGTTCAGAAGTGGACTCATTATTTTTAGCCAGCAAGATGCATCTTTTTGGTAAGAAAGATCACCCAGCGCTATAATCAGATCTGGTGTCTTATTCTGCATATTTTTGGCAGTACTTTGTGCCCTCTCATCACAACCCCAATCACCTGCTGCAACGAAACTAAAGTCATTATTTGAAGTTTGTTGTTGTGCAAATATGATACCCGTTCCATAATTTACCACCAATAGTAAAGTAAGTGTCAAAATAACGACTGAGAATTTGTTCAAAACTTACAATAATAAATCTAGCATCTAGTTAAACAATATTCTGATTATCAAAATAGAGAATCATCTACGTTGTTTAAATAACAAAACTTCGTAATATACTAGGGGACATAACTCGGAACAACATTCGCAAGCAGGCATTAGAAGGCGTTCAAATCCTGTGATAGGAGACAATGGCTTTACCCACCCAAGTAAATATTTCCTATCCGACAATGAATGTGCCGATACCAAGACCATGTCGGATAGGATCTCCTATCCAGAACAGAACTTGATCAACCTGTGATGTAATTTTTTGACCTCTGAGCAAAAGTCAGACATTGTCTTAGATTTTGTACGGCTGAACCTAGGAAGCTATTTACGTAAAATTAAAAAGGAATTAAATATTTCAATTGGAACTACTCAATATCAATTAGATCGGCTCGAAAAGATGGGAAAAATTGTTTCACTAAAGAAACCGTTCTATCGTAGTTACTATGTAGCATCCATCAGAAATTATCATTACAAGACAATAATGGCAGTTCTTATTCATGAACGAATTGGGGAGATTCTTCTGTATATAATTGAATCAGGGACGCCAATACAATATGATATTTTGAAAAACGTGGGGATAACTAGACCGTCTGTGATGTGGCATTTGCATCGCTTAATCAATATGAATATTATTGAAGAGCTGAAACATGGGAAATTCAAGAGGTATTAGCTCGCAGGAGAAAATAGAGAGAGGATGACGGGATATATACTCGAAATAATGGAAAAGTACTATCCATCACTTTGGGACAGATGGAGTTCCAGAATTACCGAATTCTTTCAATGATGTCTTTATAAGTCAAAATTTTGACTCATCTGCAATTATGCCATGAACTCAATTTTTAAATACTTCAATTATTGGCCAATGCATTATAGCTGTTTAGAAATAAATTCATTAAGATACTGCTTCAATTTATGATCCCAATATTGTTATGATCTTCTAAGAGAATGTGGAATAGATTTTTTGTAATGAGATATCATACCTAAAACCTGTATTCATATGTCCACCGTCAAACTCTTCGTAGAAATGTTTGATCCCGAGATTTTCAAGCTTAGAATGAAGCATTCTCGCTCCCCAAATGAGATTGAACTCGTCTCTAGTTCCACAATCAATGTAATTTAGTTTCATTTGTTTTAAATTTGTAGAATATCTTTCTACCATTCTTACGGGATCTAAATTAAGCCATTTATTCCAAACGCTAAATGATATTTCGCCTGTTTTCAGATTAAAAGGGAATTCCATACCCATTTCTTCTGATCCCTTAGGGGAGTAGCTAGCTGCCATGCACATTACATTTAGTACCGCGAGGTCATTTGCCGTATGTCTATTTTTTTTCCAGAATTTTCTCAACCAACTTTTTGCGCCGCCGACTTCACGAAAGGCTGCAAGTGCCTTAGGAAATTCTGGAATGCAACTATATTCAAAGCCAGCATCCCCTGAGTGGTCCACAACTCCCTTGAATATTCTCGGATTGTGGGCACCCAATGTAATAGAACCGTATCCACCGGATGATTTTCCGAATATAACATGTTGTCCACAGTTGTAATTGTTGTCAATAAACGGAACTATTTCCTTAATTATATAATCGGCATAATTGCCAATTGCAGAAGAATTAACGTATTGGTTCCCTCCCAATTTAGTAAAACAATCAACATGCACTAAAATCATTTCACCAATTTTTCTTTTGGATATTAACCGATTCATACGATCATGTATGCCTTCGTTAAAGGGATCAATGTTTAACACTCCTCTTGCGCGATTGCCATACCCTGGTAGACAGAAGATTGTTGTATATCCTTTAGAATTACTTGCATTGTAGGCAGGAGGAAGATATATTATGATTTCTCGAATGTAAGGGTCCTTAAGCGGATTGCCTTTAAGAATTTCGCTTTGAAACTGGCGAATCAAAATATTGCCTTTCAAGTACGGGTTAACACCAGATCAATTCACGAGAAACCAAGGTAATAATTTTTACCCTCTCATTTTGTATTTGCAGCTACAACTTTATTAGATTAGGATTTAGAAATTATCGAGTTTATGAACTTTGGGATTGCTTAATAATTTCTCATCACCCAACTTGCATGACTGAATGGGGAATGTATGTGTGATATTATTTTTCGTTGAACTGTCCTTCCATTATTATTTCTGACAATCGCTTTCTGTCAGAAGGTTGCTCTCTTTGCTGGAGTTCAACAGGCAAGATTTCTTTTGGAGCAGGTTTACCAACTGCAATCATGGCCAAAACGTCATATCCTTCCGGTATTGAAAGTTCCTTTCTGGTTTTTTCGTAATCAAATCCTTGCATTCCGTGTGTTACTAATCCTTGAGTTTCTGCCTGCAGTGCCAGATTTTCCCATGCGGCTCCTGCATCAAATTGATGAGTAACGGATGGCTGTTCATTATGCTCAAAATTTTTTCTTGAAACTATTACAACCAGAACAGCCGCGTTTTTTGCCCACGACTTGTTGAAATCAACCATCAAATTCAAGAATTTATCCCAGTATTTCGTATTTCTCTTTGCGTAGATAAATCTCCATGGCTGTCCGTTATATGAGGAGGGCGCCCATCTAGCAGCCTCAAATAAGCGCATCAAATCCCCATCTGAAATTTGCCGACCTGACATGGCTCTTGGTGACCATCTATTCAGTATTAGAGGATCAATATCATGCTCTGCGTTCCTCATCTGTCTTCCCATCGACTTTTGTGATTGTGATCGTGATTGTGTCATACCATATACATGTCAACTTATGATTTTAGAGTTACTGGATCTGAAAAAATTCAATACAGGATTGAAAGAAACATGGATATAATACAAAACAATAATTAATCCTCAACTTTGGAGGAGCACGTTGAGCAACATGCTTTTAACAGAGAAATGAGATTAGTAAAATAGACATAAAACGAGAGCATTCCACGTCCCATCATTCCTAAATTCCTATCACATCAAATATACTATATTACCTTCATTGGTGCTTTTAATTATCGCTATCATTTCGATCAATCCTAAAAGCTGGATTACTTCAGATGTGCATCATTTTTACTTCGAGATTATTGCGGTTATTTTATCGGCCGTAGTTGCATTCTACTGTATAACGAGGGCGTACACATTAAATGAAAAATTTAGTCTTTTTATTGGAGTTGGATTTCTTACAGTTACAGTCATAGATTTTCTACACGCCGTTCTATCGTTCCAAGCTGTAGGTAACTCTGATTTCCTTCGGTATTTTATTCCCCAGACATGGTTCGCAGGACGTACTTTCCTTGGCGCTATGTTGGTATATGCAGTTCTTAAATACACTCCAACCAGTTTATCTGAGTCTCAGTTGTCTATGAACATCCAGAATTATGATAAAAATAAAAATCTAGAATTGACACAAGATACAAAGTATGGTGAAGAAGAGAAGTTACANGCTTCACTTTTATTCTCACTCATCATATTTGCCGTAATAGCTGTAAGCGTNGTTGGGGTATCTTTTTTCACAATATTCCCCGACATAGTAACNAATTATCCTNTGCATAGGCCATATGAACTTCCGTCACTCCTTCTTTTTGCATTGGCANTATTTTATTTCTACAAAAAAAGACTTTACAAGATAAATGATGTTTTTTATAAAGGGATTTTGGGCGCATTAATAATAGATGTCTTTGGCCAGGCCATCATGTCTTATTCTGGTACGAATTTTGATACTGCGCACAATATACCTCATATTCTAAAAATTTCTAGTTTATTCGTCATAGTAAGTTCACTTGCAATCTCTAGCATTCAATATAACAGATTGCTAAAACAAAGAGAAAAGGTAATTTTAGATCAGTATCAAAAACTTAAAGAAACTGATAAGATGAAGGATGAATTCATAAATATTGCTGCTCATGAGCTAAGAACACCAATCCAACCGATTTTGATTACTGCTGGACTCCTCAAATCTAAAATGAGAAATAGTGAAAATGATGAATTATTGGATGTGACTGTTAGAAATGCAAAAAGACTACAGGGTCTTGCGGACAATATACTTGACGCTACCAAAATTGAGAGTAAATTACTTAAGCTAAAGTTGGAAAAAGTTGATTTAAATGATATCATATTGGACGTATTAAATGACCACATTTTAGAGGAGAGGTCTTCTAACCAGCAAAAAGTCAAAATTATATATCAACCCAAATCGATCATTGTAAAAGCCGATAGACTTCGGATGACTCAAGTAGTGTCGAACCTGCTGGGCAACGCGTTGAAAAATACACAAGAGGGATCGATAAGTATTATAGTTAAAAATAAGGATAATCAAGTGACAGTTAGTGTAAAAGACACTGGAAAAGGTATTGACAGTGAATTATTTCCAAGACTATTTTCAAAGTTTGCTACAAAGTCTCCTACTGGTGGAGCCGGACTAGGTTTGTTCATTTCTAGAAGTATCATAGAAGCGCACAATGGAAAAATTTGGGCTGAAAATGAGTCAAGTGGTAACTTTCAGGGAGCGATTTTTACATTTAGCTTGTCATTGAAAGACTCTTAGACTCAAACGGAATCTATCTCTCTCAATTCTTTAATATCTTATTGCCTATTTATACTGGAAGGCGATAGTTTTTTGCTACATCAAGAAAAAAATAATATTGAGACTGTACTACATGTGTTTCAGGCCTTGAATACTGGTGATATTTCAAATGTTTCAGATTTTATTAGTCCTAGATACTTCAATCATGAATCGCAGATGGATCCAGTTAGATCAAAAATGAGAGGACCCCAGGAGTTTATTGATACTGTAATTAATCTTCGGAATGCCATTTCCGACCTTCAATATGAAGAGCAAGAATCTATTGGATCAGGTGACAAAGTTGTTTCTATTGTAACCGTGAAGGGAAACCATACTGGCAGTTTCTTTGGTTTTATTCCACCAACCGGGCATAAAATAACGTATCAAGCTGTGCATGTCTTTACTCTTGGTGATGATGGAAAGATAGTCGAACACAGAGCGATCCGTAATGATTTGGCTTTGATGTACCAACTTGGAGTGGTCAGTGGTACAGGACCTCAATATGACAAGTTCTTGCAAGAGACAAAAAGCTCGACAGGTTAAGTGTAGTCTAGAGTACGAAAAGGTTGACATGTGTACACCATTCATAATAATTGATAGATAAAAAGAATGGACTAGCAGCCAAGTCTGTTGATTATAATACAGGATTGTAATTTCGTAGAGCTAATGGATCCCATTACAATAGGCAAAGCGGCTGCAACATCTTTAGAGTCTTAGTAGAGAAGGGTAGGGATGGGCCAAAAAAGCTGCAAGGCTACATGAAAAGACCTGGGCCCATCCTATGTTGGCTGGCTGGCAAATTGCGTCAATTATGTTTTGTATCAGAAGGTAGGTAATTAATAGATTCAAAATTAAAAATACTTGATTTGCAATTTTCTTTTTTTGACTACCTCAGGGTTGCGTAAGATTACTTAAAGGTTAATTATTTTAGGTAGAATCCTTGTTATTTGATGGAAATAGGCAGTTACAGAAGGTCTTTATTGGTCGGTTGGAGTTGGCAGTAAAATTACCTTTATCCTTATTGACTGTTGAGAGCCCTGAGATCTTATTTATTGGCGGCCTTGTTTATATAGTATCAAGATGAAATGCGGAATTTCCTGGAGCAAAAGTTGTGATATCAAGAACTGAAATAAAGGCAGAGCAGAGTAACATTATTTTATGCTCCGTTACAACTTCTACAAACTCCGAACCAGTCACCAATAATTTCCTTCATGTTCTCATCACTAAATGTTAATCCACATTCAAAACACATGTAAGTACCTTTCATTCGTGTTATTTCTATTGCCCTTTAAAGTCAATCTTTATGAAACTCCGAACACTGCATATAAGGAGGACAATTATATTTCTAATAAATGGTTACATTTTACCGCAAAATAGATTATTGTTCTAAAAGAAGTACAATTCATTCCACCTATAAGGTGACATCGTTATGAGTATCCCCTCAATCTAATCGATTAATAATCTGCTCAAAATATTAGTTGAATAGTTTAAGCTAAATCAGAAATACTATCAGGGTTTTTTTGGAGGGACTACTAGATTCCAATCGTCGTGACTTCAAATCCCTTGAGGTTAAGCAAAAATATACCCAAATCGTTCACTCACGATAGATAACTACACTCGTTTATCAATATTCACTTGTGTCCCGTTTTTTTCTTTTTTTCTTTTCTCTTGTCGAAGGACCATTCGCGTCTATAATCTTCTTCTTTGAAGTTGAACCCCTTGAACATTTGAAAATACGCTTGTTTTATTATATTTTGATTATCAAAGCCAGATTGAATCCATAGTGATTCCAATAGCGAAATTGCGGAATTAAGCTTTAGTTGATTATTAGAATAGGTACACGATTGTATGAAGTCCTTAGGTTGTGCTGTCACATTATCATTGGTATGAATAGAAATGAACTCTCGCTTGTCGATGACCATACTCATTATTTTAGTTTGCAGTTTCTTCCTCATGGATTGAAGCAAAATATTTGGGAACTTTTCCTTGAACAGTGATTTAACCCGATCCCGGGTATCATTGTCCTCAACATGCACTATCATCTTTACACTCACTTTTCGTGTAGAGGCATTTTGCAATAATGTAAGTATACCTTCCTGCTCCAATATAAATACGGCATTTGAATTTGAACACAACAGAAATATTTCTTCATTAGCAGACTCTATAGAATCCTTAAGCTTTTCAATGATACGATAACTATTGTCTATATTCCTTGTAAATTCTCCAGACGTTTGGATGATTTGTTTTCTACGTTCACTTAACGTAGAAGATACTCCCCAAGCTAACAAAAACATGTGTAACTGAGAACGTACGAAATCATCTTTACTAATGATGAGGATTTTATAATTTTCGTTACCATACTTCAAAAAAGAGATAAATATTCTTTCGTCTATAATTATGAAATTACCACCAATACCATCCATATGCCGAACTTCAATGTTCTTATTTCTTTCGTAAGACGAGATATTTTGCTCTGTAACATTTGTAATGATTTTTATGCTTATTTTGTCATCGTGAAGGCCTCCAATTCTATCTAACATTCCGCCAGGGCCAAGTATGGGTTTACAATTTGAGTCAAAATATATGTCAATACTAGCGGCAACCTGGGACAACAAGTTCGTTATAAGTTCTGCTGAGCTGGATGCATCAATTATATCGATATCTTTGACTATTTTAATGTCTGACACGAGTGAGTCCTTCCGCTTGCCAATTAATTAACAGTTCATAAAATAAAAAAGTTACCATGGAGTATATCGATAGTATCATCCTATTTATTCTAATCAAAACCTAATTTATCCGAAAGGATCCTAGACGTAATAGATTCGACGTATTTGCTATATTCATGATTTGGATGTCTTAGTACAGTCAGGTATTCATTTTGATATAGATCTTTGTGAAAAGGAATCGGTAGAAATGATTCAATTGTTTTACCGTGCGATTCAAATACTTCCAATACCTGCCAAGAGTGCAATTTGTTTTGATTGGTAACTACTGTTGACGGTCCTAGCATAAAAACAATATCAATTAGCGAAAGTCCATTTGTAAGCCAAAATATTGAATTAATATCTAGATCTAATATTACGAAATCAGGACTACCAAGATGCTCGCGATTCTTATTTACTATGAATTCCCTGTCAAGGATATCGTAATTTATTAGCCTAATTAAGCGTGTAATCGACTCAGATTTTTCCTTTTCTGAATTCTCTATGCCTTCCATTCGTCCCATTTCCGTATCTGCAAATATACAAAATAGATCTCCTCCTGTTTTCATCTCAGGTGAATACTTTTTCAATATAGGGGTCAGTTCCACAATCAGGCCTGGATCCTCTGAACCCAGGAGATATTCATTGATAGAGACTTTTTTTTCGACTCTCTCCTCAATAAAGTAGTTGTACAGCGAAGGACTGTGAAAATCCATGTCGATCAATGTGACCAAGTATCCCTTCTTAGCCAATAATGAAGCAACATTGATACTTAATGATGTTTTACCGGTTTTTGCTTTCTCAGATAGTAAGACTATAAAATCAGTCATATTTTAGACCTCTACCTGTATCTGGGTCCGTAACTGTACCTTTACAATTCGAGCTTGCCGGACTTCAATTATGCCTTCCATTAAATTCATTTAATTCCACATACGCTCTTAAATTCGCCAACATATATTGAATTGTAAGCAGCAGATATTATCAATCATAAGTAAATAGTTTAAAGCTTATTACCAGCCATTAGGAGGTTGCATTAGTTCTATCCCTAAAAACAACCCGATTCCCGTATATGTGTATGTAGTTGCATAAGTTCAGCTTTCTTCCCGAACCAAATGGGGGGCAGACGCCTTGAAAATTGCGTAAATATGATCATATTTAGTGATTCCGAGGTCTTTCATTGCCGATTGNGTGATTCTGGAAACGATCTCAAGACCATCTATTTTCAGGTGTATATCTACCAAATTTGATCTCTGCACTATCTCTGCTACTTGAAGAAATAATGTATTGCGAGCACTCGTCTTTATTTTCTCCTTGGAAAGGATTATGTCTTCCCGCCTGACTATTACACCGATTTTAGTCCCTACTAGAAATTCACCAAGTGTATTAAGTAGATGTGAACCTACCTTAAATGATGTTAGACCTTCTTCACTCTTTACAACTAAGCCAGATATGTAATTAGCTCCAGACGTTACTTGGGTGAAAAATGATGTAGTTGAGGGAGAAGAATTCAATATTTGTTTGATGTCTCCAGTTCCTACCAGCTTTCCATTATTCAATATCGATATCGAATCTGCAAGGGCAAGTACGTCCTCTTCAAAATGAGTAACATAAATCACAGGAACCCGTTGTTTTTTTAGAATGGTTCTTAATTCCAATCTCAACTTTTCTCTTGTCGGTGGATCTAGATGTGATAGTGGTTCGTCCAGTAGTATTATTCTAGGTCTTGTAACGAGCATCTGTGCCAATGAAACCTTCTGCGATTCTCCACCACTCAAGCTATCTATAGTCCTATTAAGTAAATTAGCTATACCAAGATCTTCAATAATCTTTCTAACCATTATCATCCTTTCTTCGTTATGCAATTCATCCCTTGTGAGGCCGAACAAGATATTTTGATGAACATTAAGATGAGGAAACAATGTTGAATCTTGAAATACAAATCCTACTTTTCTTGATTCGATAGGAATTTTTGTAATGTCAATTCCATTTAATACAATTTTACCTTTATTAGGACTAAGAATTCCTGCAATTAAATTAATTAAAGTTGTCTTGCCGCTGCCGGTAGGTCCGAGTATCACCATAATTCCATCGTCAATATTGAGGCTAACAGGACCTAATTCAAAGGATGGAAAATTAAATGATAGATTGACTATTTCCAACGTCAAACTAAATTATCACCTCCATCCTCCTTCATCCGTTCTTCATCGATCTTCAAGCTAGTCTGATGTATTGACTTCGTCTCAAAATAAGAAAAATGGCAAGTGCGATTATGGAAAGTATCACAACCCACACAATTCCAGCCACTGAATTTTTAATTCCACCTATTGCATTATCTTCAAAGATCTGAATGGATATTGTGTGGGGATTATATGCCATCATGAGGGTGGCACCTAGTTCACCAATTGATCTAATCCATGCCATTAACAATCCAACGATTATTCCAGTCTTTGCTAGAGGTAAAGATACTTTAAAGAACATTGTGGATTGCTTTTTTCCCAGTACTCTGGCTATAATTTCATATTTTTCAGGAACTGCTTCAAATGCGGCCTGACTAGGAAGGATTATGAATGGTGAGGCGACATAAGTTTGTGCTATAATAATTCCTAGAATTGTTTGAGTAAAATCAATAGGAATAGTTCGTCCAAGAAATGAATATGGTCCAAATGCTCCCAATAACATTGTACCACTAGCCAACGGTGGAAGAACCAGGGGAATTATCACTACTAGGCGGAGTAAGAATTTCCATTTGAAATGAAATCTTGCTAGTGCGTATGCAAAGGGAATTCCGAAAATGGATAGGATAAGGGTTGAAATGGTAGCCGTCGCCATGCTTAAAAGGAAGGCATTAATGATTTCAGGTCTTGTTAGCGATTGGGCAAGGTTAATAGACCCACCTATGTAAGCCAAACCAAACAAGGGATAAGAAATGTAAAGGACAAGGAGTCCCAACAAAATTGATGCGGTAAGATTAAACCCTGAAATATTCTTTTCTTGCGGGAACAATTTACCAAATGTAACCATCTTTAAGTATCATCCTCATATAGTCATTATCGTATTAAAGATCTCGTTCCAGAAGGAACTGATTTGCTATCTCCTTCTATCACTGCTTTGATAGGGTTCAAACCAATCTTATTAAGTATGATTTTCCCATGAGGCGAAATTAGGAAATTTGCAAATGAAATAGCGCCGTTTGTGTTCCTTACTGTGGTAGGAATAGTATAGGTAAAGTAAATTGGATTACCGATGATAGTTTTATTCGAATGATAGTTATTGTAGGATGCTCTATTATAGAAATCAGAATATTTTGGATCTCCCAAATTTATTTGAGACGGTAATGTAATGTAGGGAAGGCCCCTAGATATCGCCTCGTGTTTATAAGCAACAATGGCGTCAATCTGTCCGGATTCCAAAATAGACCTAAGAACTTCTTCAGGAAAAATCTGTTCTGGATTTTTATCCTCTCCAAGGATTTTGTTTTTTATTGTAGAATCATTGTAGTAAACATTTGCAAGTTTTGCTGCTATTACCGTATAGTATCCTTTAGGATCGAGTTCGGGGTCCGTCCTTCTAAATTTGAATCCCTTTTCTTCGAGGACCTTATACCACGGTATTTCCCCCGATGCGGCTTTTTTTAGTTCTGGTACAAATGGACTCTTTGGATTGAAAGCGATCACCAGTTCGGCGGATGCAAACTTAACAAGCCAATGTGATAAAGGGGGATCATGATTAATTAATCTTAATATGGGGAGCGCATCTGCACTGATAAAAATATCAGGTTTTCTAAATCCATCTATTATCAGGTTTGAAATTTGAATTGATCCTTTGCCTTCCCCTACAAAATTATATCCAGTTTGATTGTGAAAGGAGGGTCCTAAATAATCCTCCATGATTCTTACCAAAGATCCAGCATACATAACAGATACGTCTTTTTGACCTTCTATAGCATGTAATTTCTGAATCCATATCGCAGATATGGTTATAACGATGAATAGAATTAATAAAGAAGAAGCTAAGAAGAGATTCATTCTATGCTTAACAAATGAATCTGCCATGTGTTAAGTCAAATAGTTATCATGATAAATAAACATGATTTAAAAAATTTGGCTTTGAAAATTGAGAAACTTTCAGATCATTTACCAACTCATATAGTTTATATTATTCTTTACTTGCGAGATTCTAAGTTATTTTGTAAATTGTACCATCGTATCCAAGAAGGTATAGATATCCGTCAGGACTTACTTTTATATCGGTAATTACACCAAAACCCTGACCAAAGATTATACTTTGTTCTTCGTCTGGTGTATTTGCCTGGTGATCTGCTAGTGGTCCTTCGAGAAGTAAACTACTTCTATCCGGATTTAGTTTAAAGTTATAAAGATTTCCGTTATTTACATCCCCTACAAATATTGTGTTTTCATATTGATTTCCTAATTTTGCAGAATTCAAAAACTGTAGAGCTGTAGGACCAATGGTTTGCTTCCAAACAAATTGGGGATCTTCGTAATGTCCCTTTCCACCGAAGGTTACTAAATCATCCTGAGGATTGAACCTCTTTGGTGGAAATCCCATTACTTGGCTCCATCCACTGTTGAACCCAGGTTTTACAAGGTTCAGCTCGTCCTTATCGTCGGCTCCATTCTCTGTATCCCAAATAGCACCAGTGACAGGATCAAAATCAAATCCAAAGCTGTTACGTATTCCATATGCATAATATAACCTGAGGGGAATAGAATCACCTAGTATGCCTTCCCCTACTGGTTGACCATCCGGTGTAACTCTCAAGATACCACTAGTTCCATCTACAGGATTGCCTCCATCATTGTTTTGAGCCTGCCCGTTTCTACCTCCGACATCTCCAATTACAACGTAAACGTTATGGTCTGGGCCAATTGCAACTTTACCTCCGTCATGATTGTTTTCTTGGCCTCTTTGAGGTGATCTTGCCGGCAAGTCCAACAATAGAAGAGGATTTACCAGTTTGTCGTTTACGAGTTCATACCTATAAAGCCTGTTCCCCAGAACTCCTGCTGCTGATCCACCATTCTTCGCCTCTGTGTAATAAAGGAAAACGTATGTCTTTCCTTGACTTTTTGAAACTGCAATTCCTAGCATGCCCCATTCAATCTCATTTCCTACTGGGACTTGGAGTAGTGGTCTAGACTGAAGCTGTCCATCTACAATTCGCTGTACAGTGCCCTTATTTTTCTCCAAAACTAAGATATCATTCGGAGCAAGGAAGGCCATACTAGTAGTTGGGGTGTCAAGTTTACCATTGTTCTTGAACACAACCTCAACTTTCAAGTTTGGATCATTTACACTTGGTCCCCCGGAGGTTGGTCTAGCTTTGACATAGGCTCCTTCAACATAATTCGGGTTGTGGAAAACTGGAATAAAGAGCAAAAAGGCCATAATGCATAATGAAGAAAATAGCCGCAAATACACTCCAGAAATTATGCCAAGCATTCTCTCTGATTCCATGTTAGGACAAATATAATCATAACTTAAGCAAGGATGAGACGATGTCTTTAGAGTTTAAGGAAATTAAATCTTAAAACCGTAAAATTTAGTGAATTGGTTAAATCATAAGGTTCCCCTATACGATTAAATCTTAGTTTACTTTTTAACAGTAAACTGATCTATTGGTATGTTATCATCGTCAGCATAACATGTGCAGCTAGCCTCTCCTTTTCTCACCCATATCGGCCGGCATGTAGAGAGCAATCCTTTATGGATCGCACAATTACAAACCAAGCCTAGCTTTAAGTGAATTAATTCTCACTTCTATGATGGATTGTTATATGTACTTCCATTTGGGAGAATGGTGGGAGGATATACAGTTGCTCCTTCTAATTAGATTTAGGAAATATGGTATTCTGCGTGGATGTAGTGAATAATAACTGACCTGACCCACGGACCAGTCAGTTGTATAATGAGAATATAGGGACATGGTGTACTTCACTATATATCCTGTTATCGTTGATATATTATCCACGAAAATGAAAGTTCGTTGTAGGTGGGCCGAGAATGGAAGTCAAATCGATATTGAATATCATGATAATGAATGGGCAGTCCCGGTTCATAGTGACCATAAACTGTTTGAATTCTTGTTACTTGAATCGGCACAGGCAGGTCTAAGTTGGTCTACGGTGCTAAAAAAAAGAGAAGGTTACAAGAAAGCGTTCGACAAGTTTGATTATCAAAAAGTTGCCAATTACAACTTGCGAAAGATTCAACAACTTCTTGAAGATCCCTCCATAATAAGAAATAGACTAAAAATTCAGTCCGCGGTGGAAAATGCGAAGGCATTCGTAGATGTACGGAAAGAATTTGGAAGTTTTGATTCGTACCTTTGGGGTTTCGTTGGTGGAAAGCCGAAACAAAATAACTGGATAACTTGGACCGATGTTCCTTCGAGGTCACAAATTTCGGACATATTGAGTAAAGATCTCAAGAAAAGAGGTTTCAATTTTGTGGGCTCTACTATTTGCTATTCAATGATGCAGGCTGTTGGTATGGTAAATGATCATACGGTCAATTGCTTTAGGCATAAGGAACTATCATCTTGATAATGTTTAGCGATGTATCGAGATAATGTTATTGGGAAGGCACCAAAATTGTGCGATTTAGCCTTTTAATGTTGGTGAAGGCCAACAGGAATCATTTCCTTGGCGAAGATTATAAGAACAACACCCAGGTTGAAGAGGTGTATGTTTACTAACGATTAATTCACCTAGTAACATTACCGTTACTTATCACTTAATATAGTTAATTATCATATTTAGTAATTGATGACAATGTTTAGAAATGCAAATGCTTTTTCTAGTTTTTCAGTAGACAATTTAGAAAAAGCAAGACAATTTTATGGCCAGACTTTGGGGCTTGAAGTTTCGGAATCCAATGAAGGTCTGAGTTTGCATGTAGCAGGCGGAAACCAGATTTTTATATACCCAAAAACCAATCATACACCCGCAACTTTTACTATCCTCAATTTTCTCGTAGATAATGTTGAAAAGGCGGTGGACGATCTAAACAACCGAGGCGTCAAGTTTGAAATCTATAGTCAAGGTGAGCTTAAAACCGACGACAGGGGCATATGTCACGGCAAACCTACTATTGCATGGTTCAAAGATCCTGCGGGAAATTTTTTGTCTGTGCTTGAAGATAAATAGCCCGAGATTTTGATTTATGAAAAATGAAATAAGATCAATTTAGAGTCTTCGTTTGGCGATAACCTAAGAAGAACCCGGTGGCATGTATGCCGCCATAAAAACCAACAGAGAAATTTTTGGCTAGCTCCCCGTTTGAAAATTAACTCTATAAGGAAACTTACATATAAGATCGTCATCTGAATGAATTTATATAATAAATTCTCAGAATGCTTATTTTAAGGAATACAACGTAAGAACATCATGAGATCGTTCGGTAACCAAAATAGAGTAGAATTGGTCGTTCTAGGAACGGTGACTTCAATTCTTCTTGTTGCAACAGCAGCAGTCAACTTTGGCATAGGTCATATTTTTACAAATGCCTATGCTCAAACAGATATTACAAACAATACGCTGTTTGTCACAGGTTCTGCGACCAACCAAACTAAAGCTGATAAAGTTACAGTTTCATTAGGAGTTGAAACAACTAATTCAACTGCTCAAGCGGCCCTTACGGCAAATTCTGATCTAATGAACAAGGTATTGGGTGTACTAAAGACTGCAGGAGTTCAGGAAAATGAAATGAGTACTTCAACATTCAGTATAACTCCTAACTATAATTACTCATCTAACACTAATCAAGGTAGACTGATAGGATTCACAGTAAGTAATTCAATACAGATTGAAAGCAGTAACATAGTAAATGTGTCTAAATGGATAGATGCAGC